>CAACVE010000010.1_pt1 | contig 33112 bp, 43 predicted proteins | sample 2381751 | NCBI WGS metagenome assembly CAACVE01 (sample SAMEA5211968, study PRJEB30684) | marine metagenome | biome: Marine; feature: Epipelagic; material: Water | collected 2015-10-15 | depth 2000 m | reverse complement strand
ACTGGAGTTCAGACGTGTGCTCTTCCGATCTTGACCAAAGGATACTTGACTAAATAGGTCGATCCGATCTATAATAATATACGATGCCTACATACGATTTCGAATGTCTGAAATGCGGCGCGATCCATGAGATCGTTAGGCAATTCAAAGCCCCGACCCCTTGTCGAGTGGGAGATTTAGACGAAGTGTGCTGTCATGGAAATTGTAAGGTGCGACAGCTTTATCACCCCCCAGACGTTTCGGTTAGACTAGCAGACTCTGAGGTAAAAACAATTGGCCACCTAGCGGATAGGAATTCCTCTAAATTTTCCGATGACCATAAGAACAGGCTGATCCAAAAGAATAAAACAAAGCGCAGTGGGGGAAAGCTTCCAGAGGGCATGAAGCGAGTGAAGTCAGTAGAAAAAGATAAGGAAAAGATTGAAAGAATTAAGAGAATCAATAAAATGTCAGACGCCCAAAAGCAAAGGTTCATAATTGATGGAAAGTAATAATAAAATTCCCCATAAGGCAATAGTTGTTGTGGAATACAAAGTTCACCCTCAACAGCCTGACGCGTTTTATAATCCAATATCTGCATATGATGGTCAGATGGCTTTCACTATTGACGGGGATAGTGAAAAAGATTGCAGAGAAAAATTAGAAGAACGGCTTTCAGAAATGGAAAAGGTATGGGAGACAGCATGAACGAAAAGGAAGACTTTGAAGTAACAAATCATAAGCATGAAATTATAGCATGCTCAAGCTGCGAAAGAGATCTAGTTGATGTTTGGATAACACGTCCAGATTTTCCTGTTTTGCAGGCTCTTCGAGCTAGCTGCCCGTTTTGTGAAGACCAGTCATACATCATTGATGTCCAAGGGGGTTTTCATTTGGGGCCGTGTGATGGCGTTGCAATAGCATCCTGCGACACAGACGACAGTCGGTATGAAGACAAAGACTTTTATTTTATTACAACCTCTATTGGGGCAAAGCATGACGATTCACAAGATTAATAAAGAGCGATCTTCGGACGAAGAAGGGTTTACAGACTCCGCAGGAGACATAGAAGATGTCGTTGGGTACACTATTGGTAATTATGGGGGAAAATCTACTCCCAATATAGACCCCCTATCAGACGATTGCTTTGCCAAGGAAATTTTGATAAATGGTGAATCTGGGCCTAGATCAAAGTATTATATAAAGATGGGCGCGTCAGGATTTATGTTTAATCCTTGGGGTCTATTTAGCGAAGGGACTCAAGGACAGTTTGCAAAGCATTCAGGCAAGGATGTCTGGGAGTTTAGACAAGTTAACTCAAAAAGCTTTGGATATTACTTGACGTTCCTTAGAACTAGAAATAACGCTTGGATTAACAATGCAGAAAGAGAGGTCAGAGATGGCTAAGTTAAATAAGATTGAGCAATTTTATGCGCAGGAACATAAGGACACCATGACTCCTGCGGAGATAGCGACTATCATGAGAAAGAACGTAACAGAAGAAACTATTCAATCCTATATTGATAGTCTGCCCCCGACAGGGAACAAGGCAACTGACTTCTTTTCACGACGCGAGGACGCGGGAACTGTTGCCAGCACCGAGGCTGCAAGCGCAAGAGGCGACGAGCATCGTGATGAAGTGGCCGAAAAAGAAAAGCAAGTAGACACCAGAGTTGTACACAGGATTAAGGAATAACAGATGGGGCTTTGCCAAGAGAGAGATCAGTTTATTATGGAGAAGGTCATCTGGGTAGTAGATTTATCCGATGGAAGAACTATATTCCAAGATGACGAAAGAGAGGGAGAGATTGTAAGCAGCGCATGGATTCGCCTAAAAGAAGACCTCAAAGAAACTGAAAACATAATTTCCAGAATGAGGCTAAGGTACTGGGACAATATCGTTTTTTTGCCCGATAACGCTGATGGATATTATTTTTCAAAAGCCGCTACCTTTGATAATGTGACAGGATCGCAGGGAGAATTTTACATGGCTGGAATACTTGTAGATGATGTTCTTACTGTTCACAAATATTCTCTTCCAGATCTTATTAGGGTGGAAACCAAAGTTGTTGACCCTGAAAAATCTGAAATGTTTTTAATAACCAATAACTATAAGCTGATAAGGAATTCACAAAATGCCGAATGAAATATTGGAAACCATTGATGCCAGACTGGAGCAGGCTCTTTCTCTTATAAGCTCTATCCAAGAGGACTATAAGGAAGAGCATGGTGTTTATGCACAGGGGCTTTTTACTCATTCATCGACACCAGAAGAAAACGAAGAAGTGTCGCCAGACAGCCTGTTGGAAAAGCCGACAGACCAAGATCAGGCATGGGAGGATCTGGCACCGGGCCTTCTCCCTAGCACGATGCTAAGTCGAATGAAGATTGACACCTATTCAGGCCCATTAGGTCATGGCTATGTTATTGTTTTGGAGAAAAAAATAGGCAGCACAGTATATGTCAGAAGCCATAATGTTGGCCCACAGCCTAGCCGATCTCACGATTGGCAACCTCAATAACTTTGGTGAAAAATGAAAAAATTTAAATCTCTCTACAGTAACTCTCAAGTTACTGCCGCTCAGTATATAACAGAATATCTTTGTTATCTAATTTCTAAAAATGACAAAAAGGAGCTTCCAGATCAATTTTGGAAGGAGAAGTACTGGGCAACATTTTTTCGTAGGCAGGTTGGTCTGGCCAACAAAATTTTGAAAGAATACGACGTAGAGGCGGTCATCTTTTCTCTGAAAGATAGACGACTAAGAAGGATTAAGTCCTTTGGTGCTAAATTTATGCTTGACCCAATTCTAAAAGAATATCAGTCGAACCTAGACTTGCAGAAGTCAAAGACAAAGGCTCCAACGCCAAAGTTTAAGATAACCAATCAGCCAAGAATTATAAAGTCCAAGAAATCCATAATAAGCAAGCTTGAGGAATTAGAGTGAACAGCGTATCGGAGCTATCCAAAAAGTATGGCGATGGGGTAATCTTATCTGCCGATCAAGTTATTGAGTACAACAAAACAGTAATCCCGTGGAGTCCCTGTTTGGATATCATTCTTGGTGGGGGAGTACCAGAGGGAAGCTGGGTTACATTGACCGGAGAGCCGAAGTGTGGAAAAACCACCAGCGCTCTTCACTTTTCAGCAAACGCGCAGAAGAAAGAATATGGAGAGAGAGACATCTACTTTCTCAACATAGAGGGGCGATTAAAACCAAGAGACTTAAAAGGAATAAAGAAGTTAGATCTCAAAAAAGTCAATGTCATAGGTTCCTATTTTGATGATAAAGCTAGTACTGGAAGAATATTAAGCGCAGAAGAGTATCTAAGTATAGCAGAAAATATAATTAAAGACAACCCTGGCTGTGTTATCATAATTGATTCAGTATCTCAACTAATAACAGAAAAAGAAATGACCAGTGAGATACACGAACAGCATCGCGCCCCTGGAGCCAAGCTTGTATCTTCTTTTTGTAAAAGAATATCTAATGTTTTACCAGTAAATAACAATATTGTTATTGCTGTTACGCACCAGATCGCCAATGTAAGTGGGTATGGTAAATCAAAAGTAGAAAGCGGAGGAAGAAAAATAGCATATGCAGTTGACATTAAACTAGAAGCAAAAAAGGTTACTCCTTGGCTTGCTGGTGGCGACGAAGACGCTCCCATAGGACAGATTGTTAATTGGCAAACTTCGTCTACTGCTATCATAGCTCCGGGCAAAAAGATAGATTCTTTTATTAGATACGGAGAAGGTATTGATGAAATGACGGAGCTTATTCGTATGGGAATTGATACCGGATTCATATCTAAATCAGGCTCATGGCTGACTTGCAGCTTCATGGAAGATCATCTTGACGTAATAGGCGCAAAAAAATGGGATGAAAATGCTAAAAAGTCTTGCCGGGTTCAGGGGCAAGAGAAGCTTAGGTCTTTGTTTTTAGAAAAACCAGAATGGTTTGATTTATTGAGCCATGAAGTCAAAATGATGCTTACGGGGTAACATATGGATTTGCAAGATAAAATTGCGTGGTGTGAGTTCGGCGTTGAGGAAGAAAAGGCGTTTCTTCAAAAATACGGATCAGATTTGGATTTGACAATGAACCCACAAAAGTCTGAAAAGAAGACGGCAATAGATCTATATCATACAAAAGATAAGCTATATGCAGATCTGAAGTCGCAAAGCACTCCGTTCTTCATGGCGGAAAAGAAATACGGTATTGATCCACAATATGCCGTTACCTTCAACAGAAAAGACATGTGGAATTATGAGGGAAAGTCCAAGAAAATTGGAGAAATTTACATTTACTTTTGGGTTCGATGGAAAAATGAGGAGCGGTATGGAGCAAAGGTTAAGGCTATGGAGGGCGTGTGGAGGATTAAATTCAGTGAATTGCTCGGCCTCTTAGATGATAATAAGCTCCACAGGTACAGGCAGCGGGTTGGCGACAATCAGGGAAACGCCAAGGATAGCTTTGTTGTAGACTTGAGGCAAATGGAAGCAGTGGTATAATATGTGTGGAATATTTGGGTCTTTGGGTAAAAAGGCTATCGACGAGATTTATGTGGGCCTTAAGAGGCTTGAATACCGTGGATACGATAGCTTCGGCTTTGCCGCCCTTCACAACAAATCCGTAGAGGTTGTCAGGCAGGTAGGTCATCTAGATAAAAATGTGTTTACGGATAATCACGAAATTGCTTGGGACGCCGCTATTGGACACGTTAGGTGGGCGACAAACGGAAAGGTGTCTATAGAAAACGCACACCCTCAATCTGATAATAACTTTTATGTAGTTCACAACGGCGTTGTAGAGAACGCACCAAAGGGCAGGCTGGACACAAAATGGATAGTCGATCTTCTGGATCTATATGATGGGGATGCAGGGCGTGTCTACGAAGAAATAGAGGGCGACAATGCATTTGTTTTCATAAACAGAAAAGATGGTGATGTGTGGTGTGTAGCCAAGGGGAGTAACAGATTATTTGTTACCGAAACTGGATACGTTAGCAGCGATATCAACGCCCTCTCTGGGTTTGCTGATTGGACTAGAATTCTAAAAAATGGATTTTGCAAATTTGATATAATGCTTCCACATCTTCCCCCAGACTCCCCGCACATCTCCGTGCCACGGAACAAAGACGCTGATTTCATTCGACACGAACATTACATGTTATCAGAAATAGAAGAGCAGGAAGATTTGGTGAAAAGAACACAACGCGACACCTTCCCCACCATAGAGAGCGACACCGACATAATTGCTACAGGAAGCAGCCTGCACGCCGCCATGTTTGGGTCGTATGCCCTAGAACAAGAAAAAGATATTTCGGTAAGATGCTTGCACGCCAGCCAAGCAAGATACAGATCGCTGAGCAATCGAATCATAGCCATTAGCCAAAGCGGAGAAACAAAGGATGTAATAAACGCGGTCAAAGATATTGGAAATTTTACGTGTATAAGCAATAACAAGCACTCAACTCTATACGACATGGCCTCCTTTTCTCACGCTCTCGACATTGGACAAGAAAACGCCGTGGCAGCGACAAAAACATTTACCATGTCTTGTATCAAGCTGTGTGGCGCAGCGGGAATTTATTTCCGTACAAAAACATGGTCAAAAGCAGTTCAGGACATACTTAGTAGACGGTATGAAATTAAAAATGTAGCAGACAGAATAATAGGATATGAAAACTTTCTGTTCTTGGGCGATAGACAAAACTACCCTATAGCCCTTGAAGGGGCCTTAAAGTTCAAAGAAGTGGCTTACGTTCACGCTGAAGGCATGCCTTCCTCTGAGATGAAGCACGGGCCAATTGCCCTCGTAGACCACAGAACCCCAAGTCTATTTATAATGACAGGGGGTTACTCTCCCGAAAGCCTTTCCAATATACAAGAGATAAAATCTCGCAGGGGCTTAATTATAGTTATAACCCACGACGAAATAAAAGACGATTTTAAGGATCTTGCTGACATTGTTCTCTCCTGTCGTGATACCGGAGAGAACTTTTCTCAATCTCTGGCATTAAACATAATACTTCAGCTTTTGTCTTACTATATAGCGGTAGAGAGAGGCATTAACCCAGACAGGCCAAGAAATTTGGCGAAGTGTGTAACAGTATGAAAGTTAAAGGGTTCGATGGCCGGAGCCATTCCTTTCTGCCTGTCGGCCACATGCCCGACGAGAACGACAAACGAAAAAAGTCCACTCTTCACATTCGGGCCAGAAAAATTTTAAGAGAACTTTACCCTACAGATAGAGTGCTGGAAGAGGTGTCGCTGCCTGGCTCCGGTGGATTAATTTCGGATTTCTACTTGCCAAACCGAAAAATTATGGTAGAATGTCATGGAGAACAGCACTACCGCTTTAATGCACATTTTCATCGAACCAGACTGAATTTTCTAAAGTCTCAGTCCAACGACAGACGAAAGAAAGAATGGTGCGATATGAACAACATTTCACTAATTGAGCTTCCCTTTGATGAGGACGACGATGACTGGAGAGCAAGGATCAGAAAAGGTTGATGCTCGACTAGAACAGGTCGAGGCGATTCTTTCGGAATACGAGAAAAGTCTTGGGCTTTTGTTTTCTGGTCAGCCAGAAGTTGCGAAATACTTAAGCCTAAACAAGAGTCAGCTTAACAAGATGTCCCCGGAAGAGTGCGGAGAAATCTCATACATGCTTGCGCAGCAATCTCTATATATACAACATGAAATTAATAAGCACTCACAAAGAGTAAATTGGTGCAAGACGAACATTGATGTTCTGGTCGCCAATCAGGTGGACAATTATGGTGGAAAATATACTACATATGAGAACAGAAAAATCCTTGCAATCAAGGACGACGGATATATGTCAAAGCTATATCAAGTGATGGTAAGAGCGCAGCAGGTCGTAGATCGGTTAACATACTTGCCGCCTAAAATTGGATACATGTCAAAAACACTTAATGAATTGCAGCAGACAAAAAGGAGGGCCTAATGTCCATACCAGACCTAATTCTTGAAGGTTATCGCAGCGAAGATTGGGGTAAAATATCTGAAGCTTATAGGATGCTAACTGGCGTTAGCTTGACCAACCCAGAAGAAAAAACAAAACCAGACCACATATCATCTGCAAAAAGCACCTCATCGCCAGCAACCGAAAATCCGGGCGGCGCGGCCCGTAGGGAACCTATGGATCTAAGGTCAGAGAGGCCGCAGCTATTTGTGGACGACGGAACCATTGCTTCCAATGAAAGGGTTAGTGAAAGGCCGGATCTTGGAGTGGCTAATCCAGTCCGAAGGGATCGCCAGACACCAGAAAAAACAGAAGTGACCTGTTCAGTGTGCGGCAAAACTGAAACAATATTGTCTTCCTTGGCTGAAAATTTGGGTACATATAGGTGCAATGGCTGCTGTGTCAATAAATAATTTATCTGATGTAACTGTTGAGCGGATCGTGTTGGCCGGAATATACGCATTCGGTCAAAAATCCTATTTAGACATTGCCGACTTGATCGGAGCGTCATCTTTTACAGACAAGACCAATCAGGCTTTATACAAGTGCTTTAAGCATCTTTTTGAAAAAAAGGAACTGGAGACCCTTGACGAGTCGTCTATTTATTCTGCCGCTCATGAGATGGACTGCGATTGGATCTTTGAAAAAACAGCAGAGTGCAGGCACGTTCGTGGAATATTAAACACTTCGGTCAATGAAGAAAACGTTCGCAAATGGACTGTTAAATTAAAAAAGCTGGAAATAGCAAGATTATTGCACAAAACCCTTCAGGAAGCAACAGAAGAAGTATCAAACATTAGCGGTGATGAACCGATAGGAACTATACTAGGCATTGCCGAGAAAAAGATTTTAGATTTCACTACTAACGTATCCAAGGAAGAAAATGAAGAGCCGCTGCTTCTATCCGAAGGTCTTGATGACTATCTAGATCAAATAGAAAACAACCCGATTGATGTTGTGGGGATAAGCAGCGGATACCCACTGTATGACTATGCTATTGGTGGAGGCTTTAGAAGGAAGACAGTGAACCTCATTGGGGCACGAACCGGTGTCGGCAAAAGTATGCTTGCTGGGAATATTGGCCTGCATGTTTCAGAAGAACTGAATATTCCCATTTTATATCTAGATACAGAAATGTCAAACGAAGATCACTGGCATAGGATTATGGCAAATAAAGCAGGCGTTACTATTCATGATGTAGAAACCGGAAAATATATTAAGAGCCAGCTAATCGCCAACAAGGTCAGGAAGGCGGCCAAAGATATTAAGACCCTTCCATTTCACTATCTCAATGTTTCTGGAAAAAGTTCAGAAGAAATTTTATCTATTATGAGAAGGTGGCTGGCCAAGGAAGTTGGCTCCGATGAGTCGGGAAGGACGAACCCTTGCCTAATAATATACGATTATCTAAAAATGATGTCTTCTGATGGCATTTCATCAAGCATGAAGGAATACCAAATTCTTGGCTTTATGATGACAGAAATGCACAATTTTGCCGTCAGACAGGATGTCCCGATATTAAGCTTTATACAATTAAATAGAGATGGCATTGATAGGGAGGCTACAGATATTGTTTCGGGATCAGATAGAGTTGTTTGGTTGACCTCTAACTTATGCATTTTTAAACCAAAGTCTGACGCCGAAATAGCAGACGATGGGGCTGAAAACGGAAATGTAAAACTGGTTCCCTTGAAGTGCAGGCATGGCGCTGGCTTGCCACCGGGAGACTACATTAATATGTTAATTCAGGGTGAATATGCTAGGATAATTGAAAAAGAAACAAAGTATAATCTACTACAAGGAAAGAATTCCAAGCAAGAGCCAGACCTTATTGAAGATAACCAAGACGTTAACTTTGGAAATAGTGATGAAGACAAGACCGACCAAGCGAACTTATTCTAATAAAAAGCCTAAAAAGGCTTACAATAGGGAATCGCTACAAAAAATAGCCATGCTGCTTTCTGAAAAGATTTTTGATCTTTTGGATTATTTCCAGATGGAGTATAGGGTAAACGGAGACATGGTTGTCGGGTGCTGCCCCATACACGAAGGAGATAATTCTTATGCTTTTAATTTGTACGTTGAGCCCAATGAAGAATATCCCCAACCCGGAAACTGGAGTTGCTGGAGCAGTAGATGTCACGAAAGCTGGAAGCCAGACGTTTTCGGATTTGTTCAGGCCATGCTTTCTAAGCTGCAAGGCAAAGAAGTAAGCTTCATATCAACGGTCGATTGGATTTGTAAGTTTATAGGCGTTTCAGATAAAGATATAAGCTCGGTTGACATATCTCATGACTTAGAAAAAAGTAGATATCTCAATACAATGGCCAACCTAAAAAAGGAAGCGGCAATTCAAAAGGGGCTAATACTTAGAGAGGACGTTAGAAAACACCTGCATTTGCCAGCAAAGTATTATATTGACAGGGGCTACTCTAGGAACATACTGGATAAATATGATGTTGGTCTGTCTAAAACTAAAAAAACAAAAGATAGGGTTGTTGTGCCTATCTATGATAATGATTACATGGGTATGATAGGATATACTGCAAGAACCATATACGACGAAGTAAAACCAAAGTGGGTTCATCAGCCTGGATTTAAGACCAAACATTGTTTATATAACTACTGGTTTGCAAAAAAGCATATTTCAAAAACTGGAGTAGTCATACTTGTTGAGGGGCCTGGTGATGTTTGGAGGCTTGAAGAAAATGGAATCAAAATTTCTCTTGCTATTTTTGGAACAACTTTGTCAGAAGAACAGATGACAATACTTGAGCGGTCTGGGGCCTCTTCGATTATAGTTATGACCGACAACGATGAGGCTGGTATAGGGGCGGCAAAAAAAATTAAAGATCGCTGTTGTAGACTTTTTAGGGTTTTCTTTCCTAATATATCTAAAGCGGATGTTGGTGAAATGATGAAGGATGAAATTACCTCCGACATTAAACCATTGATAGAAAAGGTGATGTTAATATGACAAAAATACTTGGGCTTTCAGGTAAGAAGCAAAGCGGCAAAAACACAACCGCTAATTTTCTACACGGGATGGAGATGGTTTCGCTTGCCTATATTCCAAAATTCCAGATCAATGAAGAGGGAAAATTAGTTGTTCCTCTTGAGGATGAAAGTGGAAAGCTACAAGCTGGGGTTTTAGACCTTGAAAACAAATCCCCTTCTTTTGTAGAATACCTGGCAATAAATATTTGGCCCTTTATTAAGGCGTATTCTTTTGCAGACCTTCTGAAGGAAGGGGTTTGTATGAACGTGCTTGGCCTAACAAGAGAACAGTGCTATGGAACAGAAAGCCAAAAAAACAGCACTACTCATATAGAATGGGGGGATACCGGATTTTCTGATAAAACCGGCCCAATGACAGCCAGAGAGGTCATGCAATACGTCGGAACCGACTTTTTTAGAAAAATATATCCAGACGTATGGGTGGATGCGACGATAAGAAGAATAGAGGCGGAAGGAACTGAGTTGGCGGTTGTTACCGACTGTCGATTTCCCAATGAAGTAAGGGGGGTTCAGAAAATTGGGGGGAAAGTGATTAGGCTTACTAGAGATATAGCTGACGGCGATGACGTTCATCCCAGCGAGGTGGCTTTGGACGACTTTGATGAGTTTGATTTGGTGGTTGAAAACTCAGAGATTAGCGCTTCTGAGGCTGCTCAAAAAATTTACGACAATCTATTGGGGTGGGGCTGGGTTTCTACGGAGTACCAAATTATATGATAATCACATATTTTAGATCTAGTTCTTATAACCAATATAGCATGTGTCCCCATGCATACTACCTAACGTATGTCCTTGGACACCAGTCTCCTTCAGGAGTGGCCGCTGAAAAAGGAACGATAGTGCATAAGGTTATGGAGTGTCTTGCTCAGGCCAAACTTGCTCATCAACAAAAAGAAGATCACTATATAGATGATCACTTTGGGCAGATGGAGGTTAGTGACTATGATTATATATATTCAGATAAGTTCGTAGATGATCTTGTTGATCGTAGCTATGAATACTATACCTCTAAGTCTATCCATCATTACACCCCGCGACACTTTAAGGATTGTCACAAATGGAGCCATCAAGCAATAACACATTGCAATGGAGCCTTCGATCCTCGAAATAGAACAGTAGTTGCCCCAGAGGGTTCTTTTGATTTTGAGATAAAGGAAGATTGGGCTAAATACGAATATGAACTGCCTGATGGACAAAAGCTGGAAGGTCAATTGTCCTTGAAAGGCACGGTTGACCTAATCACTAAGGTTAGAGATGGGGTCTTTGAGGTTATCGACTGGAAGACTGGCCGTCGCTTAGATTGGGCTACTGGACAAGAAAAGACTTTCAAAAAACTGACAACAGATCCACAGCTTCGTCTTTATCACTATGCGTTATCCAAGGTTTATCCTGAAGTTGATCAGTTCATAATGACCATCTATTTTATCAAAGATGGGGGGCCTTACACGCTGGCCTACACGAAAGACGATTTGATTGCCACAGAAGAGATGCTAAAGAAAAGATTTGAAGAAATTAGAAAAACCGAAAAACCACGCTTGATTAAATCGTGGAAATGTACTAAAATATGTCACTTCGGGAAGACCGAGCATTCCAGCGGAGAAATTGACCCAAACACAGGAGAGCCCTTCACCATATGTGAGTATGTGTCCAAAAAAATCAGAACCAGAGGAATTAATGCTTCTTTACAGGAAGACATAAAGAAGGGTCACAAGTTTGATTTTTATCAAAGCCCAGGAGAATAGAATGTATCCCACAACCCTTAAAGATAACCAGCTAAATGAATTAATATCCATCTGCATTAGAGCAGAGCCAGTTTCAGGAATGGCTTTTTTAAAAGTTTGCGAAGACCTTAAAAACATTAAAGCTGTCGCTAGAGACCTTATACCCAAGATAGAAGAACAAGAAGAATTAAAAGATATTGTAAAACAACTTTTGGTATTTATTGGTAATGATTAATGAAATTCTTTCCACTACATGTTCATAGTCACTATAGTCTGCTTGATGGTTTAAGCAAGCCCAAAGATATAGCCAACCGCTGCGAAGAGCTTGACCTTGAAGGGTCTGCATTAACAGATCACGGAACGGTTGCCGGGGCCGTTTCGTTTATTAACGCCATGCAAAAAAAATCCAAAAAGCCAATATTAGGATGTGAGCTTTATATATGTCAGGAGAAGCCAGAAGAGAAATCACAACGAGAGCTATCTCACTTGGTAGTTTTGGCTAAAAATTATCAAGGGTGGCTAGACTTGGTTGCCGCTACTTCTGAATCCAATAAGCCTGAATTTTTTTACTATAAGCCCAGACTAAACCTCAAAAACTTATCAAGATTTGTTAGTGGCAACATGGTGGCTTTTAGTGGCCACATGGGAAGCGATTTGGCTAATGTTATTTTTTCAGACCACTCGCAGGCTTATGGCGCTAAAAGCTATGAAGAAGCAAAAAGCATGGTTGATTCAGATTGGCTCAATAAGGCTGAGAGGCTGGCCCTCCACTACCAAGATATTTTTGGTAAAGGCAATTTTTTCCTAGAAATACAGCTAATTGATCAAGAATATTTACCTGCTACGCAGGTGGTAGCCAAGGCACTTAGATATATTGGAAACAGGCTCCAGATTCCCCTTGTAGCCACCCCAGACGCCCACTACGCGAGTCCAGAGGATGCATACGACCACAGAGTCATACTTTGTAATAAACTAGATACAACCATACAAAAGGTAGAAAAAAGTCTTCAACAAGACAAAAATATTCCATTATCAACTTTCTTTAAGTCTAGAAACTACTACATACCAAGTCTTGAAGAGATGCTTCAACTGCATACATCAGAAGAGGTAGAAAATAGCTATAAAATTGCATGCATGTGCGAAGACTATGTTATTACAAAGAAGCCCATGCTGCCTAAATTTCCCGTTCCGAAAGACGCTTCTTCTGAGGAATACCTACATAAGCTGTGTCAAGACGGATGGGTTGATAGACAAAGCCGTATTCATGGGTCACTAGCTAGACAGGAAACAAAGACCGAAGCAGACTATGGGGAAAGAGTCAAAAAAGAGCTTGGAGTCCTGACGGAAGCCGGTCTAGCTGATTATTTTCTAATTGTGCATGATATCGTCAAAGCGGCAAAATCACGGGGAGAAGTGGTGGGGGCGGGCCGTGGGTCGGCGGCTGGCAGCCTTGTTCTGTATTTGCTTGGCGTGACCGATATAGATCCTCTTGAATACGATTTGATCTTTGAAAGATTTTACAACGCAGGCCGTAGTTCAGGAGGTCGGATTAGTCTTCCAGATGTTGATATGGATTTTGAGAAACAAAAACGAGAAGACACTATTGATTATATTAAATCGCAATATGGCTACGATAAAGTTGCGCAAATAATGACCTTCAGTCGAATGCAAGGACGAAGCGCTTTAAAGGACGTGTTAAGGGCTCACTCTGCCTGTTCATACGATGAGATGAATCTCATTACTGGATGGATTCCAGACGAAGCAGAAATTTCTGATCAATTACAGGAAATGAGAGAGGCCGACAAGGAGTCCGGCGGCGACGGAGACGCAAGCATTATACAGTGGGCTTTGGAAAATCATGCAGAAGAATTAAGTCAGTGGTGTTATATTGACGATAATGGCTCTTTACAGGGGAGCATGGCCAGAAGATTTGAGCAAGCAATACGACTGGAGGGAACCAAAAGGTCTCAGTCTAAGCACGCCGCTGGCATTGTTATATCCCAAAGCCCCCTTGACAAGGTGTGCCCAATGGTATATGATAAGAAGTCGGGAGAAATGATCGCCGGTATGGAGATGGGCGACCTAGAATCTATGGGCCATGTCAAGTTTGATATTTTGGGAGTTGCGATGCTGGACAAAATTCATGGCGTGCAGAATATAATAAAAACTGGAGAACTTGATGGATAACAGAAACATTTGTGTTTTTGATTACGAGACTACGGGTAGAGATAAAAATAAGTGTGAAATCACTCAAATTGGCGGATGTATAATCGACAGGTGGAAGCTGGAGACCATTGATACATTTAAGTCTATGGCTAAGCCTTTGGATTTTGATGCGATAGAAGAAGAGGCTCTACAGGTTACGGGAATAACTAGAGAGCAACTAGAAGAAGCGCCTAACATCAAAATAGTGTGGTCTAATTTTACGAATTGGGTACAAAAATATAATAAATCAAAAAATGGAAATAATTCCTTCATGGCACCGATTGCCGCTGGATATAACATCACGGGCTACGACCTCCCGATTACGGATAGATATTGTAAGAAATATGGCCCTTGGGATGAAAAATGGCAGACACAAAAGCTTTTCAATCCTGTCTATAAAATAGACGTTATGGATCATATGTGGTTTTGGACTGAAAATAACGCAGAAGTAAAATCCCTAAAGCTTACATCTATATGTGAATGGATGGGTTTTACTAAGGCTGAAATTGAAGGGGCTCATGATGCGCTTCAGGATGTAAAAAACACAGCCAAGATTTTAATTCGATTGCTTAAAATGGAGCGGGGCTTGACTGATATTAACCCCGAAACAGGAGAGCCGAGGCTGCAAATGAAGGATTCGTTCAAATGCAAGAAATAGACTTTTATAGCATTGATTTGAATTGTGACACAACTTGGAATCTTTTTTCTGAGGGAAGAACTAAGGGGGTTTTTCAGCTAGAAAGCAATTTGGGCCGAGCTTGGTCAAAAAAAATCAAGCCTAGCAACATTGAAGAACTGGCTGCCCTTATAGCCTTGATCAGACCGGGGTGTCTGAAAGCAAAAAGCGGTGACCCACCCAAAAGTATGACACAAAGATATTGTGATAGAAAAGATGGGGTGGAACCCATTGAATACTTGCATGAGTCGCTGGAACCAATTCTGGGGCCAACATACGGAGTGTTGGTCTATCAGGAGCAGGCTATGAAAATTGCTGAAGTGCTGGCTGGATTTAACTTGCAAGAAGCAGACATTCTCAGAAAAGCCATCGGCAAGAAGAAAGCTGATATTATGTCGGATGTAGAGAAGCAGTTCATGAAGGGTTGTAAAAAAACTGGAATAATTGGTAAACCAGAAGCAAAAGAAATATTCAGTTGGATACGTGAATCACAAAGATACTCTTTTAATAAATCCCACGCGGTAAGCTATGCCAAAAACGCCTTTTGGTCAGCTTATTGCAAGTCTCACCATCCCCACGCTTTCTTTTGTTCATACTTACGTGGTTCGGAGTGGAAACAAGACAGCCATGAAGAGGTCTATGAATTAATCAATGACGCCAAGGCTCACGGTATTGATGTTGTCACCCCAGACTTTAGAGACCTACGAAAGCATTTCTACATCAGGAATATTAAAGGCTCCTCCACTATCTTCTTCGGTCTAGCCGATATCAAGAACGTCGGAGAGGGAGTAATAGATAAAATTAAAAATATTTTGTTAGAATTAAATATGGAAATTTCTAACATAAATTGGCTATCTTTTCTAAAGATCCTTTGCTCAAAAAAGCCCACGGTCAATGGAGAAAAAAGACCAAAGGTCATTAATGTAACCGCTACAGAGGCTATTATATGCTCAGGCGCTCTTGATTTCCTGCGAATTCCCAGACAAGAAATGCTTTATGAATTTAATCTGTGGAACAAGCTCACGGAAAAAGAGCAGGATTGGATTTCAAATAACTGCAAAGATTGCTCATTTCTAAATTGTATAAAACTATGTCAGCCCACAAAAAAATTGGGCGGAGGGACAAGTAATACTAAACGTTCTGGGGTTTTATTGGATATTATAAGTATAATAGAAGACCCTCCGCATAGTTTAGATGATACAGCCAACTTTATTGCCGTTAAAGAAGAAAAGCTTCTCGGCGCTCCAATTAATAGCTCAAGAGCAGATTATGATGGCGTTAATGATGTTATTAATACCAATTGCAAAGAATTTATTGATGGCAAAAATGGATATATGGTTTTCGGCGTAGAAATCAAAAGAGTAAATACTTACAAAATAAAAAAGGGAAGGTCTAAGGGCGAAACAATGGCCTTTCTCACTATTGCAGACAGTAGCTGTTCAGTTGACGACGTTGTGTGCTTCTCGGAAGAGTGGAGACAATATCAAAATATGCTTCAGCCAGAAAACACCGTGATAATTATTGGCGAGAGAGACAAAAAGAAGGGAAGTCTCATAGTAAAGAAGGCTATGGATTATTAATCATGGAAACCTTAGAAAAATTTCGATCCTTTCTTTCTGACAATGACTATTGTGTGAAAGCTTCGCTAGCAAGGAATGGGTGCAACGTTCAATTCCCTTCTAGGCTTGTCACCCCTTCAGGCGAAGCCATACGCTGCTCATATAGAATCAACAGGGCTGGCGTAAAGCAAAGAGGGTTTTATGCAACAGAAAATGGTGAAAAAATAAAAGACGTTGATTATCACATGCCCGCATACGCAGTACCGGCTTTTATTTACTGTGACATCATACGGGTATGCATTAATATAAACTACAGCCACGACCTGATATGCTTTTTCCAGCCTGACGGTAAAGAAGTTACTGCCCTCGATTTTTTTCATTCTTTTCAGCCATCGGTCAAAGAGGAACTGAAAGAAGAATATAAGGAAAAAAGCGAGGTTCTCGGCACTTTATTTTTAGACGCTTATAGGGATAGCTTTCAGAGTGACTACGAAGCGACCGCTAAGGAGCTAGATATTAGCGAGGGCTTTTATATGCTAAAGGGAATTTTTTGGGAGATATTGGGACAGTGATTTTGAATTTTTTTTTACAGAATGATTGGAGACCGCAGTAACATGAGTGCTATAGAAAATAAAACAGAAGCACAACTGGTTGATGAATATACTCCGCTGGTAATTTCACAAGCGCTGATATTTCACCCTTCGGGTTTGAGCGGGATTGATGATTATATCCAATGTGGGTATATAGGGCTCCTGCGGGCAATTAGAAAATATGACCCAACAAAAAAAGCAAAGCTTTCTACCTTTGCTGTAATTTGTATTAGACAAGAAATCTTTAAAGAACTGAAAAAGAATCAAAAAATTAAGTGTTACAACACACTTATGGATTCAGAAGCCAAAGAAAATGAAGAAGGTAGACTTTGGGAACTAGAGCCAAACACTCTCAATGAAACTGAAACAAAAGTCATACGGCTTCGCGCTCAAGGGTATACTTTTGCAGAGATTGGCAGCCGACTTGGGTTTACAAAATCGTGGGCGAACGAAGTCTTGTTGTCAGCCATTAAAAAAATAAGGGTAGCAAATGCAAATGAAGAGAAAACCGAGAATCCTCTGGTGCGGTGAAGCTAGTTTTCTGAACACCGGCTATGCAGTATATGCCAAGGAAGTTCTTACTAGGCTTTTTCAAACCAATAAATATGAAATTGCAGAATTAGCCTGCTATGGATCGGTAGACGATGAAGAACTGCAATCTGTTCCGTGGAGGTACTATGGAAATTTGCCAAACCTTGACAATCAACAGGAGCTAGATAATTATCAGTCTTCTCAAATATATCAATTTGGTGAGTGGAGGTTTGAAGATGTCTGCATGGATTTCAAGCCTGATATTGTCTGCGATATACGAGATTGGTGGATGCTTGAGTATCAACAGAGGTCTCCGTTTAGAGACTTTTATCACTGGATGATAATGCCCACCATTGATTCCGCCCCCCAACAAGAAGAATGGCTGGCTACCTACTTAGATGCGGATACCGTTTTTACATACTCTGAATATGGAAAAGGGGTATTAGAAAAAGAGATCGGAGAAAAAATAACAGTAAAAGATATATGTTCACCGGGAGCCAATTTAGATAAATTCTTTCCTGTTCCTAATAAGTCGCTACACAGGGAAACGTCTGGGTTTCAACAAGACATAACAGTTATTGGCACGGTGATGAGAAATCAAAAGCGAAAGCTTTATCCTGAACTCATATCTGCCTTTGCTAGCTACTTAAAAAAGCATCCAACAGAATCGAAAAAAGTTTTTCTTTATTTGCACACAACATACCCCGACAACGGTTGGGATATCCCACGTTTAATCAGGGAGGCGGGGGTAGCCAGCAGGGTATTACTAACATATAAGTGCAAAAGATGCGGCTTTGTATTTCCTTCATTCTTTCAGGAGGCCACCACTACGTGCGCAAAGTGCGGAAAAATAGCAGCCAGCCCACCAACCCCACAGTCTGGAGTCTCCACAGAGGATTTGTGTAAAATCATCAACTTCTTTGATTTGTATGTTCAGTATAGCATATGCGAAGGCTTTGGAATGCCGCAGGTTGAAGCGGCCTGCTGCGGAGTTCCGGTGATGGCCGTAGACTATTCTGCCATGTCATCTGTAATAAGAAATATCAAAGGATATCCTATTGATGTTAAGGTGTTATTTAGAGAACTAGAGACTCATTCAATGAGGGCGTACCCAGACAATGATGATTTAGTTAGTAAGCTCCACGAGTTTGTAAGTCTCCCGCAGCCCATGAAGGCAGCAAAAGGGAGAGAGGCTTATAACGCCGCTACCAAAAGATATAGCTGGGATGAAACCGCCAAAAAGTGGGAGACCGCATTGGACGAAGTGAAGCTCCGCGACACTTCCGAAACTTGGGATTCCCAGCCAAGGTTGATTAATCCTCCGCAAGCCATCCCAAACCCCATTTCAAACGAAGATCTAATTTCATGGGGAATTATTAATCTTTGGGGAAATCAAAGAATGATAGATAGCTTTACTTCTTTAAGATTGCTTAGGGAGCTAAATCAAGGATTTATTATGTATAACTTTAAAAATATATTTAATCTAGACGAGTCACTGATTACGCAGAAATCATGGCAAGAGTTTGGCCAACAAGACGTTATAGATCAGCTACATGAATTGGGGCAAATCAATAACCATTGGGAATTACAGCGAGTGGGCTCACACAGAAATATTCCAGAATTCATCCAAAATAAAAAGTTAGGCATAAACGAATGAAGGCTCTCTATATCGGCGTATACAAAGACGGCACGGGCTGGGGAAAGGCCGCACAAGATTACATACTCTCCTTAGACGCCGCCGGGATTGAGGTAGTCCCCAGGGCTTTGAAACTAAATAATCGCCAAACAAGGGTTCCAGATCGCATATTAGAACTCGAAAGGCAAAGCGACAAAAACTGTGACGTTGTTATTCAGCATGTCCTTCCTCATCATATGGATTATAGCGGGCATTTTGGCAAAAACATAGGTCTTTATGTTTCAGAAACAAGCCACTTTTGTCTTTCCAGTTGGCCAATTCATCTAAACGCAATGGATGATCTATGGGTTCCCAATTCTTCTATGGCAAAGCTTGCCACCAAAAGCAACATTAAGCACAGTCCGCACATTGTTCCACATGCTACTGACACAGAGAAATTTCTTGGATCTTATGAGTATGTCTTACCAGAAGAACTAAAGGATAGATTTGTATTCTATTTTATAGGGGAGGCCGTTGCCAGAAAAAATCTGAAAGCATTGCTAATTGCTTTCCACTCAGAGTTTGATGGCAATGAAAACGTTGGTCTGTTAATAAAATCTACTATACCGGGCCTTAACGATGAGCAAGCCAAGATGGAGATAGAAGCTCTTTGCGCACACGTAAAAGACAGCCTAAAGATTTTTCCAAGTCGAGACTCTTATATCGAAGAAACTATCATAACGGAATATATGTCAGAAGAAGAGCTAATGAACATCCACTTTAGCTGCGATTGTTTTGTGATGCCCTCTTATGGTGAAGCTTGGTGCATACCAGCTTTTGATGCAATGGGCATGGGGAAAACGCCTATTGTAAATAACGCTGGGGGAATGTGCGATTTTATTGACGACTCCGTGGGGGCTTTAATCTCCAATAGAGAAGAACCTGTATTCGGAATGCTAGAAACCTTTGCCGATATTTATACCGGGGCTGAAAACTGGTGGTCGATTGATATACTGGAATTAAGAAAAAAAATGAGAGAAGCCTACGAAAGCGATTGGGGCGATAAGTCTGAGGCCGGTTTTGACCGAGCTTTTGAGTTCTCATATTACAACGTAGGAAAAACAATGGAGGAAGCTCTTAATGCCTAGTCCCATACAATCAATATTGCGAAAAGCCACAAGAAGTGACAGCGAGACGCTAAACATCTTGACCTTTCCTACTCACGAGAGGTATGAAGAAAATCTTGCAAAGACTGGGCATAATTTTTATTCCTGGACAGAGCCAGGAGTAACCAAGCAGGGCTGGAATTCCGACTACGCTAAAGTTCCAGACAATTATATCTTGCTTAATCCTCAGCGAGGAATTAAACAGTTGCCTGATTATATAGATATTGATTTAGTTTTAATTCAAAACAGATTTGGCCAATTTCAGATTGGCTCTCAAATTGCCAGACAAATACCCTGCCCCACCGTAGCCCTAGAACACACTACCACGCCAGAGGGGGAATACGCAGTCGAAAAAGGAGGGGTAATAAATTATGACGCCTCCACAACTTACAAAATACAGCATAGGGCAAAGGCTGCCGATTTTAACGTTTTTATATCAGAGTACAATAGAAAAATGTGGGGCTGGGAAGAAGACGAAGCCGAAGTTATTCATCATGGAGTAAACACAGAAACATTTAATTGCAGAGTTCCGGCAGGAGACCGTAAGCCAATCGCTTTTTCTGTTGTTAATGACTGGATAAATAGGGACTGGTGCTGCGGATATAATTTTTGGGTAGAAGCTGTCCAGTATCCCGGCGGACTCCCCGTTAGGGTTGTTGGAGACACAGAAGGTCTTTCTGAAAGCACAAAGTCCACAGAAGAACTTGTGTCACACTTCAATGACTGTGCGGTTTTTGTTAACACATCAACGGCCTCCCCTATACCCACCTCAGTTTTGGAGGCGATGTCTTGCGGATGCGCTGTTGTATCGACAGACAATTGCATGATACCAAGCATTGTTAAACATGGCTATAATGGATATTGCACAAATGACCCAAAGGAAATGCGAGAATACATATTAAGATTATTTGAAAATCCAGAACTGGCGACAAGCTTGGGAAACAACGCAAGAAAAACTGTATTAAAAAACTTTTCTGTTTCTGCTTTTGTAAAAAAATGGAACAATCTATTCTATAGAGTTATTGGGAGAACGATATGAAAATCAATGTTGGTGAAGATGAATTTTCTGGATATTTGAACATCGCCCCAGAGTTGGTTGTTGATTTAGGAATAGCTAATAATTTAGATAATTTGGTGGAAGACGCAGAGGCCAAAGAAATAATATGTTCAGGGGTCTTACAACTCCTTGACAACGAAGAGGCCATTCACACGCTTGATTACTTGATGTCAAAGCTGAGAATAAAAGGAAAAATTATCATATCCGAAGTGGATATCTATGAGCTTGCAAGGCTGTATGTTTTTGGCCAGATCGACCTACGGGCTTTTAATGAGGTGGCACACGGAACCGATAAGACGGTAAAAACAAGTCTAACTATGCTCGGTATATGCGATTACCTAACGTCAAAGGGGCTTAAGATAATGAAAAAAAGAATCAACGGATACAATATTTCTGTGGAGGCTATTAGGAATGACTGAAAAGATAAAAATTACTGATGAGCATGAAGATGGAATATTAGAACAGTCTGATAGGCCACAAACCGCATGTCGAGACTGCGTGTTTGCACAATATGATGGAAATACCCAAATTGGGTGCAAGCTAGGAAAGCTTGACCTGCTTAAAGAAAACGGGGGCGTTATAACAGAGGTTTATGATGATAGCAAAAAAGAATACTATGTCATAAGCGACAGATTCTGTGTTTTCTGGAGAAGACCTTCGTGGTTGAACAAAGATGAAGTGAAGAGATTCGGCGCAGAAGAAACAGCAAGAAAAGAAGTGCAGGCAAGATTTGCTGCTATTATATATATAAACGACAAGTCATCACTGGAAGATATTGAAAAAACAGTTATTTCTTTAATAAATCAAAACCTTCAACCAAGGAAATTAATTTTTGCAAATAATTCACCACTAAAGCCCAGCAAGCTGGTTTCTTTAGGTAAAGATTTTTCTGTAAATCTACTATTTCCGAAGCAAGGCGGCGAGAGCAAGACCTACTGGAAAATTGAGCAAATAAAGGAAGACAAAGCAAGTTTTTCCAGATGCGTGGATATTGCAATAAAGGGAGTCAGTGCTAATGAGCAAAATTATTATTGCTCTTTTGTGGCGGGATTCCAAGTCCCTAAAGACTTTATTCATAAAATTGATGTCGCCCTTAATGATGATATGAAAAGATTTCTATTGCTTACAGCGCAAGGCAACAATGGACAAGTCGCACAAGTCCATATGCACAAATCAATTCAAGGAAATTATACAAAACCCTTTCTAGATAAAATGAAAACAGTAACTGAGGAACAAAAATGCCCACAGCTAATACAGAAGGTGACGGATATAGTCCCCTCGATGATCCAGTAGTTACAGTAATTATGCCCTGCCACAATCACGCGCACTTTTTACCAGTGGCTGTGGAGAGCGCAATTACACAGAGCTACAAAAATAAAAGATTAGTAATAATAAACGACGGGTCTACAGATAGCTCTCTGGAGGTTGCGGAAAGTCTTGCTAATGAACACGAAATAATTACAGTACTAAACAACCCGGAGCCAACCGGCCCTTCGGCAGCAAGAAACAAAGGAATAAAGCACGCATGGGATGAGACAGATTTTTTCTGCATGCTTGACGCAGATGATTCATATTTGCCAGGCAAAATAGAAGAGTCTGTAAAAAAGATACTGCCTGACCCCGACAGAATTGGGCTTGTATATGGCGATGTTGTTATATATAACCATGCTACCAAAACTTCAAATTTAGAATTACGAGAGCCATATAACAGGGAAAGAATTGAGCAAGAATGCATGATATCAAACACACCCCTGATAAGCAAGTTCGCCTTATCCAAGGCGGGGCTGTACGATGAAAGCATGAGGACAGCGGAAGACTGGGATCTTTGGCTACGAATTACTGAACAATTCGTTGCTGTACACGCCCCCAATGCGATGTCTATATATTCCGTCACAGGAAATAACGCTTCCGATACTGTGGATAAAGAAATTTGGAATGAAAACTGGGATAAAATACGAAAAAGGATAATGTCACAGCATGACATCTCATAGACATATAAGCCTAGCAAAAACCACAGACAAAGAAACTAATGAAAGGCTGACTATACTCATACCTGCTGCGGGCATGGGTCGCAGGATGAAGTCCTACGGGCCAAAATGTCTTCTTGATATTGGGGGCATAACGATACTAGAAAGACAAATAAAAATATTGCTTAAGATATATCCTGGATCAGATATTATTGTAATTTCAGGATTTGAATCTGATAAAGTTAGAAAAAAAATAAAAGCAAAATATCCGGTTAGGATTATTAATAACCATAGATATAAAGAGACAAATGTTTTATATAGCATATCCCTTGGACTGCAAGCTTCAATAAATAGAGATTTCTTAATTGTTTATGGAGACTTGGTATTTAGTAGCAAATTAATTAAAGGGATGTGTGATGAAAAATCAAAAGTGCTAATTGACAAGGCGGGGATGTTCCGAAAAGACGAGGTTGGCGTGACGCACAACATCAATGAAATTACAAATTTTTCTTACGGATTAAATGACAAGTGGTCGCAGATAGCCTACATTACAGGCAAAGAGCTTGAGTTGTTTGAAGCGGCTGCTTTTAACGAAGATTGTGAAAAGTGGTTTGGCTATGAGGCGCTAAACTTCGTAATTAACAACGGAGGAAAGCTTGCCCACGTTTCAACAGAAGGGTCAAAGATCGTAGAGGTTGATTCAGTAAAAGATATCGCTAAAGCAATTCGCGTTCATTATGTATCAAGGGTCTAATTGAATGAAGTTTCTATTTTATAATTTTCCGTCAGCCAATCACTACATTACGATGGGGTGGATGCGCGTTTTAGGTGAGATGGGTCATGAATGCCTGATATGGAATCATGGGGTGCCCGCTTTTGACATTTTTGACGTAGTAGAGCCAGACGTATTTGTGGGGGCCTCCTATGATCTCGATAAAGCTACAGTAAAGTGCATAGAGGAAAGGCCAGACATGCGAGTAGTCCTCAAGTCCCACAATTGGGGGGCGATGGATGACATTATAGACATAGAAGAATATCCGATTGGTGTTGCTACCGAAGAAGAAAAAGATTTAATCTGTGAAATGAAAAGAAAAACGGGAAAGCCAGACCTTCTTTTAAATTGGTATCACCCCAACAGAATGAAAGACACGATGGGTGGATGGGACAAAGAGGGCGTGCCCACCCTTGGATTACAACCAGCGGCAGATATATTTGAATACTATCCAGTGTCTTCCCAGCCAGAATTAGAATGTGACATAGCTTTTGTAGGAGGCTTTTGGGGATATAAAGGTAAACAAATTAAAGAAATGGTGTCCCCTCTTTTTTATCCAGTGGGAAAGTATAATATAAAGATATTCGGAAATAGTATTTGGCCTTCCCCTCAGTACCTGGGGTCAGCCTCAGATGAAACAGTCAGATCTTTGTTCAGTTCTGCTAAAATATGCCCAAATATAAGCGAGCCACATGCTAGCAAATTTGGCTTTGAAGTTAACGAAAGGGTTTTCAAGCTGTCTGCGTGCAAGGCTTTTTGTATATCTGACCACATAGATTCACTCTGCCAAGATGTGTTCGTTAATGGTGAAATGCCAACGGCGAAAACAAGGCAGGAGTTTGGGGATTTGGTAGAATTCTATTTATCTAATCCAGAAAAAAGAACAGAAAAGGCCAATCAGTGCTATAATACTGTAGTGGGCTCCCATACTTATTTTCATAGAATAGAAAATCTATGCAAATCACTAGGTCTGAACGCTGAAGCCGAAAAAGCCTTGGATTTACTTAAGGATTTTAAGCATGACGATAAATAAAAATGATACCATAGTTGTAACTGGGGGAACCGGGTTCTTGGGGAAAGCGGTTTGTCAAGAGCTTGCAGACGCAGGCTACAGTAGAGTGCTAGGGACTGGCTCAAATGATTACGATCTCAGAGATGTCTGCGATACTAAAGATATGTATGGGCAACTGACACCGGATGTGGTGATTCATCTTGCTGCTACGGTTGGGGGAATTGGGGCTAATAAGGAAAATCCTGGCAGGTTCATTTATGAAAATCTAGCTATGGGAGTGAACCTTATTGAGGAAGGCCGTCATAGAGACCTCAAAAAGTTTATTATGGTTGGAACGGTATGTGCATATCCTAAGTTCACACCCGTGCCCTTCAAGGAGGAAGATATATGGAACGGATACCCGGAAGAAACAAACGCTCCGTATGGAATTGCCAAGAAAACTCTCATGCAAATGATTATATCATACAAAGAGCAATATGGGTTTAATGGTATAAATCTGATTCCGGTAAATATGTACGGGCCGAACGATAACTTTGATCCCAAAAGCAGCCATGTTATACCAGCGCTGATACTTAAATTTCACGAAGCAATGGTGGATGTTCCTAACAAAACAGTCTCAATTTGGGGAACAGGAAATGCAAGCCGAGAATTTTTATACGTTAATGATTGTGCTAGTGCGATTCGCTGTGCTATGGAAGTTCACAATGATCCTCAGCCAATCAACATTGGAACCGGAGAAGAAATCAGGATCAACCAGTTGGTTGAAAAGATAGCCTCCACTATGGGGCACGTAGCCTCAATAGAATACGACAGCAGCAAGCCAGATGGACAGCCCCGCAGATGCCTAGACACTACAAGGGCTCAAGATATGCTAGGGTTCAAGGCGCAGACTTCATTTGAGGAAGGCTTAGAAAAAACCATAGCGTGGTTTAAGAAAAATTCATGATAACATCCATTGTTTTAAGCAAAGACAGAGCGTGTCAATTACAGCTTACGCTGGATAGCATTTTTGCAAACCTGCCAGACTGCTTTTCCATAAACGTTCTGTATGAATACTCATCTTCCGACTTCAAGGAAGGGTATGAAAAACTAATTAAAGAATGGCCTATAGATTATAGGGTAAACTTTGTTAAACAAAACAACTTCAAAGAAAACGTATTAGAATTGTGTAATGAAGGCCATAGTTATATATGTTTTTTCACAGATGATGATATTGTATATAGCAGAATAAAGGAATTCGATGTCGATAGTCTGTTCAACACCCACGACTTGGGATGCTTCTCTCTGAGGCTTGGGAGGAATACATACATGCAAGACCCCTACCGCAAAATAGGTGTGGTTTTTCCAGAGCAGGGGTATCTGTCTGGCGACATGGTGTTTTGGGATTTTACAACAGTAAACAACTCTCCATATGGAAAGGATACTAACTTTGGATACCCACTGTCTTTAGATGGCCATATATTTAAAAAGGAAGTTGTGGTGCCTTGGATGTCAGAAATAGAATATGATCAACCAAACGCGCTAGAGGCAAGGCTGCAAAAAAAGAACGACGAGATGCCAGTGAACATGGGGTGTTTCGTGGACAGCAGGGTGGTTAATACGCCTCTGAACTTGGTTGGGTCTTCTGAGAATATGGCTGGGGAGTTTTTCGGACAATCCCTTAAAGAACTAAATGATATGTATCTAGAAGGAAAAAGAATAGATTTGAGTAAAATGGACTTTTCTAATGTTATAGGGTGTCATCAGGAGATAGAATTAAAATGGCTGTAAGCGGTTATATAACACACCACAACGAAGTGGGTGGAGGATGGGTGGGCGTAGGGTATCCAAGATCAGCTAATAGCTGGGTACGATATATAGTGAAGTCTTGCAGAGGGGAAGCGGAGGTTCCGGTTCATTTCATGAAAGACGAAAACGACTATTATATCAAAAGACACTGGATGCAAAGATATCCCTATTACAATAATATGTCTAGAGGTTTTATTCTTTTATTAAGGAACTACAAAGAAGTTATAGTAAGACATAACAAGCAAGACAAGACAGATGATCCAGACTTTCTGTTTTATCAATCTCTAGTGAGAATGCCAGACGAACAATCTAACCCCGCAGTGAGCTACATTCACCCGATCTTCTTATATGACAACTGGTCTGGCGGGCCAAAGCATATTGTTTACTATGAAGATCTCATGGAAAAGCCACACGAAATAATTGAAGAGCTTGGGGAAGTAATGAACTTTGAAACAAAAGAGTTTTTAGAGAATTATGATTATCACAAAAATCACTCAATACAAGCATATGACAAAGAGGAGGGGTCGTGGACTAAGGGAGGGGAAATAAAGGATGCTTACAAGGATGACCTGACTGACGAACAAAGGAAGGCTTGGGATGCGCATCTCAGAGAGAACTTTCCTTATCTTTTTGCAGCATTTTTAAAGAGGTATGCCGATGAATAAGGTGGGCTTTTTAGTTAAAAACTTAGGCGCTAGCCAGCTTGGGTATTTTTTAATAAGGAATCTAAACGAATTCTTAGATGAGAATTTTGAGTTTGACTGCACTGTGTATTCCGAAGAAAGGCACAATGGTTGCTTGACGGTAAGCTTTCCGGTAATGCAAATTATTGAAGCGTGGGGTCAGCAGGGCACGATAATATCAACCTCAATATCAACTGCTTGCAAAATGATAAAGTTTCCCTCGGCGTGCAGAAAGCTATTTTATGTGTGGGACTTAGAGTTTTTAAGAGGTCATGTGCCTAATAATTATGATTTAATTAAAAAGGTATATCTAAATGAAGACATAGAACTGATAGCCAGATGTGAAAATCATGCTTCTGTTATAAAAAATAATTTTAACAGAGATGTTATAGGTATAATAGAAGATTTTAATATGGTAGAGATAATGGAGATGACAAAAAATGAACTCACTAACTAAGGAATTTCTAATAGAAGAATATGTAAACAAGAAGAGAAGCTTTGCTTGCATTGCCACCGAGCTTGGTACATATTCCAATAAAATACGCAGGGCCGCAATTAACATGGGTATTGAGCCTAGAGGAAAAAGCGATGCCCAGAAAATAGCCTTAAAAAAGGGGCGTCATCCACACCCAACAAAAGGCAAGCAAAGAACTGAAGAAGAAAAAGAAAAGATTTCTGAATCGGTAGCGGCTAGCTGGAAGGGTCTGACCCAAGAAGAATATGAAGGCAGGGTTGAAAAGGCTAAGAGTCAATGGGAAGCAATGAGCGATCCTGATAAGGCTGCATTGAGAAAGGCGGCTGCCGAGGCGGTTCGTCGCACCAGCAAAGAAGGGTCTAAGCTTGAACGGTTTCTTTTGCGAAAAATTAAAGAAGCCGGATACAAAACGCAATTTCATAGAAAAAATCTTATTCCTAATGAACGATTAGAAATAGATATCTTTGTCCCTGAGCTAAAGACGGCAATTGAAGTTGACGGGCCTGCTCACTTTCTTCCGATATGGGGTAGTGAAAACCTGTCCAGAAATTTAAAGGCAGATTCAGAAAAAAGTGGTCTACTAATCACGAAAGGGTTTGCTATAATAAGGGTAAGACACCTCTCTAAGCACGTTTCTTACAAGCACATGCGGGATCTCTGGTCTAAAGTGCGTCGTCAGCTAGAGAAAATTGAAAAAAGATTTCCTCCTACATCAAAACGTTTTATAGAAATTGAGGTATAAACATGGCTCAGTCTATTAAAGAGATACGCTCGAAGCTAGAAGAAAAATACGGATTTTCCAAGGAACAATTGAAGGCCGGAAAAAAGGAACTCAGAATGCAATTAGATAAGCTGGAGTCAAGTGAGGCAGTGGAAGATTTAATTCAACTGGCAGATTTTGGCTCAGCCGAAGAGGTCGATGAAAGCGAGTTTTTGGAAAATTCAGAAGTCGGTATTCCGTCAATAGAATCCGAACAGTGGGCGGATTATGTAATGGACAAGTTTCGCAATGACGAAATGGAGAACGGCAATCCAACCTGCGATGGTCTCAGGAGGGTTACAGAGCTTCTCGTAGGCCCGATCATAGGGAGAGACGTTGCTATTCATCAATCACCAAACATAGAAAATCACGGCACATCAACCGTTGTTTGTTCTGTCAGGGTTTTGAATAATATTGAAAACCACCTTTTGTATGGACACGAACTGCGAGAGCAGGACGCGGCTGACGTTAATAAATTTAACACACAAAAGCCATATTACCTTCATGCAACAGCCACCGCAACGACCAGGGCAGAGGCAAGGGCGCTACGGAAGATTCTGAGGCTCAGAAAGGTTGTGGCAGCAGAAGAACTAGCTGGAGAAATATCTGACGATTATGTAGACGCATGGAAGCCCAGTGATCCGGCAGACGAGGAGCAAATCAACCTGCTGGACGTTGTTTGCCAAAGATGCAATCTCAATGTTATGCAATACATAAATAGCGGGGAAAGTACATATCATAGCCCTTATGAGCTTTCCAAAGATAAAGCGCAGTCAATGATACAGCATCTTAACAAAATACAACAGGAAAAGGTAACTTCTCCCGTAGGTGTGGGCCAATATGACTCCAATTGGAGAGAATAATGAAGCAAGTAATTAGACCGACTGAGTATAGAATATATAAGCCGTACAAGGAATCCGGCGGTGCGGCCTCTAGCTTTCAAATAAAAATAACCATCGACGACGAGGCCCATGTTTCCAAAAGAAGGTCTGTAGACTTGTTCTGGGTTTCTTGCCAGCAGGCTGGTATAAATAAAGAAACCGGAAATGCCGCTTTTGGTTGGGACGACAAGACCAAGAGTGCGACAATGAAGCTAGGGCTGGTTGATGCCGGTGAACTGCTAATGGTTTTCCAAGGAAAGAGAAGCGAATGCAATCTTTTCCACAAGAATCCCAGCGGCAATACGGTTGTAAAGCTGAAACAGGTGGAATCTAAGTCTGGCCCTGTAATAGGGTTTCAGATGTCTTCTAAAAGAGAAGGCAGGCCGCTGGTAAAAATAACACACAACATATCACTTGGAGAAGCTGAAATAATTACCCAGCTTCTTAAAGATTATGTTAGTGCGTATCATAATTGGAAATTATAGATATTCCAAAGAAACATAAAGTCCATACTTGGTTTTTGAACCAATGCTCGTTGGGCTGGCCGAAAGAGCCACATACCAATCGTGCTGCGTGTCTGCCCGACCGCCAGAGCTAGCCGAATTGACAGCCCACTCGCCTCCGTTTCCTGGAGAAACCGCCAGTGGAAGAGTGGTTGCGCTGCCGCCAGGTGAGTACCAGGTGGCGTCTCCAGACCCCTGTAGGCCATCGCCCCCCTTACCTATAGTGCCAAAGGGGTGAATGACTTCGGCTGCTTTAGTTACAACCCCAGAGGCGGCGTTGGCAATGCTATATCTATCATAAATCCTAAGCTCTGCGTTTTGAACTTTAACAGAAGCAGAGTGAGTGAATCTAACATTAAGCGTGGTTAGTTCATTTGGCACTGCCTTGAGGCCGATACCACTGCTCGCAGTTGGCAAAATACCTGACGCAGCGTTGAGATATTTGACGTTATTCGTAGCCGGGCCCTGAGTCGTACCGTCTGGGCTAGCCATAAAGGTCGTACCCTGATAGGCTGAGACAGCAACAGAAGCCCCGAATCCAGAATCCCCGTAGAACCCCAATCCAGATTCTGAGGGAATTAGATCGTTTGTGTTCGTTGTATAAAATGAAATAGTAGCCATTAATCGACCTCCTATAGAGCTTTTACATAATAATATACACCATTGGTTACAATTTAGGCCATTTGTTAATGGGGCAGTCTTCAGACCTCCATCTCGCCTTGGCGCTCAATCCGCAGCCACAAATGCTACACGAATTACCATGTTTGTGTTCACAGCCGCCGCAAGCGTTCATTCTTGCCTGCCACTGTTCATCGGTAACCTTTATTGCTCCGTCAGCCACATGATTAACCAAAGCTTTGCCAAAATGTAAACCTTTTTGTACTAAACCGGGAGGCTTGTTTATACTACATCGCCTCCGAACCTTATCTTTAGACATCTTTGTTTTTATTTCCCTATTGCATTTTCTGCAAATTAAAACTCCCTCCTCACCAGATTCTGCAAAAGCACAAGATTCTGACATTCTAATCCTCCATACTATATATAGTGCAATTCCCATCCTCGCCTTCTAAAGAAAGCTCTTCCCAAACACACTTAGTATTTATTTCGCTAACCGTTGCAGTCCAGAAGAATAGCGGAAATTTATCTTCGTCTACCCACCGCACCATTATAAACGTTTCTTCTATGTCGTCCGAATATATATTTATCAATAATTCACTTCCATCGTCTGTCAAGTCGTATTTCCACTCACAATTTCCTGACTTTTCTGCAACAAAAAGACCTTCCTTTTCTGCATATCCAACCCCATCAATTTCAATTGCTATTTCTTTTGAGTCTGAGCTACAATAACTGCATGTACTTCCATCTAAATAATCCTTTGTTTTGTACATCATTATGCATTCACAACAATGCCTCGCACATTGAAAAGAATAGTCAGTATCATCACACTGATCCTGATCCCCATCCCTTAAATCAATCTCTAGTCCCTTTACGGCTGTTCCTTGCACGCAATTATCCTCTAGGAGAGTCTCACCTAACTCTCCCCCCCACAGGGCTGAGCCACAGTCACAAACTCCACCGTCTGGAACCACGCCATCGGGCCAATCTGCTTTACATTTGCAGCAGCAACATTTTGATCTTTTTTTTGCTACCATTTAATCGCCTCGATCAATTTGATGCATAAGATTGGCTAGATCAAATTCCTCTCCAACAAAATCCCAAGAAGACCTTTTCCAAACAGCAAGCGGCTGTTTTTCCCAACAAGCTGAAGCATGTCCTATGTGCTGAGCAAGCGAGGGGGTGTGATAATAAATCGAAAAACCGTTTTCCCTTGCCCACCAGCCTATCCTATTGTCATCTGTAAAATCATACTTAAACATGTTGCTTTCTTCCGCGTGTGGAAAAAACTCTAGTACGGAGTCTACCGCCTCTGGGCTAAAAAAGAAAGTTTGGGCCATCTCTAAATAGCGCCCCTTGTCAACTAAATGCCAGCCAAAATGATTAGGCTTTGCATATCGTCTATGTGTAAACATTGACACCACGCCCGCATTCATCAGAACAGAGCTTGACATCAAGCTAGATTCATAATATTCCCTAACCCCTTTGCAAAACAACACATCGTCCTGAACCATCCCGTAGTAAGTAGCCTTCGGCTTTTCTTTTCTCATTTGCTTTAGTCCCTCATAAAGATTTTTAAAGCAATTTAGCCTCTTTCTTCTCTTTACAACCTTAAACTGTTTCTTATATTTTTTTTCTATTGTTATACCAGGTTCAACGAATAAATACCCAGAACACCACCCTGTCTCTGCTAAGCTATCCAGGGTTAAATCATATGTTGAGATTTTTCTAGGAGCAATTCTAACGCCAATAATTCCATCCATTTTTATTCCCTTGTGTTAATCTACCCATCGGTTCCACCGTGATCTCCGTCTATGACAAGTCGGGGGAGTCTGGATCTAAAACCTCAATGTCCCCCGATCCCGCTCCATCGTCTGCCATAGGTTGACCACTGCTACCGTCATCAACGCCGCCATCGCTTTCTCCACAGTCCACATCGTCCGAGCCTTCCTGTTCTGCACAAGTGCCAGGTAGCCCACGCATATCAATCTTGTCACCCTTATCGGTGGTGGTGGCGCTTCCAGATGTACTAGCCGCCAGAGATTCACCGTCACCACAGAACCTTGTTAGTTTTCCTCTAGGTGTCTGCAACCAGAATTTCCTTACGTTTACGCAAAGGCCATATTCGGTAACATCCGTATCCGTATCACTATCAGTATTACTATCACCATAGTAATCATTTTCTATATCGCATGATTCAACACAGTCCACCCAAGTAACCATTGAGTACGCTCTAAACTCAGCCTGTAGAACTTGGTGTGTTTCTTTGCCACCTCCATCTACCGATATGGAGGTGGTATATGCTTGTTGGCCCTTCCAGAATGGCTGCTTCAACGTATTCTTTATTATAACATCCACTGTTTGGTCTCCAAGGGGAACTTGTCCGCCTTGTGCTTCTGCAATTGTTCCGCTAAGTTCCTCTGATTCTGTTTCTCCTCCCGACCCAGAAGCAGTTTCAATTCCGGGGCAATCTTTTATTGAAATCGTATATATGGGTTTATAGGCTTCAATAATAAAGTATGTGCAGGTTGTGGTGTCGTA
>CAACVE010000008.1_pt1 | contig 37023 bp, 56 predicted proteins | sample 2381751 | NCBI WGS metagenome assembly CAACVE01 (sample SAMEA5211968, study PRJEB30684) | marine metagenome | biome: Marine; feature: Epipelagic; material: Water | collected 2015-10-15 | depth 2000 m | reverse complement strand
CGAGATTACAAGGTGACTGGAGTTCAGACGTGTGCTCTTCCGATCTGTCAACGAAACCCCTCTTTTGCCAGATTTCGACCCCTACCGGGTTCCCGCCTATTCTCATCGTGAGACGCCCCAGAATCGATTCTAACAGCTCCCCGCCATCGACGTCTGATCATCGGGCTGGATCCTGTCGGTCGTTCCTGGACGACCCCAGCCCGTCCTGTCGATGAATCCGCGTGATCAGACCGTGGCAAGGCTTGCAAAGGGATTCCAGATTCATCAGCTGGAACGACAGCTCCGGTCTGATCAGTCGATCGATTCGATGATGGACATCGACAGCCGCGACGCGCCGACCATCCAGCCAGCACCGTTCGCAGAATGGATCCCGGCGAATCTTCATCAGTCGAACACGCTTCCAGCGAGCTGACCCATAGAACGCAGCCCGCTCGCGAAGCGCAGCGTCCGTCCGATACTTTGGTTCGACGATCGATCCCGTCCGCTTCGATGCACAACCGTCGCAATATCTGGTCAGCGTCAGCCCTGGACAGCCGGATGTTTTGCATCTGTGCCGCGCTCGCTTTGCCATGTTCTTCGACTTCCGTTCGCATCATCCGCCCCCGATCAACTCCCGCAACCATTCGTTCACGCTTCCATCGTCGTCGTGAATGTCTGCGATCCATCGTCCATACTTGCCGCGCGAATCTTTGTGTGTGTCGATCGTAACCGTCTTCCCGATCGGCAGTCGTTCGCGTAACGCATCGCGGATCGTCAGACCGATCGGCCGTTCCGGACCGCGCACTTCGGGCGCCCACACATCATGCAGTCGAATCACCTGATTCGTCAACCATGTTTCCATTCCCAAGTCAACGTCAAGCCATATCGTATCGCCGTCGTACACTCGACGGACAATCGCGCGGTACTGGTACATTGTCTGCCTTCGATCCTTTCGGGGATCATCGAAACGCCTGGACATCCCGACAGCGAATGGCCCAACTATACGCGCCGACGACTTCCAGACGGTCGTCAGGATATTCCTGCAAGTGTTCTTTCACCGCTTGCCTGATCCCTGGAACCCAGTCGTCGTGACCGCAGATCATCCCTTCATCGATGATCAGATCGCGCCATGCTGCGATGTCCGCTTTCACCGATTCATAAGTATGAATCGCATCGATGTACACCCAGTGGACAAGCGACAGTCGTTCAGCAGCTTCGACGCTGGTCATCCGCAGGATCGTGACAGCGGGGAAGTCCCTGAACCGATGCACGACGCTATCGAAGACGCGATCCAGCTCCTGCTGAGTCGTTTCCATTGTCGAAGTTCGATTCGTTATGTCGTCGTTAACCTTCCAGGGATCGACAAGATACAACGTCACGGGCCGCGCTTGTTCAAGCAATACTTGCGCGTGATCCCCATGCCAGACACCGACTTCAACGCCGATCTGTTCTTTCGGTAGCTGGTCCGCGAAGTCTTCGCGCGACGATACGCCGATCACGTTTGGCATATCAGATCCCCTTCGCGGATGGTCGTCATCGCTTCTATCGTCCGCCGTGCTATAGCGCCGATGACTTCGCCACGCTGTTCCCAGCGTATCCCGTCGCCAGGACTCGCCAGCGTCAGATCGCTTTCCTGGATGCGGTTTCCTTCATGGATTCGGATCCGCGACACGATCGACCGCCCCAGCTTCATCCGCGAAGTGTTGCTGGACGACATTTCATCTTTCGCCCCGTCGCCTCGCATCCAGAATGATCGATGACATGATGCGACCATCGTCCGCAGTTCGTCCCGCTCGATCGATAGCTTGTGATCAGATCCCTTCGCCAGCTTCGACATCGTTATATGCTTTTCAATGATCGATGCGCCATGCTGGACGGCGCACGGCGCTGCCGTCGTCCCGATCGTATGATCAGAATACCCGACCGGATCACCGAACCTAAAACGCATTTCGGCGATCGCGGACAGATTCGCTTCGCCCGCTGTTGTTGGATACAGGCTGACGCAGTGCATCAGCACGATCTGATCTGTCATCCCAAGCGTGTCCGCCAGTTCAATGATCCGCCGAATACTATTCCACGAAGACATCCCCGTCGATACGATGACCGGCTTCCCCAACGATAGCACGCATCTGATCAGCGGAAGATTGTCCGCGTCCCGTGAAGCGATCTTGAAAGCGTCAACGATTTCGGCGACATCCGCAGCGGCGCACACATCGCAGACTGTTCCGATCAATGGCATTCGTGCTACTTGTTTAATATACGACCAAGCTTCGGGATCCAGTTCCAGCGCGTGGCGATGTGCGCCGTATGTCTTCCCGAACGAGTCCCGTCCGTTGTATGGTCGCTTATGCATTTCTGTCGTCATGTCCCGATCGACAGTCCGCTTCGTCAGCTTGATCGCGTCGCAGCCGGATGATCGCGCAACCCTGGACAGCTGGATCGCTTCATCGACTGATCCGTTGTGATTCTGTCCGATTTCGGCAACGATGACTGGAAGATGATCCAGTCCGATCGGAAGTCGCTCGATCGTTATAGTTCGGGACATGACATCCTTTTAGTTCTGATGTACTTCAACACGCGGTCCAGATCGCGCGGAGTGTCGACTGCCAGTCGATCATCGCCTGGATCGCAGGTTATGAAAGCGCAACGATTGTCGCCCCGTTCCGACATTCTGTAGGTGACATGCTCACGCGCCAGCGGATCATCCAGGACATCCAATCGGGCAAACTCGTCTTCCAGCGTTTCGAATCGGAACGCTTCGACCGCTCGTCCCCACGCGGATCGGATCGCCAGCGTCCCGTCCCGCTTGATCTGCGTCGCGTAAGCGATCCCGCGAATGGTCGCCAACTCCACAACCATATCGACATCGCGAGGACTGATCAGCGGCGAGTCCCCGCACATCCGGACGATCAACTCCGCGCCGTGAAGTTGTGCGGCTCGCATGAATCGGGACAGCACGTCGACATTCGGTCCGCGATTCGTTTTTATTCCCCAACGCTGACAGGCTTCGACCAGTTCGTCATCCTGCGGAAGCGTCGTGGTGCAGACGACAATGTCGTCCAACACATGCGAACGGTAGCAGCTGTCGACCGTCCACCGAAGAAGCGGCGCGCCGTTCAAGTCGATCAGCGACTTTCCTTTGAAGCGGTGCGAACCCATGCGCGCCTGGATCAATGCGACTGTTCGCATCGCGGATCCTTCCGGATATATTCCCTGCCGTGTTTAGCGTCGGCCGCCCCGATACCGTGGAACGTCTGTCGCTTTCCATGCTGACGGACCAGATGCAGAATAAGTCGCCCGCTGTCCCGCATCCGTTTCTAACAATTCGTACGCGCCAACATCATACTGCTTTCCCTGCGGTCGCGTTGTCTCGATAATATCATCCGCGACATCCGCAATTGTCGTTCCAGCGTTGCGCGCTGGCGAATCAATCTTCAATGTATAGTCGCCGTTTGCTGGATCGTTCCATATGTCCGCAGCGTCGACGTCGATCTGGTTTCCTGTTCCGCCGTAGTCGTCAGCCGTTGCGTCGGTTGAAATGTTGTTGTCGATCACTAGCGTATCGACGGCGTTTATATACAGATCAGCCGTACTGTTTTCGCCACAAATCGTGTTTTGCAGGGTCAATGTGTTGTTGACGGAAGCCGTGAATCCGGTTTGGATTCCTCTGTCTGAACAACCGTGAAATACGCAGTTACGAATGGTCCCAACAAACGCAGGCGAACCGGAAAGCGTCGATATATAAAGCCCGTCCGTGCCGCGCCGGATTATGCAGTTTTCTATCAAAACATCCGAAGCGTCTGACGACGAATTAGTCTGGATGTACATGTTCGCACTGGTCGGCGTAACGTGTGACTTGTAACACCACAATCGTTTCAGTTCGAGCTTGTTTCCGCCGCCGCCGCCGCTAATCAATACAATGCCTGTACTGTTTTTTGAATTGAGGAACAACAGTCCTTCGATGGTAAAAAAGTCGAGGTTTTGTCCGTAGCTATTTATGCTCCAGCCACTCGATATAGAACTATACGCCCCGACTAAGTGTGACCACGAACCGTCGTGTTCGTGTCCCGGTGCGGCGTAGATTTTTACTCGTTCGGATTCCGCACTCGGTTCCTCCGACCACGCTCCCTTAGTGAACCCCCCCATGTTTACCCCGCTGTAACACTCTGCGTGCCACGGGTCGGCGTTGGTGGATGACACTGCCGCCGCGTCTTCAAACGCTTGCAACGTCGTGTAATCGCCGCCAGACGCTTTAATTGTTTTCAGCTGAACTGTCATCGCGGCGTCTCCCGCAAGTCCGCTTTAAGTTTCACCGCCGCAGTCGCTCTCAGGATGTCGGTTTTCTTTTCTCCGTTCAGCGTGTCGGAGCGTTCGGCAGGGTCAAGGTCGTTTAAGTCTAACTGCACGGTTGACCGTTCAACCATTTCCGAGTGGCCGTTCTCGTCTGGTTGGGACATCACGGCAAACGGATGAACAATAATCGGAGATGGTTCGCCAGCATCTCGTTCGGCTACCATCTCATCGTGCAACGCTACGATTGTTGCGGCCAACGTCGATGAGTAATCTTCTGAGTCCATTTCCACTATCCTGCACTCAGTTTGCTCGGTGTCTGACCACGGCGATCCGGGTAGCTTGACCAGCAGGACATCGTTTGCCTCACGCAAACCAAGCTCGCCACGTAATTGCAATGCGATCTGTGCTTCGATTTTTGCCATCGCGTTTGATCTTCGATTAGTTAATGAAAGCGCTGACCGTCGCGCCTGTCGATGCACTGATCGTCGCCCGCAGCTGACACGGATTCAGCTGGAAGTTGTGGACATATTCATCGTTCGCTGATGTGATGTCCGTATCGGATCCGACGTTCTTCACTTCGGTCGATCCTGCGAACAGCGCGTCAAGCTTGACCGTCGCTGCGCCGATCGTCCCGGTGATATAAAAGTTGCCTGTTCCGCCAGACCAGTCGTACCAGCTACCAGACTGATTCGAAGATCCAGACAATATCGCGGTTGTTCTGTCGACTGCTGCCATCGTTTCGCTTTCGTGTTAAAAGACAGCCGGTCGCAGGAGTGACGACCGGCTGTCCCGGTGGTTGACGGCACAGAAGAAGATGCACCGTCGCGGTGACTTAAAATCCACAGCGTCCGCGTCCGCCGACATTGAAGATTGCGCCGCGTCCGCGTCTGCGTCGCTGGTTGTTGAATACTTGCACATTGACTGGCGCGAATCCCCGATTGAAGCCGAACGCATTGATCGGCACGAAAGACTGGAAGCCGACAGGTACTCCCCGAAAGTCGACCGCTGTTCCGCCGAATCCACGATTGAAGCCGAACGTATTGAAGCCGAATCCGCTGTTGAACGCGACGCCTGATCCGCAGACACCGGACAGCGAACAGCATTGTGCCGAAGCGTCAGACATTATTCCGCAAGGAATCAGCATCGTCGCCAGCATTATAATGATCGAGCGCATCGTTCGTTCCTTTCAATTATAGGCTTTCATGGCATTGTCGCCGCTGATCCCGATCCATGCAATATCGAACGGGACAGTTCTTGCGCGATCTTCGATAGATCATTGATCCCCGCTCGCTTCGCCATGTTCTTCGCCGGATCCGCTTCGAATATCATGGCGTTCGCCCGCTTTGCTTTGTCGCTGTCCCACGGGACAAGCTTGAATCGTTCGAATCCTTCGCCGCCTTCCGTGTGGCACGTCGAACAAGCTTCCGCTGTCAGCGGTGGAACGTCACCATCGATCGCGATCTGAAATACGTTCGCCCCGTCCTGGACATCCAAGCCGCGCGCCATGACTTGCGACAGCGTCCCGATCAGTCCCCGGACGACATTCGCCTGCCGTTCGATTTCCTGATCATTCGCGACGATCGCTGACAGTTGGATGTCCAGGGTTTCGGCTGTCTGCTGATTCGCAGTCGATGATCTGGACAGATGCGCCGCGATCGCGTTCCGATCGAGTTGCTGAGTTGGTACTGACGACGCGAGTCCGGTCACACCGTATTGCGTATTGCCGAACAGCGTCCCGGCTTTCGGCGATCCGTACATTGTAGAATAGCCGCGTGCATCGATCCCGAAGTCGCTGAACAGTTGGCGCGCTTGTGCGTTTCGTTCCCTTTCTTCGGCGACGCCGACAAGCCGATGGCGAAGCTTGTCCAGTTGCGTCGGACGATACGCGGTCGAAGTGTACTGCTGATCCGGTACTGGTTCATAATGCCAGTAGGTTTCGTTTCGACACTCGCCGCAATACGATCGGCATCCTGACGAACAGACGCGCCGCTTCGCGCGGAAGCGAACATGCCCGACACCTGATCCGTTTTTGTAGTACAGCCCGTCCTGTAGAACCCAGTCGCTGGACGCTTCCACGCTTCCAACCGATACGATCGTCAGCACGATCAGCGCGACGACGAACGACAGTGCAAACAACAAAAACGCCTTCATGGTTCAGTCCTTTCGATCTGCGAAGCATGTAGCCGCTGATACAAGTCCGAATATATCCGCCCGAAGTTGTCGGGCTGAATAGACCAGCCACCTTGCAACCGCTGCAAGTGGACATTCTCGCGGGATCCAGGTGGTGCGGTCAACCTTTGTTTCAGAAACAGCGCGCCGTCGCCAGCCGGAACACGGTAGCCGAGCCGAAGACAAGCTGCATCCGGGCTGATCCCTGTCCAGCGATATTCATTGTGCATCCGGACGATCGCAGCGGACAGCGTTGCGACCGGACTTTCCAGATTGTGCTGTCCGATCAGATAGCCCGTGTTGCGTTCGAAGTCTTCCCGAGCGGTAGCGATGTCCCGTCCGAAGTCGGCGACGAAGGCGCGCAATCTTTCTTGTGCGACGAATGGATCTGATTCGGTAAAGTCGCCGAAGATCGTCGACCGGGATCCGTTCAGATCCAGCTGCATCAGCGACCGCGCCCCGTTGTCCAACTCGCGAAGCCATCGCGTATGGCAGTTTATACAACTGACGATCGCTTCCAGTCTTCGATCCGCTGTTCCGCCGAAGTGGAACGGCGCGCCCGGAAGTTGGTTGATCGGTTCCCGAAACAGCGCGGGCTTCCGCGTGTCGGAAGCGACTCCCGGATCAGCTGATGCGACGAACTTCCCTTCTGTGTTGCCGAGTCGTGCGCGGATCAGACCGTCCGGACCGATCGCGATGAATTCTTCCGCGACCGGCTTGTACGATAGCAGATCGAATTCCGGTTGTTGATCGTTGCCGATGTCGCCGAAGACTCCGTCCTGCGTAAGCCATAATCCGGGGATCGCGTTCCGTCCGATGTCCGTCGGGAATTGTCTGATGATCCCGTTCTTTCCTGTCGGTTCCCGATGGAACACCATCGCCGCTTTGTCGCCTGACATCGCGATGATCGATGATTCGTCAACGCCCAACGATTCCAGGAACAGCTGGCGATCGGTCTTCCCCGGATTCTGGTGCGCGAAGTATTTCAGCCCCTGCAAAATCAGATAGCGCCCACCGTCTTCGGACGACACCGCGAAGCGGACGAACATGTCGGCGGACAGAATCGAAGTCGATCGTCCGGTCATAGTCTGCAACTCCGCGATCAGCTCTGTGTCGATATGCGATCCGGGGACAGGGATCAGATCCGCACCACCGGGAAGAACCGATCGCGGAAGATGGAAGAACGGATCTTCCGTCCCGAGTTGTTCTATCACGCGGATCTGGTATGCGAGCAGTCCCGGATCATGTCCGCTGAACGCTCGCAGATCGTATCGTTGAATCAGACCAGCGACCGGATCAGCGATCGACGCTGGACGATACAACTGGCTGGAATGATTCATCGCCAGCAGCGTCGCCAGATTCGTCGCTGCTGGCGCTACGGGATCGGTAATCCAGGACGGGAACCAGATCCACAACGACAACGACGCGCTGATCTGGTCGAGCTGGCGACAATCCTGGACGACCGCAGCCAGCGCATCGTTGACGGTCGCCACCGGATCAGCTTCGACCGGCTTGATCTGACCGGCTTCCCGGACGACTCGATCGACGATCCCGTCCAGTTCTCCGGGTTGCGCGAAGATCAGCGCAGCGATCAGAATGTGCATCAGAAGTTCCCTGCCATGCGAAGCGATCTGCCCGCCCGTTTCTATGTTTTGTCGCGGCGTTCCTGTCGGCGTTCCTGTCGGCGATTCTGTCGGCGTTCGATTCGCTTCGTTATGCGTTCTTCGAACACAGCCAAGTGTCCTTTTGTCGGCGCTGGCTGCGCCACTTCTTCGACACCGTCCGCAGCGGGATCGCCGTCGACAGGCTGCGAACACGTTTGGCATCTTCCACCGCGACAGCGCCAGCCAGCGTCAGCCGATTCGACCAGCATGAAAGCAAAGCAAATAGCCAGTAGTGATACAACTCGCATCGGATCAATCTCCGTAAGTTAGAAACAAACCGGATTCCCCGTCGTGAGTCAGCGCCCGGATCCGGATCTTCCCAAGCGTGATTCCGCCCGGATCATCGTCCGGGGTGTCGTCGTCTAATCCTACCCGGCAGAAAGTGTTCGCGTCCAGCAGTCCTGATCCGTATTCTGGATCGCGGCCGGATCTTCCCAAGTCGATTGACGATCGCGACATCAGCGCGATCAGTGCTTCCGGGCTGTCCGTCTGAATCGATCCAGCGTGCTGCAATTCGGCAGACAACCGATTCGCGACGACGCCCGCGATCCACGGACATGCCATCGAAGTACCGGACAACTCGGCGAAGCGTCCGTTGTTGTAAGTTGATCGGATCCGCACACCCGGACCGACTCCGTTGACTTGATCGCCTCGCGAACTGAAGTCAGCGATCTGATTCTGTTCGTCCACCGCGCCAGTCGCATAAGTTGGCGGATCGATGTACGCGCCAGGATAGCCGACACCGGCACGACCTTCGTTCCCCGCTGCGCAGATGATCCCGACGACGCCTTTCGCATACGCATATTCGATCGCGTCTTTCTGCGTCCTGGATGGATGCGGTCCGCCGAGTGACAAGCTGATCAGATGACATCCGACATCAGCCGCCCACCGAATGAACAGCGCGATCTGTTCGTCTGATCCATATCCATCGTCAGCCAAGCATTTCCCGTGATAACCTTTCGCCCGATGTGCGACGCCCGCGATTCCGTGCTGGTTTCGATACTGCGCCAGGATGGTTCCGGTCGTGTGCGTCCCGTGACCGTGCGGATCGTCTGTCCCGACTCGCGATCCGGTGAAGTCGACGACATCCAGCAGCTGATCGACCAGATCACCGTCTTCGCGATGGATCTGATCAACCCCGGTATCGCCGATCGCTATGCGGATCCCTTCGCCCGCGCCGGTAAAGTCCCACAAGTCCGGGAAGCCGTGCGCGGTCAGATTGTACGGGAGTCTTTCGCCAGCTACATCCTGCGACGACAGTCGGCGATGGATTATGAACGGCGGAAGTCTGAAACGATTGTCTGGCATAACAAAGGATCCGCATCCGTGCAGATCCAGTCCGGGATCGGATTCGTTATCGTGTTTTGTTGATCGAGTCGCCGACGATCCATGCCATGATCAGCAACACAATCTGCTTGACTGTGTCCGGATCCAACTGGACACCGAACAATTCTTCAGCCAGCATCAGCACAACCCCGGACAGCAAAGCGTAGAATCGACGCGACTGGATCAGCGCTTTCAGTTTGTCGATGAAGTTCATCCGATTCGCCTTTCTATGCACAATCGATCATTCAATTCGATGTTCGATTCGCTCGAGTATTGCGTTTGCAACCCCAATTTTGCCGCTAATTGTACCAACCTGGACGCGAACGTCGTGGATGTCTTCACGCAATGCGTCAATGCTACTTCTGTTTCGTTCGATGTCATTTTCGTTGCGATCAATCCTTCGCCTGCAGTCGTCGTGTCTGTCAGGCTGCGGGGTGTGCTTTCCATTCGATCGTCCCTTGATCAACGGCGCAATGATTTTATCGACGACCGTATATAGAATCAGAACCAGCGCAGCCGTCAATCCGTTTTCGAAGAGTTCCATCTGCACAACGGTGCCAGCGTTTCAGAAACGGATAAACGATAAACAACCCCTGCGGCTCGATCATGCACGATGATTGTCCTGATTCCCCGGATCATCGCAAGACGGATCGACAGGGATGAACCGATCAGCCCGGATCTGATCTGCTTCGCGGCGTGCTTCGTCCGCTTCCCGTTCCTGGTAATCGTGGATTGATTCTGCCATTCTATTCGCCTTCCAGTCGTTTATGAATCTTGAATCCGGATCCATGACACGATGTCCAGTATCGCTGACCGGCGGGAGACTCCGCAACACCGAAGCCGACTTGTGATCCACCGGATAATAGGTTCGCGTTATGTCCACGGCTGCCGATCCATTGATCCATTGTCCCGGATGCTGATCGTGATCCGGTCGCGATATTCTCAGCGACGTTGTAGGGGGAATGACTGAACGATCCAGTTCTTGCCATGAATTCCGACCATTCTTGTGCAACCCGACACAGTTCCCCGTTTAGTGTCTGCGGTCGAAGCCCGTTTCTTTTCCGGTGTTCAGTCTGGATTCGATGACAAGCGACGATTGTCGGATGATCCATCAGGATCGCTTCGTGTCCTTTCCAGTCGCCAGCTGTAGCGATCGACGCGACAAGCGTCAGCTGTAAACAGATCAAAGTCTTCATCGTTCAGTCCTTTCTAGTGGTGTCGTTCCGTCCGTCTGATGATTCTAACTGAGCGCGATAGGTTACCGCGACAGCTAGCGCTGACCACATGTGACCGCTAACGCCGTAAAGCGGTCCCGGTTTCGCGCTGATCCCGATCGCGGGATTCTTTCCGCCCCCCAGCGTCGGCCAGTCCGAATACAGATCCAGCAACGCCTGACGGATGTTCGGATCTTTCGCCCGCATCGTACCGCACAGATGTAACTTGACTTCGCGTCGAGTGATCCGCCGGACTTCGCCGCTGCCGATGATCTGCTGGAAACGACCGATCCAGCAGACAGTCTCGAAGACTTCCCGCCCGACGTTCATTCCCATTGATTCGAACCATTCGATCGCGAACACGCCCTGCCAGTCTGCAAACATTTTAGCGATACGGTTGTTGTTATCTGTCCCGCAATCTTCGACCGATCCGTCCGGACGAAGAACGATCCAGCCAGATTCAGTCGTTCCTGGATCGATAGCCAGCACAATGTCGACATTCATTGTTGGACGGGTTTGTCTGACAATAATTCGGTTATAAACTTCTTTCGCTCTTGCACACCTTTCGCGATCGATTTCCAACGGCTGACGCGGTTGCGCCACCAGTCCCGCGATCGTTCCAGATCCGCGATCTGTTCTTCTTGCGAAGCGATCATCTCCGTCGCATACGACACGGTTTTCGTAAGAGATTGTTCCAGATCCGCGATCTGTTGTTCTTGCGAAGCGATCAGCTGCACCATCGATTTCGCCACCAGGGTTTCGTTTGTATCTGTCATATGCGAGCGCTCCTGCTGATGAAGTCATTGAAGCACGCTTCAATATTTGGATGCTTGGATTGAAGTAGCGTTCAATCCGATAAAGGCGCAGTGATTCGCTTGATCCCTTCCGCCAGTCCTTCGATCAGCTGAACGTCTTCCGTCGCCGACTGACGCGCCAGCTGTCGATCTGATTCGGTTGTCGTATCGCAGGGGATGAAGCGCCGATCGCCGAACGATTCCTGATCGAAGCCGTCCCGCCGATTATCCGCTTCCGTCAGACCTATCAGATACTTCCCGCGATCGCCCAGCGGTCGACGCGCCAGCTGGACATAAGCATCGATAAACTTCTGGCGGATGAATCTTTGCAGCTGATCGTCTGGCTGGTCGCAGATCCATTCCCAGCCGCCGACAGTCCTGATCGCCGCGTTTATCGCCGGATCTTCGAAGTCGACCGATCGATATGATCCGATCTGGATGATCGACTTCGTCACGATTTCCCACGCGAGGACAGCCCGAGTCGCGTCCGACATGGATCCCGCAAGCGATCGCAATTCGGCTGGCTTCGGAAGGAACTTCGATTCCCGGATCGCACGCTGGACAGCGGTCTGTAGATCGCGGATCTGGATGTCTTCCAGTCCGATCCAGTATCCCAGAAACTTCGCGTCGCTCGCTTCTGCACCGAAAGTTTCGAACAGCGCTGCGATCGCTTCCGCGAATTCAGGTGTCATCGGCTTCATGGCTTCCCCATTTTGCTAGAGCTGACTTTGCCGCGCGGATGTTACGCGATCCGCGTTCAGTCAAGACGGGCTGATCCTTCGCTTCCAAAGCTTCAATAAATTGCTGGACATGATCGCTATCCCGGAAGATCAGACCGATCGTCTGGTACTTCGCGCCCCGGTCATTCTCGCCGCAGTGGAACGGGCTGACGTGACATCCGTCAATGGCGATCCGCATCTGGTCGACTGTCCAGCCTTCGCGGATCCGGTCTGCGATCTTCTTCCGATCCTTCGCCCCTGGATTCGATCGCGGATGATGCGTTCTGTAATGCTGGACAATCAGATCGATGTCCGAAGACACAACCCCGTCGCGAGTCTTCGCGACATAGTTGCTTGTTCTTCCCTTCTTCCCTTCTTCAATGCTTTCCTTCTTCCCTTCTTCCCTTCTTCCCTTCTTCTTCTGTTCCCGCACTTGTCCCACGATCGTCCCACGATCGTCCCACGATCGTCCCACGATCGTCCCACGATCGTCCCGCACTTGTCCCAAGTTCTTCCCACCATCGGCGATGTCGTTCTGGTAACGTCGCCACTGGCATATACTTACGATCGTTCCGAGCTTCCCACGTTTTGTCCGAATCATTCCAAGTCGTTCGAAAGTTTTCAATCGCCGATGCGCTGTCGACTTCCCGCAGTTCCAAGCTCGACCCAGCGCCAACATTCCTACGCACAGATCGCCCGCTTTCAGAATGTCGCCAGATAGCAGCTGACGTTCCGCCCAGTTCGCTTCGGACAGAAGATATATCCAACACCCCAGCAGTTCCATGTCCTGACCGACAGCAGAATCGGTGATCTTTCGCCACGTTTTAAACCATCCCCGTCCGTCTGATTCTTCGACCGTCAGGGAATCTTCATCCGGGACTTCGTACTTGCCATTCGATTGCATGGTCCATCCATGAAGGAAACGAACTGGCGCGCCGGTGGAACCAGCCGACGGCGCTTCAGCGCCAGAAGCTTCCGGTCGCGCCGAGTTCGAATGATCGTCTGTAGATTCTGTCAGCTGGTTCCATTTCGAAGATCATCCCGATCCAGGATCATCCGTCAAGGTGGTGCATTTCGTTCGCCAGATCGGAACTTTCGTCGGCGGATTCGTTGTTCTTCGTCGGTCAATCTGAACGGATTCCAGACAATCCAGGGAAGACAGGGAACCCGATCCGGGATCCTGGACCGATCAGCGTCCCTGCATCGATTCTAAGCCCCTGCCAGATTCGATGATTCATCCTTCGAACTGGATCGCGTCAGGCCATCCTGATCGATCCTGGATGATCTGACGGCGGATCAGCTTGTTCGCGCGCGAACAGGCCAAACACTATGGTTGCCGCTTCGTTGTGGGGAAACGTGTTCGCGCGAACAGCGACACTGATGGATCCTGGATGATCTGACGGCGGATCAGCCGGTCCCGATCATCGACCGAACAATCGGCGTTCCCGGTCAGCGTCGAACGCTTCGTCAGACATCCGGTCGCAAGCGTTACATTCACTTGCTGGCTGACCGTGCGGACAGATTTCAGACAGCGATGTCCGCGATCTGTCCAGCGGATCGAAGTCCTTTCTACAGAAAAGGACCGGCGACAGGATTTGCCGCCGGTCCGATTCGATAATCGCCGAAGTCGTCGGATCAGATCAAGTCTTTTTGCGATCCTGATCGTCCGCCCCGAGTAGCCCGGATTTCATCCTTCCGCTTGTTGCAGACCAGCGCGACGGCCGACTTCACTCGCTCTTGCCATTCCGTCCGGGGTTCCCGGTGGTCGCTAATCAGCTCGCCATACAGTTCGTCGCAAGCTTTCAGCGTCTTCGCCATCCCGAACAATTCAGGAACATCGACTTGAAGCCACGCGTCTTGCGCCAAATCTTCGGATGGCTGTTCGACAGGATCCGGATCGATCCCTTCGTCAGACTCGCCGCGCGGTGTCTGATCGTCCAGCGCTTGCTGTAACGCTTCTGCATCCTGCTTTTCGTTCCTGAATCCCTGTCGAACAACGTCTGCCAGCTTTCCGGTCAGCGTTCCAGGATCAGCGACTGATCGTCCATCGTTGAACTGATCGACACCCAACTGAAAGGCGCTATTCAGCTCCGCATCTGTCGGATTGTCTGCGTCCTGTACCACCGATCCGTTTGTCGGTGTCATCCGATTTGTCAGTTGCGCCAGATCCTTCGGTCGCGTCTTCGACGGCGCTTCCGGCTGGATGACAGTCCCGTCGATCGTCCGGTCCATTTCGTCCCGGATCATCAGCCCGCCGACTTGCGTCGGGAAAGCGTCCCGCAACGCCGCAGCCTTCGCGCACTTGCAGATCATTCCGGCGGGATCGATCTTCCATCTGGATCGCCCCGTCGAGAATGTCGCCAGCTGCAATTCAGCGACGATCGGATGCGAAAGATCCTTTCGATATACGATCGCCCAGCCGCCGATCAAGACAGCTTTCTTCGGGACGATCGATCCTGGACGGTTCAGGATTTCGCCGTCTGGATATTCCAGGACAACGCCCGATTCGATCCCGTCGAATTCCGGAGACACTTCCGCCCGCTTCAACAGCGACTGAATGGCTGTGATCAGACTGAACGTCGGACCGTCATTCGCATCGTAGCCGACAAGATAGGCGTCGCCGTCCCACGGATTCAGCTGGCGACTTTGGCAAAGCATCATGAACTTCACGACTTCTTCGTCTGACGGTTCCTTTCCACTCCGCGTCTTCACCGACAGATAACGCTTGACGCGCGGTATCGTCAGCTCGATCGCAGACGACTCGCCCAACGGCTTGTACTCGATCACAGATTCCTTCTTCGTCTTCGTCGTCATTTCCTTCGACATAGCTTCGATCCTTTCTAAAGTGAGAAACAAAAAACAGACTACTTACTTTTCAGTTTTCGCAGAACCCTGAACGATGAAGCAGCGATCGTCGTCGCTTTCCGTTCCTGCGTCTTCCAGGACAATCGATCCCCGTTCGGAAGGATCCCGAACGTCGCATCCCCGATCATCTGCGTCAGCTGATTCTGAGCGAATCGTTTCTTCGATTCCGAAGTCTTGATCCGCGCTTTCGCGTCGTCCAGAATTTCGATCAGTTCCAACGCTTCGAACGGAAGATCAACCGCTTCCCCGTTGTCATCCGGATGAAGCCGCCCAAGCAGACGGGAATCGATCTGCGATCCGATAGCATCCGGCGGTATCTTCATCGCGATCCGGTTCCAGAAGTGGACGACCGCTTCTGTCAGCGCTTCGCAGAATTCGTCGTCACGCTGGACATCGAAGAAGCGAAGCTGGTTCCCGCCGATCAATGCGACCAGCGTTCCCCACGCCGCGTCAGAACACAACAGCTCCGCTTGGATCTGCGTCTGGTAGTACAGTGGCGGACCGTCCTTCCATTCATCAGCTTTGTACTGACTGACGTTCTTAATCTGGACGACGCCGGATCCGGTATGCGGTCGACGATCCGGTTCCATCAGCAGACCGTCCGAATCATCCACTGTGAAGAAGTCCGGAAGATCGCAGCCGCAGACGTTGACCGACTGCGTAGCATCCAGGGTAGCCGCCAACGGGATTCCGTCCGCTTTAACGACGCTGATCGGTTCAGGGAATCTGATCATCCGTTCGGTTCTTTCGCCGAACGCTGTTCCGATCGGTTCTTCCAGACGCAAACCCCATTCCTGGAATTCAGTCTGTTCGCCGTCCGGTTCGTCGATCCCTGTCTTCTGCGCGTAAAGCGCCAGCGGTGACGAAAACGAAGACAGTCCAAGCATCGCGGGAACGTCTGAACAGCCGATCCAGTTCTTCCGGGCTTCCAGCCACTCCGTCCGACTGTCGAATTGTAGATCAGCTGTCTTCATCGCTCGATCCTTTCACCGTAAGCGGATTCGATCTGATCCTCGCCAGCGTCTAGTATCAGATCGCTGCAATCGATGCCCCAATTTAGCGCGGTGTTCTCAATTATTGACTGCACGGTCGCGCGTCCACGGGCGACGACAATCGTGCCATTGTTTGTGATTTCGGAGATTGTGAAGGTTGCGATTTTCATGTTCACATTTGCAGGTCAGCTGACAATTCGAGCGCCTTAGCCACCATCGCTTCTTGAGCGCGGTCGCAAAGATCGCGCAACCACTGAGGCGGGTTCTGAGCGTGGGTCATCACCCAGCATCCTGCGTAGCCGTAAGTCACACCCTTGATGGTGATGCCCACATTGTTTTTGCGTTTGCCACCGTGCCAATTCTGGAAATTACTATCCAATTCGCACGTGACTCGCGCGTCGTCCTCGATCATGTCCTCACCCGCCTTGATGATCTCGTCGAGTTCCCACTCGATTTCGTCGAGGTTGTCCCAGTCAAAACACCCATCGGCCAGCGTTTCGTGATTTGAGCAGATGTAGATGGTTTCAGCGGTATTGCGTTTGTCATTCATCTTTCGATCCTTTCAAGTGAAGTAGAAATGGTCCACTGGACACCTTCGGTCAAAACGTCGCGCAGTCTTCCCATGCTTCGCGAGGACCGTAGGGCGATCCATGCGACGGATGTCCGTCTGCGACCAGATAGCAGATCGGATCCAGATCGTGATGGCTGTCGTCGTCTTCGTCGTACGGAATATGGATTCCCTTGATCGTTTCAGCCAGCGGATATAATTCCTGGTGAACGATCTGGATGTCCTGATCTTCGTCGATGTCACCGGAATCGACTCGATCCTGCAACAATTCAATCAGTTCCGAAACTTTCATGGTTCGATCCTTTCGAAGAAGTAAAGCTGACCAGAAGAAGCGAGTCCGGGCGCTGACTCCATTCAGCGCCCGTCGTCCCGTCGTCGGGATCAGACCGCGATCGCGCCTTGACATTCGACATCCGCGATCCGACAAGCAGCTTCGAACGCCCGCTGCTTCGCCTGATTCCCCGGACCGTACTGGGTGACGTTAAAGCGGGCTTCAGCCTTCCGTTGCTGACTCGCACCGCGCCGGGGGAGATGGTCGACATGTTCCGTCACGGCGTTGAACGCCGCCCATGCCGTCCCCTGGATCCCGTCCAGACTGTTCCGATCATTCCGGAAGCAAGCCGCGATTTGATCGCGTGTCTCGACGATATTCCGCTCGCGACGTTCGGTCCAGTCTGGATCGATCTTCGCAGGAACGGGACAAAGAACATTCAGATACGCTTCCCATTCATCCCGCGAAAGGATCCGGGTTGCCAGCTCGCGACCGATCGCCGCGAACTGATCGAATCCTGAATTCGCCAGCCCTAGAATCGCTTTCGCTTTCTGTAGACGATCTTCGATCTTCCCGGTGTGGCTAACCGAAAGATCCCGGATCGTCTTCCCGTCAGATGCTAGAGCGAGTGCCAGCGTATTAGCACAAACGGTCCTCACTGATGTCACGCCGAACTTGATCGCCGCCGTCCCGTCATGCGCCATCGACATCAGGATGAAGCGTTCCAGCTGATCGCCGTCCGCGATGACATCGACTTCGGGAAGACGCGCCGTTATGACAACTCGCTTCCCGCCGTTCAGGCTGAACGCCGTTTCGTATTGCAGCTGACCGGACTCGACCAGCCGGTCCATGAACTGGAAAGCTTCCCGGTTCTGGACGATCTTGTACCGATCGCTAACCGTCCCCAGAAACAGTCCGGTGTCTTCCCGGATATTCGCCCGCAGATCAGGGACTTCGTTCCAGCCCTGACCTTCGACTTCGCCTTCTGATGTCTGGATGATCTTCGGTTCCGAATACGCGACCGACCGCTGGACGACTTCCCAGTCCAACTGGGCTAGCTCGATCGCTTCGACGCTGGTCATCGCATGATCGACGACAGTTCCAAGTCCATGCCAAGCTGACTTGATTGCGAAAGCGGCTTCCGCTGTTCCATCTTCACGAGTTGTAATTTCGTGTGACATAGTTTCGATCCTTTGAAAGAAGTAAAAAGATGCGGCCGATTGATCCGGGCGACCGCTTCCCGGAAGTGAGAAAAGAAAGATCCGCCGCGAGCGGGTGTGGTCAGACAACGAGTCCGGAAGAAACCGGAAGCGCTTTCCCGTCGCGGCGGATCAAGTTCAGAATGTCGAAGATAGTTGATCATCGGTCTGACCGGCGATGATGGAAGGGAATGGTTTTAGCGAGTCTCGATCAGCCCCATGGCTTTACAGTTAATACGGGCGAAGTTCAACACCTGATCTTCGCGATGTTCCCACGATCCGTCGATGCACATCCGCTTACAAAACAGCAACCCGGTATCGGAGTCCTTCACAAACGTCCGGCGCGATTCTAGCGGCTTCCCACACGAAGCACATCCGATCGTCGGATGTGGTGTCGGGAAGCCGTCGAAGATCATCCAGCCATCGTATGTTTCGTAATCGCGACCGGATTTCGTTCGTCTGGTTTCCATGCCGGATTTCGTTCGTCTGGTATTCATCGATCTGACCTTTCGATAGAGTGAAGGAAATGGATTCAGCGACCAAGGAACTGAAGATCGTTTTCGGTATCGGCACCAGTCGCGATCGCGATGGCTTCTTCATCTTCGGCGAGCTTGTCAAACAAAGTTTCGATCAACGCGACTTCGCAATCTGAAAGACGCGGATCAGCTTCGCAGCTGAGCGTCGTTTGCAAGATGTCCGCGATCTGTTCTGTCGTCATCAGTTTTGCCAGTGCGACCGCTATATCCTGGACAGCTCGCCGATCGGTTCCGGGCGTGTACCATGTTCCATTGACATTGACGTCTGTTGTCTTCATCGATCTGACCTTTCGAATAGAGTAAAAAAGCTTTCGTTACTTAAACACCTTTGCGACTTTGATTGCCTTGTCAACTCCACGAATCTGAAAGAAAAAGAAGTCGTCGTCGTGACCGACAAATCCAGTCACGCGACTGTCGATTGTTCGTGCAGCATCCCACGGAAGTAACTTCCATTCTGGCTGACTCGGAATGTACGGCCAACACTGCAAACGTTGCTTTGGCATCGATCTGACCTTTCGATAGAGTGAAGAGGGTTTCAATTGATTCCGGCGTACACGAACGGGCCGGATACTTCGTACTGCTGTTCGAGGTCGTAAAAGCTCAAAACGGTGAGGTCGCCGTCTTCGTCGATGATCGCGATGTCCCAGATTCTGTAGCCAGCGTAACTCGGGTGAGCATCGTCAAAATCCTCTGACTGGCTGCCGAACTCGACGGTCACGGCGGTCGCGTTGTCGAGCAGGTAAGAGTGGCGGTTGTCGCAGGCCAGCAGCTGTTCGACTGTCGGCGTTTTCATTTCGTTGGCTCCGATAGAGTGAAGAAGCGTTCGTTGACTGACAATAGAATTATGTCGTGTTCTGGAATCACTGCCAAGGTAGTGGAAACACTACAGAACAAGACATCCGGGGAGCTTGATCCGAATCGATCCTGGACGGTCCCCGGATTTTACCCCCCCCGGTATTGTCATCCGGATCGCCTCGTTGTATCTTCCCCGAATCAGATTCGCTTCGTCTTATTCGCAGGGAAAGGATTCAGACATGACTGATCAGCAGACGCACATCGAAGGAATGGAACCTGTTCGCATTCCTGAAATTGACGACATCGCATTGAAGTATGTCAAGACGCGTGATCGACGGATGAAGCTGACGGACGACGAAGTCCAGCTGCGCGAAAAGATCCGGGACCGGATGCACGAACACGAACTTGCATCTTATGTTCTCGGCGACGGTCCCGATCGTATGATCGTGTCGGTCGAAGCTTCCGAAGAACGTGTCCGGGTGAAGAAGTACATCCCGCCGAAAGTCGACGACGATTGATCAGCTGACCGGCTTCGCCGCGAACTGATCGCAGGGACAGACGACTTCGCCGACGTCCTTCCCGATTGTGCAGCTCCCATGCACGGCGCATTCGAATAGCTTAATGCGTGTCCGCCCGTTGCATGACTCGCACTCTCGCGTCTCGCCGGTCGGATCCCCAAGATGAGCGCATCTGGCGCGCGGATTACAGTGGCCGCAGCGAATGACGTCGCCTTCTTTGCACGGATGCTTGATCCCAAGTTTGCGGCTGTCGCAATCTGGATTCGAACAGACGCAGAACCCGGACTCGTCGGGCGGACCGTAGATGATCACAGAGCCGTGATAGTGCATGTCGCGCTTCCGTTGCTGCATTCCGTCGAGTTGTCCGTTGTCGTTGCCAGACTTTCGCCGCTTAAATTATCACAGTCGGGCTTCGTCGTGCTGTAATTCTTCGACCATTTCAGGTCCTCAGATCCGCTTGTGTTCAGATCCATCTGAACGTCGATGATAAAATCCGCCCCGGACTGGTAGACCTTCAGCGAAATTCCGCGTGTCCCGAATCCGTCGATCGAACATTCGTCGTCGAACACGGCGCCAGCCGACCACGTACAAACCCCGCCCGTTTCGATGAAGCTGGCCAGCGTGTAGGTTCCATCGTAGTTCGCACAGTCGGTGCAGTTGTCATTCGTGATCCCGCTAATCGTGATACTCCACGCTTGCGGCGCGTCGTTGCCATCACATTTCGTGCAGGATTCGCAGCAGTTCGTCGAATGCAGGACGACCTCGCTCCCGCACGTTCGAACGGTCCCGTCTGCATTCAGCCGGACTTTCGCCATCTAAGTACATCCATCCTGCGTTGCCAGCCAGACAGGATCCCCGCCAGCAGTGTGTCCGATGACTTGCGTCGCGCCGGTAGAATAGCCTGACAACTCTTTCAGTTTTGCCTGGATTGTCGTCGTTGCGAAAGCGGTGACATGCCCCATACCGTCGATCGTGATCGACTTGAAGATCTGCCCAGAAGATATAGCTTGCGACCCGGCGATCGGTGAAGTATTCGCGTGCTTTAATTCGACCGTGTCCGTCGCCGATATGTCGACATTTAATCCGGTGATCCCGGTCGTCGTCATTTCCTTGAAAGTCAGCGTGTTTCCATCGTTAATGGTCTGCGTGATGGAAGACGGAATCGATGCGATCGTGAAGCTACCGGACGGTGTGGTCGACGATTCCGGCTTGATTGCCACCAGAACGCTCGCCGCTGCTGTGTCGGACGCTGATTGCGCGTGACGGATTAGAATGGCTTTGTCGCCATCAGACCAGCTCTGGCGGAACCAATTCATCGCTGTCTGATTCGCAGCGGTCGATGCTGCGAACGATCCGCCCGATGATTCCCACACCTTGAAAGATCCAGACGGCGCAGTCGCTGCGATAGACGCGGTCGCTTTGGCGATCTTTGCAGGGATCGGATCGCGTGGTCGTCCGCGCGAAGCGCCGGGACTATCGCCCAGCGGTCGGTTGATCGCGCGGATCAGCTTCGATCGCGTTTCGTCGCTGAAGTTGATCAGTCCCATGAATCACCGATCAGTCTTCCAGGATGATCGCGCGAATCTTCACCGCTGCGGTGTTCGCTTTCGCGGCCAGTACATAGGTTCCTGCGTTTAGCGATGAACTACACCGGAAGATTTTAGCTTCGCCGAACTTCAACTTGCCGAACGGGATCAGAACGGTCGCACCCGTCGTCGACGTTACACCGATTTCAACATAGTTCGCCGCGTCAAGATTATGGATCGCCGCATATCCTGGTGTCGTCAGGTCTGTCGTGCTGATCTGTGCGACTGCTGTCGACTGGACCGTGATGATATTATCTAGGCGACCCAGCGCAGACTGATCGATCTGCAACGCTCCCGGATTGAACGTCAGCTTGTCGGGGCTTGCCGACGACACAGAAGCATTGTTCAGATTAAGCGAAGGAGTGAAAGTGATTTCGTTCGCCATGTTCGTCATCCCTTAAAGTTGGTTAGCTGGCGTGAATATCTCACCGTGCCCGCGTGGTCTAATCTTATTCAAGTCGACCGCGTCTACAAGATCGAAAAACAGAATATGGCTTCCGTCCGTCGCTTTCTGTCCGTCGTCACCATTCAACAATACATCGACGAACGCCCCATTGTCATCGACTGCCGCAAACTTCGTCCCGACTTCGTTCAGAAAGTTCGGTCCGATGTCCAGAACTTCCAGGCGATGGCCCAGCGGCTTGTACAGGAACGACCGCCTAACGGTCGTTCCCCGCTTCCCTTTCTTCACATCCGGCTGCGCGTCGAACTCGATGTATTTTATCGTCTTCGCAAGCGCGCCAGCCCATACCGCGTTGTTGACTTTGCCCAGCAGTCCAATTTCGCCGATCGCGTCGACGATCCAGCTGGTGAAAGTTTCGGTGTGCAGTATCGGAAAGTATTCGATCACGGTCGGCTGCGGATCGAATGGATCCCCTGCGGTATTGGCTATCGCGTCTGTGGTGATCCGCTGCGCGAAAGGCTTCGCCGGATTTCGTGATGGTTGCACGAAGTCAATTTTCGTTTCGAAGTAGGTTACTTCTTCCGTGTGCGTTGACCATGTCAGACCGGAAGGCGTGACGTCTGGATCATCTTCGTCTTCGTCCGGTTCGTCGCGTTCCTGCGTCGAATAGTTCGCGACCACTTCCCAGTATTCCCACGACGCGAACGGCTGCGACGCGGACAGTTGACGACATGGCGCAGTGAAGTCCGAATCGTTGCCCGCTGCATAAATGGATCCGATCGCCGGGAGTCCTGTCGTATTCAGAACGGTCGGTACGCTGTCGTGCTTGCTCGTCGACTTTACAAGAAACTCGCGGCTAAAGGTTCGGCTTCCGCGTTCCTTTGAACCCGCTCGATCCATCCGTTCGCCGACTAACGTCGTTGCCATCGTCAAACCTTTATAATGTCCAGCGCTTCTACTGATTCGTTCAGTCGTCGCATTTCGTTGAACGCGTGCATCGTATTATCGCTGATCGCTTCCATTTGTCGACGCTGTAACCGTTCGCCACGCGATTCCGATTGATTCTCGCGTCGCATGATCGCAGCGACAGCGCTGAACGCCGAAGCGGATCCCGCTGTTAATAACGCTGGCGCGTCCTGCTGTCCGCGTTTGATCGTGTTGTTCATTCGCGCGATAGCCTTCTTCGCTTTCTTTTCTGACTTTTCGATCGGCGCTGTGAACGCTCTTGTCATCGTTTCGCCAAGCGTTCCAGCTCGTTCGTCTGCTCTGTCGAAAGCTTGTTGTAGGCGATCGGCGAATCCACCTTCGCCGGTTCCCACTTCGTCCGCAATTTCATGCGCTATCGTTGTGACCAGCATCGGTATTGGCGCGAGAACCCACGCCAGCGTCTTCGCATTATCGGCAGCCCACTTCACCGCGTCAGCGAGACGCGCAGCTGCCATCGCAGCGTCCCGGAATGTATCGACAAGAGCATCGCTATTTGCGCTGTCAGCGAAGAAGTCCGTTATTTCGTCCGCCACCATTTCGACAAGCGGCGCGAGTTCGATCGCCAGCGTGTCGACGATCCCCTGAAACGCGAACTTCGCTTTGTCGATCGCATCCTTCGCGCGATCGATCCCGCTGACGTCCAGATTCGACAACAGCGGATTCAGTCGTTCAGCTTCCGCGAACATAGCTTGCAGACCACCTTCGCCCAGCTGCAACGTCTGGACCAGCGCAGCACCTTCCGAATCAAACAACTTGAACGCAAGGCGCAGTCGCGTCGCTGGATTGTCGACGGACTTGATCGCGCCTGCGATGCTCGCGAACATGTCCGCAGGCGACATCGTTATAAGTTTTTGTGCATCGACCCCAAGTTCTTCCAGCGCGCCTTGCGCTTCACCTGTCCCGATCGCTGCTTCCGCGACTCGCCGTGTCATTCGCTGCAACGCCATGTCCAGCGTTGTCGTTTCGATCCCGGTCTGCTGCGCAACGAAACGCAGCTTTTCCAGTTCGCCAGCTGTCATCCCAAGCTTCGACGCTGTGTCGCCTAACTTGTTCAGCCGCTCGAAGGACTGCGACAGCGCGGTGATTCCCTTTCTAGCTGCGACGACAGCTGCGCCGATCGACACGAAACTGGCTGCCGCCGCCGCTAGCGCGGCAGGATTAAGACCGACACCTTTCAGCGCTCGACTGAATCCGCTGACCTTCTTCGAAGACTTCTGCAACGGCTTGTCAAATTGCCCAGTCTTCGCACGAAACAGAAAGTCAAGTTTGCTGATTAGCGCCATGGCTTAGCCTGTTTTCGAAAAACGACGCTATGTCTTCGTCTGTTTGCTGATCGGGAAGATGGAAGGGAAGAAAGTCATCCGGTCGCCTGACGCGATCGCTGTTCGATTGTCGCATCTTGTTCGCCAGATCCGCACCGATCATCGCCAGCGCCAGCGACAGACGTTCAGTCGGGAGTCCGTCGACGTTGGCAAACGCTTTCCACAACGTCAGCTGACGCGATGTCAACGATCGCAACATGCCTTCGACATCTTCCCGCCCCAGTTCTATCGCCAGCCGGTGGGCGAATCGTTCGACCGGCTGGCTTAGGATTCCCCCTCTAATGTCTCGACATCTGTCTGGCGCAACCCGTTCAGCTCGCACGCAACTTCGAACAACCGTTCAATTTCGTCCGCCGAATTGTTGCGGATCAAGTCGCCTGCCTGATTGTCTTCCAGGATCCGCACCCCGTCCGCGTCGACCAGTGTCAACACTAGCACGCGACCACGGAACCCGCCCGGATCGTCCGACGGCTTCGCGGTCATGTACGACTGTTCCATCATTGAACGCTCGTCGGCGTACATGTGCCGAATGAATACCGTCGCGCCGAACGCTTCGACTTCTGTCAGCGGAAGCGTCTTCCGCGATAGAATGTCTTCCGCCCCTGCCACTGTTTTGTCAGTCATCTGATCCCTTCTGTGTTAACTGCTGTAGCCCGGATGTCCGCTAATCTTCAATGTGATGTCTGCGACCGTCAGCCCCGCGATGTCGACCGGATTGCCGATGTCGCTGACGAAAGCGCTGAACGACTGATTGTCGGTTGTCGTCGACGGGAATCCGATCTGCCACTGATCAGTCGATCCGGTCGTGTACAGATCGACAATCGACTTGTGACTGGCAAGCAAAGGATCGTAGGCGACGTTGATCGCAACGGATCCAGGATCTGCAAACCCCCGCGCGGATGTCTTGAAGTTGTCCGAATTGTCCAGCGTGGTCGTGTCGACTTCGTCCGATCCACCACCGGATCGACTGACGTTCCGAACTTGTCCCACCGCGACGAATCCAGTCGTGCCAAACTTGCACGATAGCGTTGTTCCTTTGCCGAGAATCTTTGTCATGTCTGCACCTATGTACAATCGTGGAAGATGGTGATCTGGAAACTTGCCAAGTGTACGCCCATGTCGTCGCTGATCCCTTTCGGAATGAATGAATCGTCGTGATCGTCGACGAAGATCCCGCGAACTCGCTTCGCCCCAAATGCCGTTGACGATCGAGCCGCCGAATGATCCTGTAATCTTGACCGAAGTGCGTCCGCTATGGCAAGTGCAGAACTCAGCCCGTCCATGACTCTAGTCGAATCCTGTTCGTATATTTCAAGATCGAAAGTTTCTTCCATGAAGCCATCTGCCGTGCCGTCCAGATCGACATCCGACACCGCGCCCGACCGCGTATACAGTGCGTGCGGATAGGCGGACTCTTCCGGGATCGTGTTCTGGTGCATCCGCGTCGCGATCAGACCGGACACCGATGTCGAGTCCAGGACGAATGATCGCAATTTCGTTCCGATCGTCGGCATCCGGCTATCCCTTCGCCAATGCTACTATCTTGCGAGTCGTCCGGATTGTTCCGACCGACACCTTTCGCATGACTCGACGCGCTGCACTTGTCCGGGTTTCGTCTGCCGCTCGCGCCAGAAAAAACTCGCCTTCGACGAATGGTCGCGTGTCTTCGCCAGCACCTTTCGCCCGCGATCCACGCTTGCCGACCTTGTGACCCAACTCGACAAAAGCACCGTAAAACGAATCGCCTTTGAACAGTTCTTTTGCACCCAGTGTCGCCATCGCTGAAACTGTTCCCTTTCCGATCTTCGATCTGGATCGCTTTCCCGCGCGGACCTTGATCGCAGCTTCAAGCGCGCCGGTTTCGTGTGGTGCCAGCTGCTTCGCTCGACGCTGCTGGATCTTCGCCCCAGCTCGCAGCGCCGGTCGCCAGACTTTTTTCTGGGCTTTCACAGTCAGTAATCGCAGATTGCTTTCCAGCTTTCGCAGATTGTGACTGCTAACAACTTCGACTTCGATTCCGCCACCGGCTCTCATGTTGAAACTTCCCTGCGACAGATCGCGATGTGCTGAATTCCGCGACCTTCGACATCGTCAACCGCTTCGATATTGTAAGTGTCGCCGGTCGAGTTGTCCGGGATGATCTTCATACGCGGCGAGAGTCCCGCCAGATGACGTAGTTCGATCCTATGCGTCGCTGTAGGGTAGGATTGCTGTGCCAGCATCCCTTCGCGTCCGGACAGCTGAGTGATCAAGCAGGGGACATTGTTGGCGACTGCGGACCATGTCCCGGACGGGACTCCCCGATCGCCGAAGGATGTCGTCGCCGACAATCGCTGGACTGACGCGGTATGACGAAGCGTGCCTGATCTGATTCGAACGATTGCCATTGTTTACCCGTAGATGTTCGGCGAATCCTGGACTTTCATCGATCGCAGCGTCCGCATGATGTCCGTCTGGATCTTCCCGGTGATCGTCCCGACAACGCTGGATTCGCGGTCAGCGTAACCGTCCGCGAGTAGGTGCTGGATCCCCAGCTTCGCCCGTGCTGGAACTGCTGCCTGTTGCGCTGTCGAACTGGTCGAAGACGAATATCCCGCGACATAGGTGATCGTAACAGCGTTTATCTGATCCCGTGCTGTTGGCCAGGATTCTCCGTTCTTCGGCGCGATCCGTCCCGGTGTCGAAGTGGTGTCGACATCGTAAGCGGTCGACGACCAGCTGGTCGTTCCGCCAGTCGTATTGACGAAGCTAATCGAACTGACCGACCGCAGCGGTGGACGCGGGATTGCCAGCGCTTCGCCTTCCGGGAACCGATCCAGCGCCAGCGCGTAAGTTTGCCGCATAAACGCTCGATGCGTTATCTGTTCGGCTCGCTCAGTCGCTGCATCGATCAGCGTCCCGATATAGGTGTCATCGCCTGTCGACACCACACGGATATGCGACTTCGCTTCCGCAAGTGTGATCGGTCCAGTCGTCGGATCGACTGTTCGACTTAGGTTCCAGTTAACCGGCATAGATCACTTTTTTTTCTTCGTGTTGGCGCGTGCGCGTCCGGATGTCGGTCGCGATGCGTTTGTTCGCTTTGTCGTTTTTGGTTTTGCTTCTTCGTCCGCTTGCGGTTCTGCGGGCGAAGTGTCTGCCGGTTCTGGATCAGCTATCGCATCGCCGATCAGATGCGCCGCCTGTCCCGAGTTGACAAGCTGCGTTGCGATATCGTTCGTCACTTCGATGACGTCATCAGCTTCGCAATTGATCTGACCCCGCATCCGGACTTTGGTTCGTATTCGCATCGTCTTGCCTTTCTAATGCTGTGCCGCCCAATTCAGCGCGTCGATCGCACCTTGCATGGCGGACGCATGTTGCTGATTGACCGAAGCCTGCTGCTGATGGTGATCGCGTCGCTTGATCATTTCCGCTACTTGCGCGGCGACTCGTTTCCCGTGTCCGCGATCGTCGCCGAAAGCGTACAGAGTAGTACATTTACAAATTAACGATTCCGGTGGAATGTGAAACGGTATCCCGCGCCCGTCGCAGATTCCGATCATGTATTCGCAGGACGGTCGCTGGTGCGCATATTCGTTTCCCGCTGAGGGATCGTTCTGCGCCATGTCTACACCGTACATGCCGATTTCGACAGCGCCTTCCAGGATCGCCATCGCGATCATGTAGCTGATCGAGTTGTTGAAGTATTGCCGCTGGAAGGTTTCCAGAACCAACGACAGCGGATATTCGCGAAAGTTCTTTCCTTCGCCGGTATCTTTCTGAACAACGACCGGACGATCCATTCGGCAGATCGCGTCGAAGTATCCCGGCTTGTATTTTGGTTTCCATTCGGTGAAGTCGTGCAGTTCGAATTGCACATCGCAGCGCGGAATGAATTCGTAACCGTCAGCCAGCGACCAGATTTCCCATGAAGGATCGTCGAACGGTGCCATTTGCATTGTCGACGGCGACTTGCCGACGATAGCAATCTTTCGCGGCGCAGATGTAGCAGCGCCGTCTTCTGTTGTTCCCTGCCAGACTGTGATCGGCATATCGGTGATCGACCTTTCGTTCGCGTGACAAACAAAAAAACGTCCGCCCGACCGCGCGAAGCAATCAGGACGGACGCGACCGCTTCGCAGCGGCAGGGATCAATATCGATCAGCAGACTATGATGTCGGGCTGATCGATTCTGTGAAAGCGCCGAAGTTCGTCGTCGATGTCGGAAGCGTCGCTGCGTTGTATTGGTACGCAACCGTGCCACCGTATTCGATGGTTTCTGTCGTTCCCCGTGTCAGTGCGGTCCTGATGTACCGATAGCCGACAGGCTTAATACAGTCGACGCCGATCAGCGTGTCATCGTCGCCAGTGGTCGACGTCGCCAATGCGCCAGACAATGCGACGAAGCTCGTCGATCCGGTCGAGTTGGATCCTTCGACTTGAAGTGCGACAGTTCCTTCGCCGGGAGTCGTGCCGATATTGCCGACAAACAGGACTGATTCAAACCCGGACATGTCGACACTCGACGAATCCGGATCCGACACACCAGCGACCAATGGCGCTTGAACCATTGTCGCCTTGATTGCATTGTTCAGAGAATTCATCTTTCGGATTCCGTAAAAAGGGAAGTTGCGAATCAGTTGGTACAAAGATCGGAAGTTAGATCACGCCAGCGTCACGCGTGAGAAAGCTTCTTCCAGGGTTGGCAGTCCGTCGCACTTCAAGCGACCGATGAATCCGACTTGATTCGTCGCCGCGTACAGTTCGACCAGTCGCTGGATTTCGATGTCCAGCGCGTCCGCGATTTCATAGTAGCGATAGTTGCCGACCAGTCCGACGTACTGGCCGGTTGTGAACGTTGAAGGCGCTCGCTCGCTTTCATCCAACGGAAGCCCCAGCAGCAGATCCGGCTGTCCTTCTGTCAGCGCTGGTTGCCATAGGTAATGGTTGTTGTTGTCCATCAGCTTCGCGATCATCTTGACCGCCGATCGATGGAACAACCACCGTGCGCCGGATCGCGATCCGGTCGGCATCCGATACTGTGCTTTCAGACTGTACTTGTTTTCGTACAGCCCGTCGGCCGTGATCGCCGTCGTCGTGTTCCCGGTCGAGACATCGCGGGATGTGCTGATTCCGTCCGCACTCGCAGTAAACAAGCCCAGCGGCTGATTCGCGCCCGATCCAGTCAGGAACGCATCTTCCATCGCTTCCGCTGCATCGATTCCCATTTCGCTGATCACTTCCGATTCAGCGTCAGTTGATCGACGAAGCAGATCCATGCTGACCTTGATCAGCCCTGTCAGGTGCGTCGGTTCCAACACCTTTTTGCCGTAGGCAAGTGTGGAATCTTCCGCCGATACTGCAAGTTCAGACGACCATCCGAACGTCGCCGCGCGAGCGGTTCGCTTCCGGATCCCGAGCGTCCCGGCTTCCGTCACAGTATGAACGGTTGCATTTTGCCGAATGAACAGCAGATCGTCGACTTCTTTCAAGATCCCCGCTGCCAGCTGTTCGCTGACCAGCAGGAACCCCGCTTGCGTGTCGTTGTCCGATTGCAAAGCGTTTTTGTAAGTGTCGGACAGTCCGCCGAAGTTCCCGCCGCTTCGCAGGAACGCGTTGAACGCTGCGCGATAATCGTTTTGCCCGCGACCGCCGCAATCAATCTGGCTGTACCGCCCGACACCATTCCGGACGGATAGTTGCGCCGCTTTGTTCGCAGTGTTAGGATCGACGATCGCCTGACGGCTTCCAGTGCCTGCTGGATCTTCCAGCCCGTCCATGTGCGCTTTCAGCTCTGAAGCTTGCTTTGCCTTCCGGTCCTGCAAGTCCGCTTCGTTTTTGTGATCCATCGAATCCGCCAGCATCCGATCGAACTGATCCGATCGTTCTTGCGTCCATTCCGCCCCGTGTTCGGTGTGGAACGCTTGCGCGTCTTTCAGCTTCTTTGCGTGCTGTTCTCGGTTCTGTTTCGCCGTCAAGTCTTTCGCTGTGACTGTCATCGTATTTGACTCCGTGTGCGTGCGTAACACAAAATAAAAGCGGGTAGCGCAGACTGGAAAGGGATCGAAGACTTTCCGAGTCGTGCGCTGTCCCGCTATAGCGTTTCCAGGAAGCAGCTTGCCGCTTCGGCGCTCGATGATTCTGATTCTTAAAAGATCCGAATCCGTGTCAAGTGCTGATTTCTGCCAGTTTCAAGAGTGATTGTGCAGATCGCCACAGATTCGCCGACGCTTCGCCGTTTTTGTCGTCCGGATGTTTCGTCCGATTCGTCGCTTCGTCGTCAGCATTCAAGCCGGTTACTTCGTCGACGAAGCCGTGATCCAGCGCTTGCGATGCTGACAGCCATGATTCATCTGACATCAGTTCGGCGACGTCTTCGCGGTCCAACTGGTTGCGACGGGCGAAGGTGTCCAGGATCCGATCGCGGAACCCGTCCAGGATGTCAGCTTCGCTTCGCAATTCGGCAGCGTCGCCCATAACCATCGACCACGGATCATGCACCATTAGCGTAGCGTTAAACGCCATCCGTATATGATCGCCTGCCATCGGAAGCCAAGACGCTGCGGATGCTGCGATCCCGTCGATGTCGAAGACCTTTACCGCGTCGAATTGATCGATCATATTGAAGATCGCCGTCGCTTCGGTCACGAATCCGCCCGGACTATTGATCCGGACATTCAGCTGATCGACTTCGCCGATCCCTTGCAACTGTTCAGCGACTTCGCTGGCGCTGATCCCGTCGCCCCATAAGTCCTTGCCTATAACGTCGTACAGCCAAACCGTCGCGCCGCTTTCGCCTTTGCTGTTGTTCCATCGTAGGAACGCTTTCGGAACTGGCTGATCGAACTGATCGCGGATCTTCCGATTATGATTCCGCCAGCGTTCTATGATCTTCGTTTGTGCCATATTCATTGTCGCGTCCTTTCGTCGTGGTGATCAAGTTTGCGATCAGTGTCGGATCGGTCTGCTGCCGCGTGTCGAACATCGCAGCCGCTTCCGCTTTCCAGTCTTCGCCGGTCAGCGATTCCAAGTCAATCCGAATTGATTCCAGCCAGTCCAGGACGATCGCCCGTGCTGTCGCCCCTGGATCCCCTGTCGCCATCTGGCGGAAAGCGTCCAGCAGTTCGCAGGTTGCGTCAGCGAATGACAAGATGTTCGTCCGCGCCCACTGTTCGAAGCGAAGCCGTCCGTCCTTCGTCGCCTTCGTCGCTTGCGCTTCGATCCGGTTCAGGATCGACCGTACATCCCGTTCAGCCCGACGACTCGCGATGCGATTCTGGAATCCACTGTCTTCGCTGCTATGCTGATCGTCGTCTTCGAATCCGATGTTCGTGGGGATCCTTCGTCGATCGCCTTCCGGACCGTAAGCTGGACGGTTCTTGATCGCCCGCGCTTCGTTCAGCGTCAGCGTTCCGTTGTTCACTTCGCTGATCAGATTCTCGGTAGCAGTCTTCGAATCAGCTCGCAGGATCGCATCGCGACCGAATTCGACGAAGTGTGATTCTGTCTCGTGTTCTTCGTCGGTCAGAACCTTTTCGTCAAGTTCAGATTCCCAAGTGACAAGCCAGGGATCGAGTCCGGTGTCCAAGTATTGCTGGCGTTCCTGTTCCAGCGAATTGTAGCTTGTGCGTGTCGGATCGCCCAACATGAACGCGGGAACGCCAAACCAGTTAGCGACTTCGCGGACTTCGAACTCGCGAGTACCAAGGAACTGCGCTTGTTCAGGCGGGATCGTCAGCGGGATAAACTTCGCCCCTTCTTCCAGGACGATCGCCCGATGTGATTCGCCGAGTCCGCCCACCTCTTTGTTGAAAGAGTCTTTCAAGTTCTTTTCTTCTTCTTCGGATAGCGCGTCAGGATGTTGCAGAATCCCGCTGCTGTTCGCGCCTTGACCGAAGAAGTTGGAACCGAAGCGGCGCGCTGCCAGCCCCAGCCCCAGCGATTCAGCTGCATACTGCACGACCGAATATCCCTTGATCCCGTCGAAGCCGAGTCCCTTTATATGGACGACCCTGTCAGCGTCCAGCGGAACGTGTCGACCGTCGACCATCGTGAAGTACAGAAGACGCCCGTTGTCGATTCGCGGGAAAGTTCTATCGGGAAGAAGCGGAAGCATCCCGATCACTTCGCCAGCATTGTTCAGCTGCAACTCGGCGTAACCGTTTCCCCACAACAGCGCGTGCGCTTGCAGCGTCTTTCGGAATGTGAAGGTGTCGCTACCCTGACCGACTCGCCTCGCGATCGTCATGTACGACGGATGATCCTTCGCCCGGATCCGTCCGCCATCGTCCTGTCGTTCGTATATGCGACACGGAAGACGACCGACATCGTTGGCGATCAGGTTCACCGCTTTCCAGACAGCTGCATAACCTAGCGCCGAATCTTCGTTGACACTAATCCCGGACGATGTCTTATTGAACTTCGCGAACCAACGAGCGACCACCGGATCCCGTGGATGCACTCCGTCAAACGTGATCGCGTTCAGCGGTCCGCCGAGTAGCTTTTGCAGAATCATCTGGTCGTGTCCTTAGTTCGCCGACGATGTAAGTCAGAAAGCCGATCGAGCCGACGACAATCAGTGCGATCGGTGGCGAGAGTTGCCACAGCCCCACGGCGATCGCTGTGATCCCTGCCAGCCCGATGGTGTCGCGAAGAAGCGATGTGATCATTTGACCGTGAGGACTCCCCGCCGTTTGTACACGGATTCGGTGTCATCCGGTTCGAAGACAAGCGCCCGCGACACAGCCATGATCGCCGCGACGATTCCGTCGATCTTTTTGTGCGTGTCATCGTTCGGCTTCACTGGTCGCTTGTTCGCGTTGACATCGATCCGGACTTGCGCATGTCCCGCTTGCCAGGACATGACAGGGTTTCGATTGTGTTCTAGTTCGCCACCGATGACCATCCGTTCGAAGTCCGCTGTCGGTTCTGCGAACTCCGTGATTCGTTGCGGAAACTCGATCCGCTCGATCCCGTCTTCATCTTCCAGCGTCGCCGTCAGTTCTTCCGCATACATCGGATCGTATGCCAGCTGATCGATCGTGACGATCGGCAGGATCTTGTCGCGGATGTCTCGCAGGATGAATCGCTGATCGATAACGTCACCGGGAATTGTCCACAGATGACCGTCGCCGATCCAGTCCAGATAGTTCGCAAGGTGCGATTTGTCCCGTGCGACATTCTCCGGGAACCAGAAGAACGGCACGATCGACACGACTTCGTCGAACTTGAAAGCCAGAACAAGCGAAGACATATCCCGCGTTTTGGACAGATCCAGACCGGCGCAACAGTGTTCGCCTTCCAAGTCTTCCAGCTTGAAAGCTGATCCGCAGTCGTCCCAGCGATCCATCAGCAACCACGGATTCGAAGTTCGTTGCCATTGGTTCAGCCGGTACATCTTAAACATTCCGAATTCGGATCGGGACTGTTTGGAACTGTTCAGATCGGTCCGAAACTCTTGCTTGTCGATCACTGTCCCCCAAGCTGGATTCGCCATCCGTCCGAACTTGACCGGCGACCGGATGATCTGTGCGTCAGTCGTTTCGTCCGGGATCCCGTAGTGCATGAACAGGAACTGATCGTCATCGATCGCGCCAGAGTTGACTTGGTTCCCGTAGTCCCATTGGCTAAAGCCATACGACTGATCGTCATCGCCCACGGTCGACGCTTCGATCTGTAGCGGTTCCGATCGGCTGATCCCGGCGCGCTTCACGCGGTCCATGAAGCGGCGATCAACGACATGGGTTTCGTCAATCAGCAACGAACCGTTGATCCCTTCTTTCGCTTTCTGCGACTTGGCATCTGCCGAACTGACCGGACGAAGGATCGATCGCGTCGGTTCGTGTGTGATCTGCGCCAGCGTCTTGTTGACCGTGCAGACTTCCAGCAGATCATCGGAAGCATAGACCATTTCGACCGCGTGCTTAACGGCGATTTCGCGGGCTTGCGATCCGTCCTTCGCACCGAAGAAGACTTTCTGACCCTGCTCGCCGTCCGCGCACAGCAGATACAAACCCCACCACGCCAAAGTAGGCGACTTTTTGTTCTTCTTCGGGATCCAGATCGACGCGACACGGAAGCGCCGGATCAGACGTTTCCACTTGTCAGACCATCGGATCCAACTGAACAACCGCATCGTCGCTTCGATCTGCCAGTCATGTGGCACAAGCGGCTGACCAGCCCAGTCGCCTTCGTACAGTTTCAGATAGTTCGTCGCGAAGTCGATGACGAACTGACCGCGCTCCGGATCGAATCGGCATCCGCGCCGAGCCGCCACTTCGTCAGCTGCGTTGCGGATCCAGTTCCGCGTTTCGCGATCGATCTTCGGCTTGTTCATAACAACACCGCTCTAGACATCGAAGTGTCTGTCCTTTCACATCGAATCCGGACTTATGCCAGTTGCGCTTGAATCGCGACATCGCTCTACGCGCATCTGCTTTTGTTCGAATGTGATCTAGCACTACAACGAAACGATGCCCGTCGCCGAGCAGGATCGAATATTCGCCGCGACCATTTCGCCCTATGTTAAGCCAGATCAAGTCTGTCGAATCTTTCACGATCAGCCCCTTTCGCGGACCGGGATTCCTTTCGGTCTGCTGGCGCGGACGGAAGACTTCGACGACGGTGTCAGCCCTAATTCCGCTTGAATCTTCAATAGACGATCTGCCAGCTTGTGCATTTCCAGCGTGAACTGATTCCGCCGTGTCTCGACAGTCCCGTCCGTCTTCTGAACGACCAACACGATCCCGGTGTCAGCAACCATCGTTTCGACTTGTTTCAGCTGCGACCATGTTCGCGAGTATTGTTCGATCGCTTTCGCGAAGACCGGGGATAGCGTCCGCATGTCTTCCATCTGCTGGCAAGTATCCTTCCAGCAAGCGATCGCGATTTCGTCCAGTCCGTCAGGTTGATCCGGGATACCTTTCGCGACTTCCGGTTCGTCGTGATTCCGTCGCTGCGGATTCTTTCGATAGGTTCCCTTCGCCAGTTTCAGTTCAGTCGGTTCAGGCTTTCTTCCGCGCTTTGCCATTTAGTAGTTCCAGAATATGTCGGCCGATCGCTTCTGTCATCGGCGGCGGGACACTATTGCCGATCTGCTTGTAACTGTCGACCGTGAAGTCGTCCGGAAACCCCTGCAGTATCTTCGCTTCCGCTACATTTATATATCGTGAACCATTCCCGTCCCGAATCAGTGGAGGTTGTGACGCGTTCAACGTTGGCGATGGCTTGTCGGTTGTTCTGAATTCGTTATTGTATCGAGCATTCTTAATTTCACTCCGCCATCCACTAGTCATTCCATCCATATGCGATAGTACTTCGCGCACCCCTAGAATACGACTAACAGTCGGTGTCGGATGTGATGGGATGCAATTCAGATCGTTTCTGATTCCGATCCAGATGATTCGTTTGCGATCCTGCGGAACCCCGTACCATGCGGCATTTAGTAGTCGGCACGATATTCTATATCCTGTATTCCTCAGTGCTGACGTCATTTCAGCAAATACAAGTTTCATCTTACCGCTTACCAACCCGCCGACGTTCTCCATCACAAACGACTGCGGCTTAATAACATCCAGCAGTCGAATATATTGTTCGAATAACCTGTTGCGATTGTCGCCGACCATTCTGCTTCCAGCCATACTGAAACCTTGACACGGTGGCGAACCGTCTAAAATCGTCAACTCGCCAGACTTGACTTTCGATAGTTGTATCGCCGAAGTATCCGTTAGCGCGCAGACATCACCATGAAATACCGTTGTTGTTGGGAAATTATGTTTGTATGTCTTCACAGCCTTCGCATCCCACTCGACCGCTAGGCGCACATCGAATCCGGCCATCTTATAGCCGAGGCTTGATCCGCCGCATCCGGCGAACAGGCTAATCACCGTCGGTTTTGGCATGTTCATGTTTGCAGATCGGACAGATGCAGACGCTGATTCCATCAGCGATCGATTCGTCTAACTCAGCGCCAAGCGTTGCAACCTGTCCTAGTTTAGTTCGTTTCAGTTCATCCAGCAAAACCTCTGTAGCTTCACCCCGCGGTCCGATACTTTCGAGCAGCGAATGCAATGCTGCTTGATTCGATGTCGCCAGCTCCGCGATCGGATCGTGTGTCGCCAGCAGCAGATCGGCTTCGTCGTCCGTCACATCCAGGACGACGCAAGGAATCCTGAATCCGTCTTCGACGATGTCCTGCCGAAGATGACCATCGATGACAGTCCACCCACCGTGGCGCTTTGAATCGTACACCAGATTGACACCGGCGAAGCCGACTTCTTCCAGCAGACCGATCAATCCGGATCGCTGATCGTCGCCATGAAGTCGCCAGTTGTCCGGATGCGCCTTGATCTGTTCCGGCTTGAAGCGTCGCAAGGACTTCACTCGATCCGCGATGTTCACAGCCTTCGGTTTGTCGGTCACTTGATCACCCCCAGTTCGGCCAGTCGAAAGAAGTCGTCAGCCCCGATTCCGCGATCATCGATGTATAGATCGCCGGGGATCTTCTTCCCCACTCGCAGCTGATCGACTTCCAATCCCCATGATGTTAGCTGATGAAGCGTCGTGACGCGCCAGTCTTCCCCGGATCCAGATCCCCGCGCCGTCTCGATAATGATCTGATGACCAGCTTCCCGAAGTCGACGGACCAGATCGATCCTTTCCCGGATCGGGACCGCTTCAGCATATCGATCGCATTCCGTTCGACAAAGCGTCCCGTCAAGATCGAAGACGATGATCATCAAAACACCCCCGAAACAAGATCCGAAAGTCATAATTGTGTGGAAAAATGTGTCTCAGAGATCGGAAGAGCACACGTCTGAACTCCAGTCACCTTGTAATCTCG
>CAACVE010000007.1_pt1 | contig 37051 bp, 67 predicted proteins | sample 2381751 | NCBI WGS metagenome assembly CAACVE01 (sample SAMEA5211968, study PRJEB30684) | marine metagenome | biome: Marine; feature: Epipelagic; material: Water | collected 2015-10-15 | depth 2000 m | reverse complement strand
TTATGTTGCAGGCTGGGCAGAACGGTGACGCTGGAACTGACAGGGGAACTGGAGCCTATGGATTCAATCAAGCCACCGACACGACATGGTATTGGGGCAACCCTTACGCCTACACAGACTCATGGCGAATTTGTAGAAAAGCAAGCACGACAAGTCTTGCTACTGATGCCGCACACGGTGGAACTTACAAACTGTTTACAGTCCAATCAAATGGTGACTGCATAGTTGGTGGAGCATTATCTAAAGGATCAGGGTCGTTTGATATTCCACACCCAGTTAAAGGTGGGGACTGGCGACTAAGGCACTCATTCATTGAGGGTCCGCAGGCAGACAATATCTACAGAGGAACGGCAACGATTGACGGAAGTTCAGCAACCGTAGATTTAGATGCTGTTTCAAATATGACAGCCGGAACTTGGGAAGCATTAAACACGAACGGCTGGGCGATGGTTTCAAGTTCAGGAAATGCTGTTGAATGGTCACTGTCAGGAAAGACATTAACGATTACCGGACCAGATAAAGCAGTATGTAGTTGGCTTGTTATTGGAGAACGTCACGACGACCACATGAAATCACAAAGTTCTATCGCAGACAGTAATGGAAAACTCATTACAGAATACGAAGGCGAAGATGAGAAAGCAGATATGGCACCATGAGCGAACCAACAGCAACAATAGAAGAAGTATTTAACGAATTAAACACGACACCAGAGGGCAGGCAACAACTTGAACTCGCCACATTACGAGCGATAATAAAAAACCAGCAAACTCAAATACAAGACATGAACTGTAACTGCAACTGCGAATCTTGTGACTGCCCTCCCAACCCGACAGAGGAACAAGAGAAAGATGAGCAACTTAACTAAACTACTAGCAGGCATCACAGCATTAATCACAGCGGTAGGAGGAATGATCGTAGCCTTGCGTGGCGGCGGCGAAGCTTTGCCGCAACCAATTACTCAAATCATCATTCAGGACATAGGAGATTATCAAGAGTTCGTGGATAACACCACCGGCAACGTTGCGGAATACTACCAAGACATGAAACGATGACTAATCAAATCATTGCCGCTGTAGGAGGAACCGTGATTGCTATTGTCACTGGAGTCTTTTCTTTCTTTACGGCGAGAGTTCGCAATTCAGTCAATGAGAATTATTCGTTGTTGAAATCCATAGATAACCGGACAGAGAACATTGACCGGAAGTTAGATCAAACATCGGAGCGACTGGCGGCTCACGAAGGTTGGCACAGAGGTCACGGCGACGAGATTTAAGCAACTATTTCTCTGGCAGGCGCTTTACGAAGATGTAGGAGAAGCTTGGTTTTCAAGACTTTTCTCGGAGAAGCGCCTTACGAGAAAGTAACCGTCACCACATACCCTGAAACGTTGCCTATTATTACTACTGTCCTCAATGACGGAAGAATTTTTCATGGCGAAACAACCTACTCAACTTGTTGAATTAGAACTTAACGAAATCAGTGGCGTAGATCACCCTGCAAATCTTCACGAAGGCTGGTTAGTGATGAAGTCAAGTGACGACTCACTAGACAAAGCACTAGCCACCGCAGACGAGGCATTAACTACTGAAACAACAGGAGAAGAAATGAGTGAACTAACTCACGAACCTACTGCTGAAGTTGAGAAAGAAGCCGTAACGGTTCCAGTCGTAGACGAAGATTTCCGCAAGGAAGTTTCTGACCTACGCAAAGAACTTGCTGATGCTAAGGCAGAAGCAGACATGGTTAAGAACGAACGTGCTTTAGAAAAAGCAGTTGCACGATCAGAAGCTTGGGCGATTTTACCAAATCTCGTTCCATCTGAATTTGCACCAGTTCTTCGTTCTCTACAACAATCAGCACCAGAAGAAGCCGAAGTCATTGAAACTATTTTTGATGGGTGTGCCACCGCTCTTAACGAGGCTGGCGTATTAAAAGAACTCGGCACAGAAGCCAGCGACGAAGTTGAAACTGATGCTTGGGGTCGTATTGAATCCCTAGCCAAGCAACTCGTTGAAGATGGCGAAGCAAATAATCTTGCAGACGGCATTTCTAAAGCGGCGAAAGCCAATCCTGAAATGTACGCCGCATATGTAACAGAGATGGGAGCCTAACTTATGGCATACGAATCAGTCGGAGTAGACATCGGAACCATGACGGCTTCCGCTGATCTTTCCGCAAAACAATATTACTTCGTGAAAATGTCCGGTGATAATACCGTGACAGTTTGTGCGGCAGTAACCGACAAGCCAATCGGCGTTCTCCAGAACAAACCAGAATCCGGTGATCAAGCAGTCGTACGAGTATTTGGTGTTTCCAAATTCTCCGTAGATGCAACAGTTGCCGCTGGTGACTGTCTCGGTACTTCAGCAGATGGTCAGGGACAACCTGTCGTCGCTGGAACCGAAACGACTGTATACAACTGTGGTCAAGTCATCACTGGTGGAGCCGCTGGCACTTTACAATCTGCCCTCATTACTATTTCTAATAGTCGTGCGGCTTAGGGGGAACTAGAAAATGGCTCAACCAACAATATCCGACGTACATGTAGATCAGGTTCTTAGCAACATCAGTGTTGCTTACACACAAGAACTTGACCGCTTCGTAGCACCGAGAGTTTTTCCTTCGGTACCAGTTTCAAAGCAATCTGACAAGTACTACACATACACACAAGCAGACTTCATGCGGGACCAAGCAGAGCTTCGTGCTCCCGGTTCTGAATCTGCTGGTAGTGGCTACAACCTTTCAACTGCGACATACAGTTCAATGGTTTACGCATTACATAAAGACATTTCCGATCAGGTTCGTGCGAACTCTGACGATCCGCTAAATCCGGATTCAGATGCAACTCGCTTCCTGACCCAACAAATGCTTCTCCGTCAAGAAATTGACTGGGCAAGCAACTACTTCACGACTTCTGTTTGGGGAACCGATAGCACGCCTTCCACTCTGTGGAGTGCGGCTTCTGGCTCAACCCCAATCGCTGATATTCAAGCAGGAATGAACGCAGTTCTAACCAATACCGGATACCTTCCGAATAAATTGGTTATGTCCTACAAAGTATTCTCAATCTTGAAGAATCACGCAGACTTCGTTGATCGGTTCAAATACACCACCAGCGATTCAGTAACCACTGATCTTATGGCACGTGTTCTTGGACTTGACGAAGTATTGGTCATGTCTGGAATTAAGAACTCCGCTGACGAAGGAGCAACTGCTTCTTACGCTCAAATTGGTGATCGTGACGCTCTACTGGTTCACTCAGCCAGCAGTCCTTCACTTCTTACACCAACCGGAGGATACAATTTCATCTGGTCTGGACTTAATAGTTCAGGCGGCATGGGATCAAACACCGCAGTAAGTCGTTTCCGCATGGAACACTTACGCTCAGACCGCATAGAAATTCAAAGTGCTTGGGACTTCAAAGTCGTAAGCTCTGAACTTGGATACTTCTTTAGCAATCCTGTAGCGGCTTAATCCCTTACAACATAATTAAACGGTAAAAGCCGGAACGACGCCGATTTGTTTCGGTTGAGCGTTCCGGCTTTACCTATTCATAACGCAGAGCAAGGCGCTTTACAGAGAAGGACAGAACATGGCATGGACTTATTCAGGTGATCCAGATTCAAGTGCATTAAACGCAATTAGATTTTTGATAGGTGACACAGACACGAACGATCAGTTATTGGCTAATGAGGAAATCACTTGGGTCAATAAACAAGTAACCGGCAGTACTACTTCAGGCGACTCGCTTTACGATGTTGCTTCACGTTGCTGTACGACTATTGCTTCAAAATTTTCACGGTTAGCAGATCAGTCTGTTGGCGATCTTAAAGTTTCTATGTCGCAGAAAGCGATAGCTTACCGAATACAAGCAGAAGAATTACAAAGTCTGGCAGGTCGTGAGGGTTCTGTGCCAGTTCCTTACGCTGGAGGTCTAACTATTTCTGGCAAAGAAACAGACCGTGACAATTCAGATCAGGTCCAACCTTATTTCTCTAGTGGTCAATTCACTAATAAAGAAGAAGGTGGCATCAAGGCTCAAAGTAGTGTTGAATAATGACAGCAGTTTCCGCCCAGTTCGCAACGGACTTGAAAGTGAATATGACACCAGATTCGGTGTCTGTCCGTGTCTCGTCTACGGTCAATAACTATGGGGAACGGTCCTTCTCTGGTGATGCGACTTCTTACGACGCTTACATTCGCCGTAGTAATGAATCAGATCGGGGTAACCTTAACGACCTTATTGAAGTTGATTGGGTGGTTTATATCCCTGATACATCTCTGACGCTTGACGTAGACGACCAACTCACTTTGCCTGCCCCTATTTCTGCTACTCGCCCAATAGTTGAGGTTGAAACGAAACGTGATCCGAACGGTCAAGTTGGTGTCATCGCTTATGTTGGCAGGAGAAGAAGGTAATGGCAAAACAGAATATTACAATTACCGGCATAAAAGATGTAAAACGATTAATCAGGCAAGGTGATAAGAAAGTTATTCAAGCGGCAAGAATGGCAGTTCAAGATGTGACCGCCACCGTTGCCGCAGAAGCAGATGATTTTGTTCCATTTGACGAAGGTGAATTAAAAGGTTCCCAAATTGTAGAAATGCCGACAGGAACTGGGAGAAACATAGTTGGAACAATTAGTTATGGTGGCACATCGGCACCATACGCTGTGGTCCAGCATGAGAACCTTGATTTTTACCACCCTGCCGAAGCCAGAGGAGGCACCGGACCAGCAGAAGCACCAGCAGGCAAAGGAACAGGAGCGGCAAAGTTTTTAGAATATCCTGCCACGCAAGCCTTCTTGACTTATGAAAAGAAAATCGTTGAACTTATCAAGAGGCTAATACCATGACGATGCTAAGCGATATTGGTACGAAGCTTGCCGCCGCAACTATTTCAACTCAAGACTTGACACTTGGAACAAACTTATTTCTTGGTCGCTTGCCTGAATCTCCTGACACTTGTGTGGCGATTTATCAGTACGCCGGTTTAAGACCATTGGACCAACTCGGCACAGCGGCACCAAATCTAGAACAACCATCACTTCAAGTCCGTTGTCGTGCAACTTCTTACGCAACTGCCGAAGCATTAGCAAACGACATTTGGGGAGTTCTAGTTGTTATCTTGAATCAGACCTTAACTTCCACAAGATATTTAAGGGTAGAACCGCAACAGTCGCCATTTCCTTTAGAACGTGACACTCAAGACCGAATCATCTTTGTTGCAAATTACAATGTAACCAAAGAGGTTTAAGCATGGAAGGCGAAGAAGCCCTCACCTCTTGGAGACAGATTTCAGTCAGCAAAGTCAAACTTGGCTTGGTCATTTCTCTGGTAAGCGCTGGCGTATCGCTCGGAGTTTACGGTTCGGGACAGATTTCTCGTATTGCAACACTAGAGGAATTATTAGAGTCAAGAACGACTGCCGAATTAGAAAGCTTGGGAGAACGCATGACAGAAGTTGAAGAAGGCATTTCCGGTTTGAACCAATTAAGGATTTCCGACCTGAGCCAAGGCGTAAAGAGTTGGACCGTAGACGATATTCATAATCGCTTAATGAACGTGGAACTCCAATTGGAAAACATGGTGGAAGAAGATGAATGATATTTACGGCGAGATGCCAATTCCGGTTGGAAGAACTTTTGAAATGTTACGTTGTGCTAATCCTGATTGTGCCGGACCTGCCGCCGAACGTGGCGGTAGACCTGCGTTGATTGCTGAACTCATTTCAACTCCGTTTCGCATTCAGTGTCCTCGTTGCAAACACATCAACGCTTCGTCTGGGCGTGTGCTTCACGGATAAAAGAAAAGGACCGCCATAGTTTCCCCAAACTGGCGGTCCTTAACTTTCTCTATTGAGAGGGATTTATGATCGTAGCGAAACTTCCCAGCCGCTAATTTCTAGGTACTCAATCATTGCGTGTACTGCGTCTAACCTATCGGTTCTGCAAGGGAAGTATTCTGTAAAGTATTCTTCCGGTGCTCCTTCATCGTTTGCACGATCTGGATCGCAGATTAAATTTGCTTGGCAAGTAAGTCCTTCATGGATTCTTTCACCCAAGCGATTCAATTTGTAAAGTTCGTGACCAGTTAAGGCACCTAAACTTTTCATTCTCTCGCAATCCAATTCAAAATTGGATTTTGTGTTTGTATTCACTGCTTGCTCTCTTTCTTTGGTTAAATTATTTTTGCGATCTGGGGTTTGACAGCGGCACCGTCAAACCAAGTGTACGGATTAGTGTGACCGTTTTCTTTTTGAAGTGTCAAACTAACAGTTTTAGTTTTTTGACGAATTTCTGTAACGGTAACTATTTCTTGGAAGAAATATATTTTGTCACCAATTTTTACTTCTCGAGGTGAAACTTTTTGTATTTTCATTGCTTGCTCTTTTTCTTTTTGCTATTTAGGTTATTTATTGAACGATGTTTTTGATATCGTGTTGAACTTTTCCGATTAAGTCGTTTGCATTTTCCACGTTTAAGTGAATTTCTACCCAGTTGCCATCTTCGGTTTGAATGCAAAGGTAAGTTCCAGTTTTTGTTCTAATTGTTTCTATTGTTTGTGGTGTGTTAATTGTAATTTTTTCTTGCATTGAAGCTTCTCCTTTGTTTTGATTATTTGATATTTGCTTCATGTAATGATTATACACGCATAACCCACACTATGCAACCCTATTTCATGTTTTTTCGGGTTTTTTTTAGAGCCGTTCTAAGAGGGGTATCTTGGCTTATGGGTAGTTACTTACCTTAGCCCTACAAACGCTTATACGGCTCTGTATTTTGCTCTCAAAGGAATTGGGCGTGGGGTTGGGAACCCTTCGGTGTAAAACATTTTTGTGGTTCCGGCTTTGCCTTTCACTTCGCCTTTGGTTACGTCACGTTTGAAAACGTATTTTTTCCCGAACGGAACATACCCAGTTTGACCTACTTGGTACAGAAACCAATCCTCTGTTTCTTCTAATAATCTTGTCACGCAGTAGATGGTATCATCAGCAAGCTTCAGAAGTTCAATTTAATGATTCTGGCGACCATTCCATTTCGTCTCTCTGTAAAGCGCCTTGCTCTGCGTGTGGTTGGCAATCGCAATTAGAGCATTCGCAGATTTGTTTTTCTTCCGCCCAACCTTGCAGGAAAGCGATACCTAGAACATCTTTCGGTATAAGTATCAAGACCTCTGGCTGCCCTTCAGAGAATAAGGCGGCAGTGGGTTCGTTATACATGTAACCAAAAGCCAATGTGTATTCTTGGTCGTTGATTTCCCAAGCAAGGCTAGGATAATTTTCGTTTTCAGAAAAGGTCGTCAAGGTTTCTCCCTCTAGAGTCTTTGTCATTTTTATTATATTTTTTACGTGCCGTATCTGGCATGATCTCATCGCAGTCGTCTAAGAATTTTTCCACCCTTGGTCGTAACCAATAGCCAATTCCTAGAAGAATGAGAGGTGAAATTATCTGCCAAATTGGATTAACTATCCAGAGTAAAGCAATCATGTTCAAACCAACTCTAATTGTAAATGAGTGGTGACATGGTTAATTGAAAATCGCTGGCAACGCCTACCACCTTTTGTCTTACCGTTTCTATCTACAAGAACCACAAGCTTCATGTCTTGTAATTCTTTTCTTCGCGTTCGGGTAGTAGAGGGGGACACCCTTATATCGTAGCACCATTCGTAAAATTCGTGAATAGCCTCGTCTGTTGCTGGACCTATTTGCTTCAACACTCCTAGAACTTGGTTCTGTATTTGAGTCAAGTTCTTTAATGAGTGTGCCGCCTCCCAACTTGTATCGGGGTCGCTATTTCTAGCGACAGCATAGTTCGTCATTCTTTTCTCCTTATCTCTCTACCCAGCAGTGCTCTGATGGGTACCAATGACCCTCTTGTTGAGGAGTGTTGTAAAGCAACCAAGCGGCGACTAAGACATTATTTCTTGGGTCCATTATGTCGCCGTCAGGGATTCCTGCTTTGCGTGATCGTTCTTCCCAGAACTTCGGAAGATGTTGAAACCAGCCTGACGCACCTGAACTTGGGTGTCGTGCTGTGCTGGTCGTGTCGTAGGATTGGGCAGAAGATTCACAGAAAGCAACCTGCAATGCCCAGTCCCAATCTTCGGGTTCAAAGTATTCTTGAATTAAATCAAGAAGCGTAACTGCCGAAGGTAAAGTTGAAGTCGTAGCAACTTCAAAATATGTATTAGCAGAAACGAGAGGGGGAACTGTTCCTGCAGGTGGCTTCACCTCCGGCAAGATCGTTGTTCGTTGTTCTACTGGGTCAGAATATGTTGAGCGTTCAATCGGCTCGCCTGACATGCCAGCGGCAATCTGGTGAGCGCTACAAGAGACGGTTACGGCAAGAGCGAAAGTTATCCGGACCCGATCAGGGATTCTCATTAGCATCTTGCTTCTCGGACCAGTCTCTGAAGCTTACGAAGTGTTTTGGAACCGTAGTCAAGCGGTCCTTTGAAATCGTTTTCTTCTCTAATGATGTAGGTGACTTCTGGTGTCCAGAACTCCATGATTTGGACAGAGCCTTCTATGTCAAAACCCATGTAGGCGTCAAATGTTTTTTCCCAATCAACCGCACCGCTGTCCGTTTCCCAAGCATCTTCTGCAAACAGTTCCACGAGTTCTTCTGGAATGCTGGCAGACGTAATTTCAACATCTGGCTTTCTTGGCGGTGGAGGGTTCGCTTGTCTCTCCAACCAACCCAGATCAAAACTAATTTCTGAGTATGCGTGGTGCCATTCGTTCTGTGCTTTCTGTTTGAAGTCGGACCACCGTGAAATTCGGATACCTTCCGTTGCTTTGCTAGGAAAGTTTTTTTGACCCCATTCCTCAATGCTTTCCTCTGTTAGTGGTTCGGGGTGCGGCTCAACCGTTTCCTTATCCACGTCGCCAGAGTTTAAGCATTCGTTCATGGACTGGTTCATTGACTTCCAATAAGCCTTGTGGCATTCAGCCATAATGAACTCTTTGAGTTCTTCTAACTCTTGGTTTTGTTCGCCCATTATGAGAACACCCGAATCCCGATGACTTCTTTTTTCCAGCCGTCTACAAGGTTGTCTGACACAACTAATTGAAGCCCTCTCCAGTTAGTTGGGATTTTTCCTTCTTTTTCTAACTTGAGTATTGCTTTGTCAAGATTAGGTTTATTGTCAGGATCGCCATCAACTGCTGGTTTGTCAAACAAGATAGTTGTAGACGAAGTATTGCTATTTCCGTATTTCATTTCAGAAGCTTCTCCTTTGTTTTTGTCCTTTTGCTTCATGTAACCATTATACATACATAACCTAACCTATGCAACATTATGCTGTAAATCGCCCAAAATGTCGCTTTAGAGAGCCATTCTCTGCTCTTTTTTTCAGTAGGCACTCATAATTCACCCACCAACTTTCTTTGATTCTTCTCTGTAAAGCGCCTTGCGAGAGAAATTGAACTACACTATTTATATGATTTCGTACGCAACGATTTCTCGCAAGCGTAGACGGAGACACGCTGATGTCCCGACCCTCCAGCAATGGCTTCTAGAAATTGGGCACAAGGCAGGGAATGTAGACGGCGTATTTGGAAAGAAAGTTGAGTCTGCTGTTATCAACTTCCAAACCAATGCCGGACTTACTGTTGATGGTGTCGTTGGGGATCAAACTTGGCAAGCTCTCAAAGTTGCTTTGTCGTGCGAACGGCTGAATGCTACCCAATTAAAAGAACCGAAAGAGTTTAGGGTAATCCCCAAGCATGAATGGGGAGCAAGGCAACCGAAACAGACCGCACCTCTTTTGAAACATGCCCCAATCATTTACATTCACCATACGGCAAGCCCTAGACCATCTATCGCCGGAGAGTTTGCTGACGCTAGGCGGCATCAAGATCGGCACATGGATATCAACGGTTGGTCAGACCTTGCTTACAATTTTATCATCACCCCATCGGGAAGAATTATTGAAGGCAGAGGATTCGGTATCAGACCAGCCGGAAAAGGTTTAGGAGTTCGCAGATCATACGGAATAGTTTTTCAAGGATACTTCCACCCTTATGTAAATGAGAAACCAACCGAAGTGGCGATTGAAGCTTGCGGCTGGTTGATTAGGAAAATGATTGACGAAGAATGGATCATTCCAGAGGTGGCGATTATACCCCACCGAGATATTCAGGGAGCAAACACTGCATGTTGCGGAGATCACCTCTATAATCGTATAGACGACATTAGGAAAGAGGCTTGCCTCGTATGAAACTTGACGAATTTGTAGAAAATGAAGATAACCGGCGGCAACGCTGGGTAGATACTTTGCCGCAAGAAATTCAAGACCAGATATTGAACTCCTCTATCGGTGCGGCTCAAATTACTAGATGGTTGGTGAATCTTGGTTACACAGATGCCACGCAAAGAAAGATTGACCCACTCATAGAACAACGGAGAAGAAATCGTGGCTGAATTTGACCCAAGCAAAGCGCTTACAGATTTCGCAGAAGGCGAAGAATTATTAAGTCAGGTCGCCCGATTAGAACGCAACGCTGTCAAGAATAAGGTATCTCTCGCCGCCGCCAAGAACGACATACAAGCCCTCTCCAACGATTTAGATGCCGCCAACGTTAGATTATCCGTTTATGAAGCGGCAACCGCACAGACGGCTCCTAAATGGCTCTCATTGAAGAAGCCAAAGAAGTCGTCAGCAATAGCAGTAGCAATGCTAAGTGATACACATTGGGACGAAGTAGTTAAACCCGAAGAAGTTGATTACGTCAATAAGTATGATCGGGAAATAGCAGAGAAACGCTTATACCGTTTCGTTGATAGAACTATTGCACTCGCTAGAGATTACGTTTCAGGACCAGTTGAGATTACTGGCTTAACTTTATTTCTCGGTGGCGACATGGTTTCAGGAGATATCCACGAAGAACTCACAGAGTCAAACGAAGGCACGATGCTAGAAACGGTCGTGCATTGGACTGGGCAGCTTGCTTCGGCGATAACAACTTTGACAGATCATTTTGGAAAAGTTCACATCGCAGGAGTTGTCGGCAATCACGGCAGACGTACAAGAAAGAGTCGGTCAAAGAAAAGAGTAAGGGATAATTTTGACTGGCTGATTTACCAGTCAGTTTCAACGATGCTGAAAGACGACAAACGAATCACTTGGCAAATACCGGAAGCCGCTGACACGGTGGTGAAAGTTTACGATACTAGATTCTTATTAACCCACGGCGATAAAGTTCGTGGCGGTGGTGGGGTTGGTGGTATTTGGCCACCTATTAAGAGAATGCAGTTCAGGTTGAAAGCGAATCCGCAAACTGCCCACGACATTATGTGTATTGGCCATTGGCATCAACTTGTTCTTGCTCCTTCTGCCGGTCTGGTAGTTAATGGTTCACCGAAAGGTTGGGACGAATACGCCGCCACATCAGGCTTTGAATTTCACGAACAAGATACAGCACAAGCATTCATGCTGGTAACTCCAGAATATGGTGTCACGGTATCAGCCCCGATTTTCTGCGTAGATAAATCAGAAGAAGCTTGGTAGGGCAACCGTTCCCCATCGCTCGTTTGAGTGGCGTAGGGTTTAAGAAACTCCGACTAAAGAAAAAGCATTTAAGCCTCGCATCGCTTCAAATGTTTGCCGGAATAAACTTACGACACGAAAGAGAAACGTATTATGACATTAAATCTCAAACAACTACGAGATGTTGCTGAACGTTCTGTAGCAACATTCATGCAGGCGGCACTTGGGGCAGTTGGAACCAACTCCCTGATGGACTTAGGTGTAGACCAATGGAAAATGATTGTTATGGCAGGTGCTTCTGCGGCACTCGCAGTTATCAAAGGCTACATCGCAACCGTTATCCCAGTCGGCGATGATTCAGCGAGCATGATTTAGAAGCAAGGCGCTTGTCAGAGAAAAGTTGATAGGTGAATTATGACTGCCTACTGAAATAAAAGGCAGAGAATGGCTCTCTAATGGGTAAAAAGAAACCACGCAGGTAAATAACAGAAAAGACCCACCCTGTAGGGTGGGTCTAGTCGGTGTCTCCGTAGGGAAGATTAGTTGGTGCCTTTGCGATAGCGTGGGAGTGGTATAACTTTGGCAACACATTTTGGACTCAAGTTGTAGTTGTGGGCTTTCATCTTTGCTGAATTTTTATTATCAAAGATGTGTTCAGTTATTTCTCCGTCCAAGTCAATTATCACTTTGAATTGTGGCTTGTTTGTATCTCTTGTTGTTTCCATTTCAGAAGCTTCTCCTTTGTTTTGGGTTTTAATGTTTTGCTTCATGTAATGATTATACACGCATAGGTCACACTATGCAACCTTTTACTCAATAAATCTTCCGGCGTGTAATCCGCAACCTTTCTCTGGTTGATAGATGTGAACGTAATCTTTCACATTCTCATTCCAGACAACAGCACGTTCACACTCAATGCACATTTCTGCTTCTTCGTCTTTCAATGAAAGTAACCGAATAGCGTATCTTGTTCCTTCGTCACTCATTGGTTTTCCCTCGCTTGTTCTTCTAGGAAATCGCCAACGTAGTGTTCAGCAATTTCACGCCATTGGATTCTCCACTTTGAACCCATATCAGAAAGCATCATTCTTGCGTTCTGCAGGATAGGTCTTTCGTATTCCAGCGTCAATATCGGGAAGGCAATGTATTCCTCGTAAATGTATTGAAGGTGATTAGTCACCGCAAAGAGAACAACGTTTACGTCGGAATCTGGTTCCTTTAACTCGTTCAAATATGGTTGTAATTCCATCTTGACTATTCCGTGTAAAGTTTCATCATCGCCGTACCAAACTTTTACTGCCCACGTTTCACGATTAGTCCAGCCATTGTAATCTTCAAAGTCGTCATAAGATTTCCAATCCAACCTGACTAATTCTTTTTCTTTTTGAGAACTCATTGGCAAGCTTGCTCCTTGTTGTGTTGTTCAATCCATTCAGTTGGTGTAAATTCGTTTGTTGCATAACCCATGTTATTGTGAAAATCAAATTCACCTTCTGTGATAATAAATTTTTTTCCATGATAAATCCAGTCAAGATAGATCGTTGGATTGTCTGGTCCTAACTCTTCTGCTTGACCGACATGAATGCCGTAACCTGTAGTTTCCATTTCACGACCCTTAGTCATTTCGTTGAAAATGATTCGAGTCAAATATTGCGGGTCGTCCCAACGACCTGATCCACGTTCTAACGCTTTCGCCAAAACTTCCCGAAGGTAAAGTCCGTCTGAATGTGAATACAAACAGACCGTTCCCCCTTCTTGGTGGATTTCTATTACCGCTCTATCTCCCATTTGCTTCTCCTCTCTGCAAAGCGCCTTGCTCTGCGGTTGTGTTTGCTATGAGACTTTTTTCTAACGTCAGCAACGAGCGGACAAGTTGGCTGACCTGAATAATGTTGAGTTTGAACGTATTGGGTGATACTTGATTTTCGTTCAAGAAATTTCTTACCTCTTCGTTGGTAAGCTTTCTTTGGATTTCTTTCGGGAGTTTAATTTCGTGCATCATGCAACCTGACCAACTTTCCATTCGTATTGTTTTTCGTCAAACGTTTTACCGGCAGGACGATTGTATTTCACGTTCCTGTCTTTGAAGTTTTGCCGGAGTTCTTTTTTGGCTTCCATTCCAAATGTATGAGCGACCAAAGTTAAGTAAATGTGACAGAATTGCCAACCGTGGCTTTGGTTGTATTTGTAGTTTCCATTAGCACCGGAGACATAACCACTCATTCGGTTTTCGTTAGCGTTCACCATGTGAGCGAGTTCGTGAAGCATTATCCACTGTTGTCTCGCATATTTAGATAAAGACATTTCACGCAAACCAGCGGAACCTCCGTAATTAGTTGGTGTAAGGTAAAGCCCTCCCATTTTGTAGCCGCTCTTATCACTTACCCAAACGCGACCTCCATTTACTTTCGTGGGTTTCGTATTTTTCGGGTGTGCCAGATTTTCGTAAGTGGCAGGGAAACGTTTTTTGAACCATGCCTTATTCATTACGCCATTAACGTAAACCCAGCATTCTTCTAAAGTTTCATAAGTTTCTGAACCGTAGTGTTTACTCCACCAAATTTTAGTTTCGGCATCGTAAACTTCTGTTTGCTGCCTATCCTCTGGGTGATTGTACCTACTCATTTGCTTGCTTCTCTTTTGCAGTAGTCAAGGAAAGCTTGTTTTTCTAATTTTGCTTTCTTGATTTCTTCTGGGGTTGCGAGACGCATTCCCTTTTCTGCTAATTTTTTTTCAATTTCTTGGGTTTTGTCCTTTTGCTTCATGTAACCATTATACATGCATAGCCCACACTATGCAACCTTATTTCTTTGTAATATCGGGTTTTTTCTGTTTTCTCTGAGAGGCGCTTTGCGAAGATGTGGGAGAACTCTTATTTTTAAGACTTTTCTCTGAGAGGCGCTTTACGAGAGCAAGTGGGTGACAAGGTAGAAAACTTCAACTACTATTACAATATGTCGGGAGAACTAATGCCTTTCAAGAAACGAATAGAACAAGAAGGAAACCAATTCTGTGTCTACTCGTATGAAACTGGCAGAAGTTTCGGTTGCTACCAGAGTAGAGAATTAGCAGAGGCACGACTCGCACAGATAGAACGCTTCGGCAAGAAACTCGGCGAAATGCCTGACGACCAACTCATACACTTACACGATGGTTGCCATAAGGCGACTACATCAAACGAACTGGTAGCGGTCCATGATCTTATTGAAGATGAACTGGAAAGCCGAAACTTTGCTCCTCCATATACGACAGGCAACTTAGAACAGAAGCTTGCGGCAGTATCCTTAACGGTTCCGGTCATCAAAGAAGAAGATCGGTTTACGCTTGCTCCTGTCTATGTTCCCGATTTAGCAGATTCAGACGGTGAGACTATCTCAGCCAATGACCTACAGAAATCTCTGTGGGATTGGGTTAAGAAAGGTGATCGCACAATTTACCTCCAACATTCCGACAAATCGGCTGGTGAAATGGTTGAACTTCTGACATGGCCATTTGAAATTGAGACATCGTTAGATGTTCCAAATCAAGGAGTCACTAAATACCGCTTTCCTAAAGACACACCATTCATGGGAGTGATTTGGGATAGTTGGGCATGGGACTTAGTAAAGAACGGAGAGTTGCGTGGCTATTCAATCGGTGGTCGTGCGAAACGTCTTGAAGTTGAGTTATCTGAACTTGAAGCGGCATGAGTAGATACCGAGTTGAATGTAATCAGATGTATTTCAATCAAGTGACTGAAACATTTGAGAAAGGTTTAATTCTTGGTGCCTCTCAATTCCAATACGGCGACCAGTTTGAAGCAACAGCAAAGCAAGTTAAATCGGTTGAAGCTTCTGGAGATGTGGTGAAAATATGACAGACCTACCTACAACTTCTAAATGGGTGAGGCTTGAGGAGTTGCACCCTCGTTTCAAGAAAAGACTTGCCGCTTTTTTTGACCACCCTGAAATTCGTGGAAAAGTCGCAATCGTGAGCGGCGTTCGTACTGTTGCCGCCCAGCAAGCACTCTACAATAAATACAAATCTGGCAAAGGTAATCTCGCCGCGAATCCTGCTCGCCGTTTCGGTGGGGGATTTCAAGGTTCATGGCACATGTGCCAGCCTGCGTTTGACAATTATGGGTTCGCTGTTGATTTTCGGATCATTAAAAAGGGTGCTATAGAAACTTGGGAAGTGAATAACATTGCCAAAAGTTTTGGAATTTACCCGACAGTAAAATCAGAGTGGTGGCATCATCAGCCCTACGGTATGCAACCGAATGGTCAATGGGATTGGTTCCCAGCACCAGCATTCAATGAAACCGGAATGACAAGACCAGCGAAACACCCTTTGCAAATAATTGCTGAAGGCGTTGCTGAAGCAAGGAAATATACTCTCCGTAGAGGTTCTAGGGGAGATAATGTAAAATTCTTACAGATGCTTTTAGAAAACCAAAACATTCCTACAGCAACATCTATTAAGAGAACTCGCAATGGTGCAGGCATTGACGGTATCTTTGGTTCAGGCACAGATAGGGCTGTAAGGCAATTTCAAAGAAACGAATCTCTAACTATTGACGGAATCGTTGGACCTGCAACTTGGGAAGAACTCATCAACTAGCAGTAAATCGCCCAAATTCTCGCCTTAGAGAGCCATTCAGAGCAATTTTTTTTATCAGGCAGTCATAATTCACCCACCAAATTCGCTATCATTGGAGAATGTCTAAACAAGATTGGCGTAAGAAGGCTAACTGCCTCGGTCAACCAACTGAATGGTGGTTCCCAGAAGTCGGTGAACGTATCAGTCCGCAAGCTTCAGAGATTTGCAATAGTTGTAAAGTTCAACAGGAATGTCTTGACGCTTCTTTGTTCCCACTAGAACACGGCATTTGGGGTGGTAAAGGTGAACGACAACGCAGACGCTACAGAGAGAAACTTGCCTAGAAAATAAGAAACGACCCACCGGAGCAAGCAAGCACAGTGGGTCGTTTCGTTACGGTAGGTCGGAGATATGAAGCAAACACCATAAAGGAGTTGGCACCGTAGTGCCGCCGACCAACCGAACTATTTAATTTTCAAATACCTATGTATTATACACTTTCTCATCAGAAAAACCTATTTCTCGGCAAGGCGCTTTGCGAGACGGTCACGTTCTTTACGGTTTGTTTTACTTTTAGCAGGATTTCCAGACCAAGTTGTGCCTGCCCATAAAGTTTCTTTTGCTTGTTTGAGTTGTTTCAAATGGCGATTGTGTTTTTTTCCTGCTTTTTCATCTTCACGTTCGTCTGCTATTGCAGAATCAAAAGCATCGTTGGCGAAATCTTCTAACTCCTCTATTCGGTGTTCTATAGCGGAAACAATTTGACGGAATTTCAAAGTGGTCATTTCGGTTTCAATAATGATGTAACCTTCATTTCTTGCCCCTTCAACTTTTTTTAACCTCTCATCTAATGGCAGGTTGTATTGGTGCCTTGTGTGTTTTCCTGTAGGTTTTGTTGCCATTTTACAGTCTCCTTTTTTGAATGGCTTTCTCTAATTCTGTTTCTAATCTTTTACGCCTAGATAATGCGGAAAGAAAAAATTCCTCTAATTGTTTTCTCGTTAATTGAGACATGATTTCTCTCCAATTGTCGCTTGAAGCTTGCGTATCAAATTTGCGTTGGAAATCTTCGTATTCCATTACGAGATACAACACATAAAATAGTTTCTATCGCCTTCTTTGTAAACGCTAGTTAATCGGCTGCGGTCTTGTTCGTTTAGAACGAAAGCAGTGCTAGTGCAGTTCCGGCACCAAAACCAGTAAACTTTTTGAACGCCTTGATCCTCTAAACCTTGAAACTTGCTGACATCTATTTCTTGTAACGGTTTGCCATTGTCATCAAGGTAATTTTCTTGAATCGCATTCCAATAGGTAATTTTTTTAACTCCGGCAGGACGATTGTCTCTGTTTAGTTTTATTGAAGAAAATCTGTCGCTCATTAGAAATACATTCCTATGCAAGATCGGCACATATATCTACTCCGACCTGCTAATGGTCCCACTGTGCTTCTAGCTTCTAGTTTGTCTTTATGTTTTTGATCTTTAACCCATTTCCAGTCGCCACATTTTCGACAAGAGACTATGAAACCTTCTTCTAAATATCTGCCTTCCTCGTCTGTTGGCGGTTCATACGAAATAGTTTCTGACATTATTCATTCTCCTTTTAATTGTTTCAACAACTTTTGATCTAACTCATTGATTTCATTCAGAAACGGCTCATAGCGTTCTGCTTCTAATTTATCTGCTTTGATTTTCGCTCGTATTATTTCACCAGATGTAAGTGTCTGATGTTTCGGGTCACTAATAAAGGCATCAACAATTCTTTTATGTGCCGAGTGCCTTATATGGTCGGGGATACTGCTTCCTGACATTGCTTGCTCTCCTTGTATTTTCTTATTTCTGTGTAAACGGTTTGGGTGACTACTCCTGAATTTTCAGCAAGCCATCTTTGAGATGTCCCTGCTTGGTTCTGGTGGTACCACCACTCCCTGCGTTGTTCAGCGAGTTGGCTTATTTCATCAAACTTTTGCTGTATAGCGTTGGTCAAGTCTTGACCTTCGGTAGTTATTGGTGTATTCATTTTTCTCCTTCTTATTTCAGTTTAACTTGATTCTGTGACAACCACTCGCAAGCCGTCATATCCGATTACTTGTGTGGCAAAGAAAGTCAAAGCCAACACATGCTTCGGGTCGTCGTCAGGGATAACGCCCATATCAACGATTGCGTCTACTGCCGCTTTTGCCGCAGGCAGACATGCACCGACATCTTGTATTCCTCTTTTGTCTTTTGCTAGAGGAACTATAGAAATCTTGACTTTTTGAAGCTTGGGCATTTTTTGTTCAGCAACCAGCCAGCCAAACCGTTCACGGCATTCACGAACTGCTTTTGCTCGTTTTTGAAAATGCCATGTTCGTTCAGCATTCACGGTCCAAGATTTTGTTCTATCTTCTAGAACCCACCTTCGGGGGACTACTGTTTTTTGTATCAATGTCATAGTCATACCCTAATCTATGTTTGCCCTTTTAAGCAAATGTAGATCGGTTGCTAGTTGTGGATTATGATGAATCCAGTCGTGGCACATACGGCAAACTGCCATTGAGTTATCCACATCTACAATTGAACCGCCTCTCGCCCTCGTCAAAGGTTCATGGATATCCACAGAATTACCATTACATCTGTACCTCATCAGTTGAATACCGTTGGAAGAATATGCCGGATTATCTTTATAGAATTTAGAAATAATTGGTCCGGCTTCACAGTGCGGTCTTGCGTCTAATTGTTCCCGAACGAATGTTCGCCTTTTTGCTTGTAGAGCAAGGCGCTTGTCAGAGACTGGTTTCAATCTAGTTTTTCGTTTCAAAGGTGTCTTTGACCGTAGTGGAGTTTTTCTTTTCAGTGATGTTCGTTTCATTACTTACGACCTACGATTTCATATTTTAGAAACTTACGGTAGAACCATAAGAAACGAAACCCTCCAGTTTTGTAAACGATAGGTATGTTTCTAAGAATTGTTTTAATGGTTTTCACAACCCACACATTCCTTCACATTCAGCACCGAATAAAGAACCTTGACCGAGTTCCTCCTCGGAGCGTAAATCAACTTCATCTAACGGTTTACAACTGCTATGTAAATAGAGTTTACCTCGTATTGTTGGTTCTAATGTCCGAAGCTTGTGGTCAAAATCTACGGCGTCTGCCCATTCAACTGGGTTTTCTTTGATTCGTCGCCATTCTTTATCGCTGTGGTATGGGCAACCAATACAAGCACTTCTTGGTGCCGAATAGCCATGCTCTTTTAACCACATTTGGCAATCATGCCTTTTCATTCTTAGTTCAAGCAGAGGAAATTCGTTAGTGATGTAAGGAACGCGATTATCTTTTGCTCGCTGTATTTCATCAAGGCTTATCCCCATCATATTTATGATTTCGCCATTTTCTTCTTTCCATTTTTGACCATAACCAACCCCAATCAACTCACGTTGCTTTCGGACGATTGGTGTTACTTTGTAGTCAAATGTGCATTGCCTAGTAATTAACCCACTGCCGCCAGAATCATGCTTAACGAAGAATGGCATTTTGACGTTGGCTTTTCCATTTTTGAGTATTTTCTTAGTAAAGGTTTCTTCTCTTATGTTTCCGGCTGTAACGACATGAACTTGTATGCCAGCAGCTTCCATGATTGGTTTCAACCATTTGAAATGTTCGTAAACCTCTTTTGGTTCCCAGCCAGTATCAGCAAATATCGCGTGTTCCGGTTTCTCAATTTCTCCATGAACTGCCAAAAGTGCTATCGTCGTAGACTGAACTCCTGCACCAAGAGACAGTGTTCTCAATTTTTTGCTCTCGCAAGCGCTTTGCTCTGCCATTAGTAACTACCGCCTCTCCCTGACATTAGTTCTCTCCTTATTTGAAGTGCCGCCAAATTGTAAGCCGCTATGAAGCGGTTTCTATCTGCATCTGGTTTTGTTGATCGGCATAAGTTTCCGTAGCCACCTGTATCCCAAACTGCCTGCTTGATAATTTCATGCGACCAGTTAGGAACTCCGCTAGCACCAACTGATCTGATCTGTTGAACGACCTCGCCCCATGCGGTAGTCGCTGTCGGTATTGCCCCACCTATCATGTTGATCGTTGCCTCTTCTCTTATTTCTGCTGGCTTTGGAAACCATTTACTAATCCTAACCAGCCTTTCAGCACTAGATAATAGTTCAGGATCAGGTAAATCTTCAAGTGCGTTACAGTAAACTTCTATACGGTCTTTGTTCAATTCAACATCATGGGCAACGCATAGAACTTTTAATGCTTGCAGTGCTCCTTTTCTAGACATTATTTGCCCCGATTGGGGTAGAAGCCAATTCTTTTTACGTAAGATTGAGTGTCTGATAAAGCTTTTCGCACAGTAGGCTGCGGTAACCCAACAACGCAAATGTCCTGTGAATTTGCTATACCGAAAAAATCCCCATCGTTATCAAATATCTCAATATCCCATTCTATATTTCCGACTTTGAATTTACTTTTCATTGTCATTACTCTTCCTCCTTAATGAGTTGATCTAATAATTGTGCAATACCCTTCTTTGGTTTTCGTTTACTGGTTTTAGTTCTCCGCATCATCTGTGAGCCTAGCCTCGCTTTACCTTCGTTATTAGGTGGTATCACTGGTGTTACTACCTTATGGATTTTCCATAGGTTGGTAAGGTTGTGTTTTCCGTTCTTTGATTTACGTCTGGTGATCGTAAGCGCTTCTGCTCGCACTAATTCAGCCGCCCATCTGTCAATCGTGATCGGCGTGCAACGGAGCCGTCTCGCAAGCGTTGATCTTGATGGCCAACTAATCCCATCTTCGTCGGAGTAACGTGCCAAAATTCCATAAAGACGGACCGCTCCATGCGAAAGTTTTTCATGGTCTAATACCCATTCTGGAATAATTGAAAATGTGAAACGTTCTAACGGTGACGGTGTAGAATCGGATTCTGGCACGATTTTTAACTCCTTTCTGTCGTGCTATGGGAGGGACTGCTTCCTTGTGACGGTCCCTCCCTTTCACCTTAACGTTCAAAATGCTTCTTCGTTCTGAAGCTTCTTAATGTGCTTGATGATTTGTTTCACATTTTCTTCGGTTAAATCGCCAGAAGTCAAAGAGGGTAATTTTTCTACTTTCCACCATTCTTTCAACAACGCTCTATCTACTTCAACCAACTCGTCAATCAACTCTTTGATGATTTCTTGTTGCTCTTTTGCATCTTCTTTTTCTTCGTCTATGAAAACTTGGAAATCACCTTCTGTTTCGTTAAATTCGCATTCAACATCAGTATTTGTAAAATCTACTTCTATGATTTCGCCTTCGTTATTGGTGTCCTCAATTCCGAGTTCTTCTGGAACGTAACCAGCACCGAGAACTACGTCAGGGAATAAGACACGACATAGTATTGAAACTGCTCGCCAAGTTAGCATCGCATCGCCGTATTGTTTCCAATTCCTTTTCTGTAATAGTCCGGCTCTTTCAGCATCATGTGTTGTGAACTCTGCAATATGAGTGTCACCAGTGTCGCATCGTTTACCTGTAGCAGTGGCTTTATTACCGTTCACTTCAATCAGAACTGAATGACCGGATTGCCTAACTAAACCAAGCATTGCTTCTGGTCGCATAGATGCAGTACCTTCAATAACGTGAAAGTTTCTCATTGCGGACATAACGTCCCAACCGTAAGCCCTACCTGCTAGACCAGCGGCAACTATGTCTGCTGGCTTACGTTGGTAAGCTTTCGGAATGATGTTTGCGTTAGCAAGCATATCCGCTTGTTTCATAACGAGAGCGAAATGATCGCCTTCGTTCATCTCAACTAATGTTGTCAATGTATTCTCCTTTTGTTTGTTGTATTCATAATAGCCTGACCTAGTGACATTTAAGTTACTACTTCCGTTTTTTCTGACAGGCGCTTTGCTTCATGTGTTGCTCAATATCCTTAATGCGAGTTCTCCTTGTTGCGGCACTACTCCGTTGCCTAACATTTTCAGTTCTGCCGCTCTACTTAACCCATGCCCAGTCACCCAACCGGAAGGTAAACCCATCAACCATTCAACGAATAGAGAATCAGCACCATTTTCGTCGTGAAGCTTCGTAGGTGCTGGTCGTGTTATTCGTTCCCATTCTTTGATTGCTTCCGTGTATTCTCCGTAATTTTTTGCAACTCTATGCTGAGGCTTTTTCCATGAGGTGCCGGTTTCCCTGTTGAAGATTTCTGCCTGACCGCCCATTCGTCCCACCACTCTATGGTTTTGTTCCGACCCATGTCGTTCACTACCGGAGTGGGTAGCAAAACAGAACCACCTCGCACGTTTATGAGGTGCTCCGGCATCGGACGCTCTGATAATGCCCCATTTTGCGTCATACCCCATGCTGGCAAGTGACGCAACAACGGAGGTTCCTCCGAGAGTAAGGTGTCCTGCGACATTTTCCAGCACAACCCATTCTGGTCTAAGTGCAGAAATGCCATCGGCGATGTATTCATAGATTGCTCTTTCATCATTACTTCCTTTTCTATGACCTGCGATTGAGAATGGCTGACAGGGGTATCCTGCTACCAATATGTCGCATGGTGGAACCAAATTCCAATCTATAGTTTTGATGTTTCCATAGTTAGGGACATCACCCCAATGATGGTTTATTATTTTGGTGCAATTCTTGTCGTTTTCAGCAAACCAAATCGTTTCTATTTTTTCGTTTTTGCTGTTGAAATAATTTTTAACTGCTAGGTCTAACCCACCGTAACCTGAACATAGACTTCCTAATTTCATTTCATTCAATCAGATGCTTCGTAAGCTTTCTAGAACGCTGGAACTAAACAAGTGAAAGAGATTCCAATTCGGGAACCTTTGGTGTCTTTGTGTCCGGTTTCGTCAAGGAGTTCGCTGTAGGCGTAGCCGTCACGAACTTCAACAACTTGAACTCTTACGCCATTGAGGTATTTAGGACTCATGCCTTTAATGAAGTATTCTTTACCGGATTCAACTGAGGATTGAGCCGCCGCACGAACGTCTTTTTGGAATGACTTGGCGAGTGAGGCAACATTCATAGCCGCCTGTGCCCACTCACCCATATCTTCGCCGAAGGCTTCAAGCCCTGCCCACTCACCATCTTTTAAGTATTCACGACCTTTACCATTTTCGGTTTGACGTTTCATTTGGGCAAGCCTTCCAGCCATTTCCCAAAGTTCGTCAGCCGTTGGAAGGGGTAGTTTTTTCCCTTCTTCAAACATATCTTTCATTTCTTTTCTCTCTTTCTATTAAGCGAACGCTGGGTGATCCATGTCTTGAATAAAGACTGGAGAGTTCATGTCTCGGTAGATGGTCCCAACTTTTATATTTTCATCTTTTCCATCTTCCGTTTGAACGAATTGGCTGAATTGAATTTTGACGACATTTAAGTTCTTGTAGCCGGCTTGGTGGTGAACGCTGATTGAGTGAATGTAAACTTGCGCAACTTCACCATTTTCAAGTTCTAGTGAGTGTTCCCAATTTCCAACAGTAATTCTTTTAGCGGCGACCATTTTGAAGCCTTCCGCTGGACTATATATTTCTGGGTGGTGTATTTGCATTGAAGCCTCTCCTTTTTCTTGGGTTTTAATGTTTTGCTTCATGTAATGATTATACACCCATAACCCACACTATGCAACCTTATGCTGATAAATACTTCTATAATCTGTTCTCGCAAAGCGCCTCTCCGAGAAAAGACTGATTTTTAAGAGATTTTTCCGAGCAGAGCAAAGCGCCTTACGAGAAGATAGGATTCAGATATGGATATTGAAAACGTAAAAATAAGCCAATTAAAGCAACACCCAGAAAACCCTCGGCAGGGAGATATCGGGTCAATAGTTACAAGCATTGAGGAGAACGGCTGGTACGGCACGCTCGTTGCACAGAAATCAACCAGTTACGTTTTAGCAGGGAACCATCGCTTACAAGCCGCAAAACATGCTGGCATCAAAGAAGTTCCTGTCTACTGGGTAGATGTAGACGATACAGAAGCTTCAAGAATCCTGCTCGCTGATAACCGGATTAGCGATTTAGCATCTTGGGACCAAAACATTCTCGTTCAACTATTAACTAATTTGGCGAAAGACGATGCACTTCTAGGTAGCGGCTACGACGGTGACGATCTTGATGCTTTGCTTTACGAGGCACAACTCACAGAATCCGATCTAGGAAATTTACTTTCAGATAACCCAACACCAACAGAACGGAAAGAAGCGATTAACGCCGCAGGCATTCGTTCAATTATTTTGCCTTTTGAATTAGACGAATACAACGAAGTTGTAGCAATGATGGCGAATGCTAGAACAGAATTAAAGGTTGATAGCAACGCCGAAGTTCTTGCCGCATTATTAAGGGAACGTATGTGAAAACAATACAGGTAGAGCGGAAGGAGTGGGAACCGGATTCAAGAAATCAACGGTTACAAACACTACCAAAAGATGTCCCAATAATTACCGCACCGGCAAAACTCGTAGATAAAGATGGGAAAATTATTGCTGTCGCTACCAAAGCGCTTTCGGAGCACCGTTCACAATTATCTTGGCTTGGAAGGGCATTACTAAGAGATGTAGATTTCACAGATGTAGGTTCTAAGAATGGTGGTGCCAGAATGTCAGGCATCAAATACCCGAACCGAACCTTTGGCACAACTGCCCCATCGCCAATGAGAAGAAGGCTTGCCTGCGTGTACGCCCAAATGCACCAACAATATCCAGAAATATCTAGAATAATTCACTTACTTGCGGATAGTGCGTGGAAAATTTTACAAGAAGAAGCACCACAAGAATCTATAGAAGCTTCAGAAGATGTTTACGCAGGCATTCATGGAGATTGGCTTATGGCAGATACGCCTTGGTCGTCTGGAATTATTAACCACACTGCTTCTTTGGCTTACCATAAAGACAGGGGAAATATCAACAACTCTTGGTCAGCAATGTATGTCGTTAGAAGAAATTTACAAGGCGGGTATTTACACATGCCTGAATACAGTGTCGCTTTTGCTTGCGAAGATAAAGACTTGATCATGTTCAACGGTCAAGACGTATGGCATGGGGTTACGCCAATAGAAAAGAAACTCACAGGAGACACGCCTTACAGGTTCAGTATTGTTTATTACGCAAAATCAGCATGTAAAGTTTGCTTATCTAACAAAGAAGAAATCCTGCGTGCTCAAAAGCAGGCAACCGAAATGGACCAAGAACGAGAAACCGTTTTAGGCAAACCGACAAGGAAAACCACAGAATGACAATTCAATGGGCAATACCCTCTTTCCGCAGACCGCAAATCTGTGCCGAAGCAACCGTCAATACACTTTTGACCAATGGAGTAAAAGAAGAAGATATTACGATTTACGTCTCCGACCCAAGCGAAAAAGAGATATACGAAGAATACTGCCCAAACGTAAAAGTAAAAGAAGGCAAGCTTGGTATAGCGAAAAACCGAAAACACATACAAACTGATTATCCGGAAGGAACCAAACTGGTTTGCTGTGACGATGATATTACTGCTATTCAAACCAAATCAAAAGACGGAAAGAAATTAGAACCGTTACACATGAACCTTCCCGATTTTGCGGAAGGTGCTTTTCAAAGATGCAAAGAAGCAGGGGCAGGAATGTGGGGAATATACGCCGCCCAAAATGCCATGTTTATGAGCCACACAGAAACAGCAGGACTACGTTACATAATTGCTTCATTCTTTGGGACCACCACCGTTGATAAAGACGTAGCAAGAGAAGATTTCTTAGAATCATCAGGGGAAGATTTCCTTACAAGCATACTCTCGTTCATAAGATACGGTTGCACCTACCGACTTGATTGGGTGACAGTGAAAACGAAATACTTTGCCGAAGGCGGCATTGACTCCGAACTAAGCGAAAGAGGAATTAAAAGGCAAGACGACCACTCAATCTCTTTACGGAAAATAGCAGAAATGTACCCTGACCTAGCAACGACATACACCAAAGCAGGTGGAGTAACCAACATAAGGTTCAAACGATTTACCGCATTCAAGAACCAAAGACCCGATAACACATGGCGAACCTAGTATTTCAAGTAAGCATCGCCCCAAAAGGCAGAACATGGGAAACAGCAGGAAAAAAAGTATTCCGTTACAGCAATTACCTGTACGACTTCTCTAACGACAGGGCAGAACAATACGCAGAAAGAGTAAACGCTGACTACTTCAAACTAGAAACGATGGATTGGCTAGGAGAAAACTACGCACCCTGCTACCACAAACTTTACATCTATGAATTAGCCAAGAAATACGACAGAATCCTGTATTTAGATTCAGACTGCGTGATAACCAAATTTTGCCCCAACATCTTTGAAAGAGAAAACGTTGTAATGGCGGCAGCCGATCAACCCAATAATCCCTCTGGCAGAAAGAAGCTTCGCCAACATAGAGAAAACCATTCATTGCCTGACCATTTGTATTTCACAACCTCTGTACTGCATGTAAATAAAGAGTTTTGCGAAACAACAGAAAAGCACTGGCAAAGCGCTTTGCGAGATATAGAGTTCATGCAAGGTAGCCAACACGACCAATCATTGTTCAATGTACTTGTAGCCAAACATTCCTCCTACAACTTACTCAACCCAAACTGGGGTGCTTGGTACGGAAAAGGACATTACATCAAGCATTATTACGGTCCTACAAACACTTCAAACTGGGAACCCGATGCTTTCTTACAATGGGAAAAACGACTATATGAACGATTAGAGAAGCAAAAGTAAACTCTGGACACTAGGCTCTGTACATGGCAAAAAAACAAACGAACAGAACCCCAGATGTATTAAGCAAATATGAAGAAGTAGTCCGGTTAAGAACTCTCGGTTTAAGTTTTCAAGCAATAGCGGAACGAGTTGGTTACAAGAGTCGTTCCGGTGCAAAAGAAGCTTACAGTAAAGCGATTGAACTTTGGGGCGGCGAAGCCGTAGACGAACTCAGGGTCGTTGAGAACGAACGGCTTGACCACCTTTGGCGAGTGCTAATGGGTAAATTAGAAATAGCAACAAGAGACCCAGAAACTTCTGCTGGAGAAGTCGTTTCAATAATCAACAGTGCTTTGAATCTTTCTAGACGCAGGGCACAACTCAATGGAGTGGACATACCGAGACGACACGAAATCACAGGAGTTGATGGCAAGCCTCTTGAATTAACCACCGACATTGGGCAGTTGATAAACCAAAGAATTGACTCCCTTTCAGAACGTGACCCAAATGTAATTGAAGTGGCAAATGGTCCGAAATGAGCCAAATTCTCGCCTTAGAGAGCCATTCTCTGCCGTATTTTAATGTTCAGCGTCATAATACACTGACTCTGGTAAAGCGCCTCTCAGAGAAAAGACTGGTTTTTCAGGGGTTTTTCAGACTCTGGCAAAGCGCCTTACGAGAGGTATTGACATGAATGAACTATCGCCTGCCCAAAAGTTGGCGAAGCTTCCCAAAGAGCAACGCGAAAAGATCGTTGAAAGTTTTACCGCTGACGAAAAGAAAGCACTCCTCTATGATTGGCACACTTGGGGCAGACCAAACCAAATGACACCCGAATGGAATTGGCGAGTATGGCTTCTGCTCGCTGGTCGTGGATTTGGAAAGACAAGATGTGGTTCAGAATTTATACGACAACAAGTGAATGCGAATAAAGCAAAGCACATTGCCTTAGTCGCCCCAACTGCCGCAGATGCAAGAGATACCATGATAGAGGGAGAATCTGGTTTAATGGGAGTATTCCCCCCAGACCAAAGACCAAACTATGAACCATCAAAGAGAAGGATCACTTTCCATAATGGAGCGATTGCGACAAGTTTTTCTGCTGATGAGCCTGATCGCTTGCGTGGTCCCAACCACGATCTTGCTTGGTGTGATGAGCTTGCTTCTTGGCGGTACCCCGAAGCGTGGGACATGCTTAATTTTGGACTCCGCATCGGGGAAAACCCAAGAGTAGTTGTCACTACAACTCCTAAGCCAATCACTTTAATCAAGAACTTGATTGGCAGAGACGACGTTCACATTACTAGAGGAAGTACCTTTGATAATGCCGCGAATCTTGCCACCGCCTTTCTTGATGAGGTGACTGCTCGCTATGAGGGAACTCGTTTAGGTAGGCAAGAGTTGCATGCCGAGATTTTAGACGATGCCGACGGTGCTTTGTGGAACAGGGAGATGCTTGATGCGAACAGAGTAACTGAAGTGCCATATCTTAAGCGTATCGTGATTGCTATTGACCCTGCTATTTCTTCAACTGCTGAATCGGCTGAAACTGGAATTATTGCTATCGGCATTGACGAAAGAAATCATGGCTACGTTTTAGAAGATAGATCAACTAGGGGAACACCGAGAGAATGGGCGAGTCAGGCAATAGCCCTCTATCACACCTTGAAGGCTGACAGGATAATCGCTGAATCTAATCAAGGCGGCGATATGGTAAAACATACTTTGAACACTGTAGACAATAACGTGCCGATTAGATTAGTTCACGCTTCAAGAGGTAAGCGAACCAGAGCGGAACCAGTGGCTTCCTTATACGAACAAGGCAGGGTTCACCATGTTGGTGCTTTCAACAAGCTAGAGGATCAACTCTGTTCGTGGGTTGCAGGCGAAAGTGATTCACCCGACAGGCTTGACGCATTAGTCTGGGGAGTGACGGAATTGTTAGTGGGTACCCAAATGCCTCCAGCGGTGATACCATCAGGGTTGTCGCAGTCTAACCCTTGGGCAATTAAATGAGTAACGCAAAACCGAAACAACCAGTCAAGAAACAGAAACCATCTTCAACTGATTTCGGTGAGATAGGTTCATCTGGTCTTATCCAATACTCCGGCAGGGTGCAAGAAGATTTCCTAAAGTTTCTTCAAGGCGACAGAGGCACAGCAACGTTTCGGGAAATGGCAGACAACCACCCGATTATTGGTGCAATACTTCACGCAATAGAAATGCAATTCCGTTCTGTTGAATGGAGTGTTTCACCGTCAGACGAAAATAACGAACGTGCCGTTGAAGAAGCAGAGTTCGTTGCCGGTTGCATGAACGACATGAGTCACTCTTGGCTTGACCTTCTTACAAACATCTTATCTATGCTGACTTACGGTTTCTGTGTAAACGAAATTGTTTACAAACGACGGTTCGGTTACATGGAAGGTGACGGCGAAAGTTCAAACTATAACGATGGGCGTATCGGCTGGCGTAAAATGCCTGTCAGAGCACAACCGACTATTGACGGCTGGGATTTTGACCACAACGGCGGCATAGAAGGCATCTATCAGAACGATTACACTTCCGGTAGGGGCAGGGTATTTATGCCAATTCAGAAAGCGCTTCTCTTCCGCACAACAACGAAACTCAACAACCCTAGAGGTCGCTCCATTCTCCGCAACGCTTACGTTTCATGGTATTACCAGAGACGCATACTTGAGATTGAAGCAATAGGCATTGAAAGAGATTTAGCAGGTTTGCCAGTCGCTTTCGTTCCACCACAACTGCTTTCAGATAATGCTACATCGCAAGAAACTGCCGCTCTTGACGCGATCAAAGAAATAGTCCGCAACATTAGACGAGATGAGCAAGAAGGTTTAGTGTTCCCTCTTGCTTATGATCCTGATACAAAACAGAAAGCTTACGATATTCAGTTGATGACAACTGGTGGTCGCCGCCAATTTGACACTAACGAAATTTCCACACGGTACGACGCACGAATCGCAATGTCTGTTCTCGCCGATTTCATTATGCTCGGTCACGACAAAGTAGGAACCCAAGCTTTGAGCGTTTCAAAGATCAGCCTCTTTCAAGAATCCATCACAGCATGGCTTACAGGAATTGCTGATGTGTTCAACAAGTACGCTATTCCACGACTGATGAGATTGAATGGTGTGGAACGCGAATTGCACCCAACCCTAGAGTTCACACCACCTAAGAATGTAAACCTTCCAGAGATTTCAGATTACGTTTCCAAACTATCTTCTGCCGGAGCGTTACTACCTGACGAGTCAATGGGAACTTGGTTGCGTGACTTGGTTGGTATGCCAGCAGAGGAGTCAGAAGAAATCTAATGACCCACGTTCACGTTACGTTTCGCAAGAGGCGGCAACGGTACGGAGAGAAGGCATTAGAAAATGTTTTCAGAGAAGTTCTGGATAGTATCCCTCGTCGCCGCATTGAAGAATTATTAAGAGGGAAAATTGACGGAGTTGAATTTACTGAACGAGTCACGACAGAGATGGATCGTGAATGGTTCAAAATAGAAGAAGCACTTTACGTAATTTTATTACAGGCAACTAAAGAAGCAGACGATCAAATCCGTGAGGCAATAAATCAGAACATGAGGCAACTCGGTTCTCCGGTTCGTTTAAGAGTTCCGAAGCAAGGCGCTTACGATGGCAAAAAGAAAGCAATAACAGATAACCAATACCTCTTAGATGTTGAAGGCGTGAATATCCCCAACATTGAAAAGATAGAATGGAGTTCAGCACCGTATGACCCATTCAATGTTTCTCGCCCCGAAACGATTTTGCGTGTTCAAGCAAGAAGGCAAGCTGGAGAAATACTTTCCCATATTGCGGCAACAGAACGAGACACAATTCTTGCCCAAATTGAATTAGGTTACACTCAGGTTCAAGAGTTCAGCACCGGCAGAGTCGTGACTGGAAGAACAAGAGCACAAACAGCAAGAGGCATCTTTTCAATCCTTGAAACAACTATTCCGGCAGTAACTCCTGAAACGGTTTCAATCTATAGAAGCCAATACACGAACGGATTATTTCCACGATGGGCAAACGCCGTAAACAATTACGCAGACCGGACAGCAGACCAACTCATAGACAGAGGCATCACTGGAGATAGAGCCGCCGAACTTCTAGACAAGCGAACGAAAAGGTATGCCGACAAACTTAGAAGAAGCAGAGCAAAGATGATTGCAAGAACAGAAACTTCACTTGCTCAAGCGGCGGCAAGGCAAGCTTCCTATGAGGCGTGTATAGATTCGGGACTATGTGGACCGCAAGCGACCAAAACTTGGGTAACTGGCGGCTTTGATGTTTGCAATATATGTACCCCATTATCCGGCAAAAGAGTTCCGCTCAAATCTTTATTCTATTGGGCAGGTGGATTCAGGGGAGGTAGCGGATTAGGCGAACCGGCTCACCCGAACTGCCGCTGTAAAACAAGAATGGACCCTTTGATAAGCCAACCTCCTCAACTGATCGGTTCTAACACCATTGACGACCCTTTCAGGTATCAGTTCGCTGATGGGTTTACTGCTGAAGTGGTAGCGGTATAAGAAGCAAAGCGCCTGTCAGAGAAAAAAGAAATACCCACCCCGAAGGGTGGGTATCCTTAACTGCCTACACATGGGCTGAGGTTGAATCAGGTCGCTAGGCTCCCATATAATTCAGACCAGCAGGGTCCAAGATAGCGGCAGAAATCTTTAAGCATTAGTTGGTGTATGCAACTTGCCAGACTGAACGTGAAACGCCGGTGAATTTTCCTTCAAGGTCTGTTTCACATCTAGTTCCAATAAACTCGGCACCAGTATCCCATTCTGCATTTTTGAATGATACGGCTCGGTCCCCCACCTTGTATGTTTTGTGGACTGGCATTTGACGCAACTCTACAAGCAGTTGATCTTCGTCTATTTTGTCGGTTGTTTCAATTTCCAATATCCGGCAGTTGCCGATGTAGCGGAACTCGTCAGAGAAAGAAAGGATTTCTTTCCGGAGTGGACGAGCCACGACAGAGATGGAACTGAGTTCTACACCTTTATTTGATTCTATCATTTGAGAAGCTTCTCCTTTTTTTTGGGTTTTATTATTTTGCTTCATAGAATGATTATACACGCATAGTGCGGGCTATGCAACCTTATGCTATAAGTAATTTCAACCGTTACACGGAAACTGAAACTACCGTCTACACTCTAAACATAGACCGAAGTGACCAGAGTGTCCGAGTATCCTAGTGGTCGGTGCTTGTTGCCCCTTCTTGTGATGCTCAATTTTAAGAAGCGAGGGAAAGTGCCGAAATATAAAGTTACCGGAGACGCAAACGTCACTATCAAAGACATTGAATATAAGACCGGCGAAACATTTGAAGCCTCACCCAAAGATGCCAAATGGCTCGTTGATGACGGTTACATCTCACCAGTCTCGCAAGGCGCTTACGAGAGCAAAACTCCCCAGCCTGAAGCTTCAGGAGATGACGAATAATGGCTTTCATTCACGGTAAAGATACAGCAGTTTATTTAGACGAATTTGATTTGTCCGCATATTTCAATTCAGCAGATGTAAGCACCTCAACTGAAACCGCAGAATCAACTGCTTTCGGTGCCACTTCCAAATCTTACATAACTGGATTACAAGACGGCACTTTAAGTTTGGCAGGAATGTGGGCGGCAGACACAGACGGATCAGACGAAGAATTACAGGCAATACTTGGTTCAACGACCACTCCAGTAATAACCGTTCGTCAAGGCACCGCCGCAATAGGCGGCAGGGCAATTATTGGTCAAGCACACGAAACCAATTACTCGGTTACAACTCCTGTCTCTGGCATTTCAGCGATCAGTGCTGACTTCCAATCAGACAGCGGATCAACCAGCAACTTGACTCTCGGATTAACCGGAGGAGTTCAACTCACATTAGGTGCCAGCATCGCTCACGGTTCGCTTGGTGCTTTAAGTTCAGTTGATAACGCCGCATCATCAGCAAGTGGTGGTGCCGCAACACTTCACGTTCCAACTAATACAGTGAACGGAAATACAACAATTAAAGTTCAACATTCTGCAAACGATTCATCGTGGGCGGATTTAATTACTTTCACCGTAGTTGGTTCTTCAACCAAGCTTGGTGAAATCAAAGCAGTAACTGGTACAGTAAATCGTTATCTTCGGGTATTGGCTTCAACTGCCGGTTCATCAGGGTCCATCACCTTTATGGTGGCGGCAACAAGATTCTAGGAGGAATCAACAATGGCATTTGTACATGGTAAATCAGGTTATTTTAACCTTGACAATCCGGGCGGAACAGGAACAGACATTAGTACTTACTGTGACGACGTATCATTTCCAGAGACAATAGAAACAGCAGAGACAACTGCTTTCGGTGCGACTTCAAAGTCATACATCGTTGGTCTGCGTGATGCAACAATTTCTATTTCTGGAAAATGGGACGCAACACTTGACGCAGTTATGATAGGCACCGAGCCAGCAAGCCGGACATTCATGTTCGGACCAGCAGGTTCAACCGGCGGTCTTGTAAAATACACCGGAGAATGTATCCTAACCAACTACAGCATTTCAACTTCTGTTGGCGATGTAGTAACTTGGTCCGCAGACCTTCAGGTAACCGGAAACGTAACACGCACAACGTTCTAATCAAATAACAACAACTAAGGAGTGACCACAGTGTCCATTAGAGATCAAATTAGAAAATCCCAAGACCGTACTTCTCAAATAACAGAAGTGCCTGAATGGGGAGTAACAGTTGAAATTCGGTCAATGACCGGAACGCAACGTTCGGCAATCGTTACAGCATTAACAAGCGACGAAGATAACAAGATGGAAGCTCTTTGGGGCGGCATGTTGGTGTCTTGTGTCTACGACCCTGAAACTGGTGATCCAGTATTCAAGGAAGATGATGCTGAATGGTTATTGAATGAGAAATCTTCAACCGTTCTTGACCGCCTTTCAAACGTCTGCTTACAAGTAGCCGGAATAGTTGAAGGGGCAGTTGATGAAGCGGGAAAAGACTCCTCGGTTTCGCCGATAGCAGAGGACGAGTAGAACCTGAAAGAAGATTCTATTTCCGTCTTGCTAGAGAATTAGGAATGACTGTTGCGGAACTCCTAGACCGTATCAGTTCAGCCGAAATTACAGAATGGGCGGCTCTTTACCAGATTGAAGCCGACGAACACCACAGACAAGTAGAAAAAGCAAAAAGCAAAAGCCGTAGGAGGTAGCAGAAAATGGCATTAACAACAGTCGTAAAGGCGATTATTACTGCCGACGCTACCAAGATGCGTAAGGAGATGGACAAAGCAGAGTCCAGAATGACTCAGTACGCCAAGAAAGCAGTCAAGACTGGCAAAGCGCTTACCAAAAGTCTCACACTCCCGATTGCTTTAGCAGGTGCCGCCGCTGTCAAATCTGCTGTCGGTTTTGAATCTTCAATGACGAAAATTCAATCACTGGTTGGATTATCTGCTGACGCCGTTGAAGGTTTCACGGCAGATGTAAAAGGTTTAGCAGGGGCAACTGCTAGAGCACCAAAAGAACTCGCTGACGCTATGTTTTTCGTTACGTCTGCTGGTTTACGAGGTGCTGAAGCTACTGATGTTCTTACTGCTTCCGCTAAAGCCGCCGCAGTTGGATTAGGTGACACAGCAACTATCGCTGACCTTGCTACTTCCGCTGTGAACGCTTACGGTTCAGATGTTCTTACAGCGGCAGATTCAACTGACGTAATGGTCGCCGCCGTTCGTGAAGGTAAATTAGAAGCCACTGAACTCGCCGGTTCAATGGGTCGTGTTTTGCCTGTCGCCTCTCAAATGGGTGTCTCGTTTAATGAAGTCGGTGCCGCTTTCGCTTCTATGTCCAGAACTGGTACGAACGCAAACGAAGCCGCGACACAACTTCGTTCAATAATGATTTCGCTATTGAAACCAACTAAGCAATCCGAAGATGCTTTGAAAGATATGGGGTTAAGTTCGGCAGAATTAAGAACCCAAATGAAAGAACAAGGTTTGCTTTCCACCCTGCAAACTTTATCTACAGAGTTTGACGGTAACGCTGATGCCGCCGCCGCCGTATTCGGCAATGTTCGTGCTTTGGTTGGTGTGATGGACTTAATGGGTGCTAACGCCGCTACTACTGCCGACATATTCGGCAACATGGCTGACGTTACTGGAACACTTGACACGGCTTTCGGCATTGCTTCTGAAACAGCAGAGTTCAAACTCAATGCCGCCATGTCAGATATTAAATTAGCATTCATTGAAATCGGCGAGAAATTAATCCCAGTAGTAGTTCCAGCAATTCAAGGACTAGCAAGTTGGATAGGCAAGCTTGGTGAAAAGTTCTCCAACCTAACTCCATTCATGCAAGGAACAGTAATGGCTATTGTTGGAGTTGCCGCCGCTGTGGGTCCGTTATTGGTAATCGGTGGGAAACTGATCCTCTTATTCGGGAAACTCAAAACTGCGGCAGTATTTCTTACTACAGCCATCGGAGGCACCGCCGCCGCCGTTGCCGCACTCGTTGCCCTTCCTTTATTCTTATGGTGGAAAAGCAACAGCGAAGCCGCCGCAGATGCGAAAGAACGACAAGAAGAAATTACTGCCGCGATGGTTGCCGCAAACGATCCGGCTTCAAACTTAGTTTCAAGGCTTGAAGAAATAACCGCAGAATACGCAGAGTTGGCACCTGCTGTTGAAGAAGCAGAAGCAACGGTTGGAGAGTTCGTTGGTTCTAATGTTTTACTCGCAGAGTTACTAGATAAGAAAGTTGCTACAGCATTTCAAGGTTTAGCGATTGACACAGAAAAACTTGATGAAGCTTTACGAACCGGAACTGATACGTTTGAAGATATAGAAGAAATGGCAAAGAGTTACGCCACTACTGATGAAGCACTGATTCGCACATTACGAGAACAAGAAGGTGCTGTCGGAGATGTCACAAGTGCATTAGCCGACCAATTCGCAGAAGGAGTAATCACAAGAGATGAACTAGGCAGAATGCTTGATGCTCTTGACGAAACCGCTGACGCTTGGGACGATCACGCAGAAGCACTTGAAGCAGACGCCAAAGCCTCAATAGAAAATGCCACGCAACAAGCAATCTGGGTTAATGCTCTCGGTGCTAGTGCCGCCGCCGTTATTGAATCAGCAGGAGAAACTAGAACCTACGCTGAAGCGGCAGAAGAACTCGCTGAAATGATGGAATACAAGACTGAAGCGACAAGCAGAGCAATAGAAGATGACGAAAAAGCATTCCAAGCATTAAACGATCTTTCTGTTGCCGAGATAAATAGAGTCAATACAATAAATCTTCATAATGAAGCATTGGAAGAACAATCTGCTCAACAATTAGAACTAGAGCGAGCCGCAGAAGAAGCCGCTGACGCTCTTGAAAAAGAACGAGAAGAATTTGAAGCATTCATAGACAGAGTAATGGACGCTACTGATCCGATCTGGACTTTATCCGAAGCTCAAGATGCTTTGTTTACATCTTCAACAGACTTTGTTGATGCTCTTATCGCATCAAGTGGAAGTATTGAAGGTTTCAGTGAAGAAGCAATGAACGCAAGATCAGCAATGTCTGATATGGAAGATTCATTTGATGACATGATCGCAACCGTACTTGAAACCGGAAGCGTAGAAGATGCTACTCAATCATTCTTAGACTGGCGTACTGAGATAGTTCAAGCCGCAATAGACGCAAACGCAACAGACGAAACAATCCAGAAGCTAATTGACGATTTGAACATACTCGCAGAAGTCGCAAACTTGCCTATTGAGTTCACTGTCAGGATGACTTCCCTATTTGAACAACAACTAGGTGTAAGCGGTGAAGGGTTATCCACCTCCCAGCAGTCAGAGTTAATGAGCACAGTGCTTGGAGAATGGGGCGGCAGTCTTGCCTATGGTGCGTCAGGTGCCATTGTAAGACAACCAGTGCTTTCTTTAATTGGGGAGGCAGGACCGGAAGCCGTTGTTCCTCTCAATCAAGCGGCAGGAGCTTCACCTCTTGGCGGAATGGGCGGCGACACAACTGTACTCAATGTTACTGTTCAAGGTTCAGTCCTTTCAGAAATGGATTTAACAGATGCAATTCAGGCTCAACTTATTAGAACGAAGAACCGCAACGCTTCACTAGAGTTCGCATAATGACTCTCGCAAAGCGCCTCTCAGAGAAAACTCTTAAAAATCAGGGTCTTTCTAGACTCTCGCAAAGCGCCTTACGAGAGTTCGCATAATGGCACTCGCAACTTTAACAGTGGAAGTCGCTTTCACTAAAGG
>CAACVE010000005.1_pt1 | contig 40120 bp, 48 predicted proteins | sample 2381751 | NCBI WGS metagenome assembly CAACVE01 (sample SAMEA5211968, study PRJEB30684) | marine metagenome | biome: Marine; feature: Epipelagic; material: Water | collected 2015-10-15 | depth 2000 m | reverse complement strand
GAGATTACAAGGTGACTGGAGTTCAGACATGTGCTCTTCCGATCTCCCTCTTGGTGAGGGTGTACGCTGCGTGCGTGACCCCCTCCAAGAACATGATGCGGAAGTGGCCCACCGTGGTCCTTGCGTGTGACGCTTGACATCCCTCGCGGGGTGGCTTGCTGGTTCGCGACGAGCCGCATCAGCCCGATAGCGGCTAAATGGGGACGGTGTCCACCGGATAATCTAAGACGGTGTGCCATGACGGCTTTGACACGCCCATACCGCTCCCTCCATACAAGGGAATGGGGGTAAGGCTCCACGAGCAGCCAGCGCTTAACAGCGACATGAACTCGTGGGTAGGTCGAAAGATTCGTTTAGGTCGGGCAGATTGGTGCTCCTATCCCCCACCTTCAATGGGGACTCGGCGGCATGGAACAGTGACCCTTGGGTCCTGCCCGCTAAAGTCGTCTGCGGAACACGAAGTCACATAGTGACCGTAGGCGCGCACCCATAGGGTGGGAGATTGATACTATACACTCCACCATTGACATCATATTCCGCGCTGAGCGCGGAGGAGAACGAAAGAAATGGCAGCAAAGAATGGAGAGTTGAATGCGTGGATGCGTTCGTCACTCGGAACGGCAGGGGTCCAGGTGCTCATGGCACTGATGACCATACTGCTCAGTACGCAGGGACGGATGTCATCCAAGGACGAAAAGACCATCGAAAGTCGGAGGGTCGCTGAGCAAGGACTGCTCGCGCGGTTCGGAAACGAACCAGACCACAAGGCTAAGATTGGCGAGGTGTTGGACCTGACCTTTGGCCCACCGACCGTGCTTGATAGGTTCGACCTGTCAACAGTCACCAACGGTGAGTCGTTTGTCGTCGCGTCACTGCGACGGCTCCTCAAGGTTGGCGGTCAGAAGTTGACCGACGCCAAGTGGGAAACCGAAAACGGACGACCTGTTGGGGGCTTGCCCCCCGCGGTTCAGGAACTGGTGGACGACGAGGACTGGTCGGCCATCGACGGGTCGTTCATCACGGACCCCAACCTACAGAACGCCTGCGCGGCCTTCATGGCCGCCCTGGAACCCAGCGCACCCGTCGTCGAGGTTGACGACGAGGACGATGGGCCGACAGAGTCAGCGGTGACTGAGGACGACAAGCCCAAGAAGCCCAAGTCCAAGAAGTCGAACGTCTGAAGCGATTCAACTCGAATCAACAACACAAGACAAGCGAAAGAGGCACTGGGGGGCCATCGCGGCCCCCCTTTGCTCAATCGTCTGCCATAGTGCTCCTCCGGCCTGGTTCTCAGCATAAATCAATCTCCCGCCCTCACTTCAGTGAGGGCCTTTTTTTATGGGCTACTGATGGTTTGAGAACCTAAGTGGTCATACATCCAATAGTATTTCACGCTGGTGCCCAGAGTCGGGTGCTTCAGCGCGGTGTGGACGGTGATGGTTCCGACCCCTCGGGCCTGAGTCCTTAATGGTTTAAGCAGCAGCCGCATGACTCCTACTTTGTTGGGTTGGTTTGGTTTCTCCTACTCGACCAATCAAAGGGCCGCCGAAATACTCATCGCGGTTCATCAGCATGCAGGTGCTGGCTCTGATAATTCCTGCGCACTAACATTCACACAATTTCATATTCAGCGGAGGATGGGCGCCATCAGCAGCCTGGAAGCATTAGGCGATAGAGAACTGCTGGTGGTGGTCCTTGATACGAGCCGCTGCCCCTGTCCGCCACGGACACCGCACGGCTCTTGATACCCCTGCTGGCGGAGCACGGAGGGGGTGAGTAGTGCTTGCACGGCGCAGCCAACGCATACTCACTCACCCTCTCCGGCCAACACTACTGGGCATGCCGCCCTATTCAGAGTTCCCGTGCGGGGAAACCCGCATACGATGCCCTTAGGGGTGGTGGAAGTCGGAAGCCCAATGCAACCCCTGAGCGTTTATTCGGGGGGGCTGTAACCACGAGGCCTTGGTCGCGTAAGGGACAGCACGAGAGTATGGTTTTGATAGCCATAGGGTGTGAGTGCCGGTAAGGTTCGCTAAGGGCTGAAATATGTGCTTAGTGTTTAGAGTCATTCTCGCCATCGGATTATCGCGCCCAATGCTCCGCTTATGACGCGCCCGCAAGGCGTGTAAGTAGTGGTAGTGTTGATACTGCATACGGGAAGGGCGGGAGGAACTGTGATGACCAATGCAAGTCGGGGGGAGATACCCTGACGTGTGATTGGCATACTGGAACTCTCGAAATAAACCGAGTGGAGTCGACATCGTCTGGGCTGAAGTGACAGCATACCAGGTGAAAAACAGAGTTGGTGACGTGGGGTTAATGAGGGCACGTCCCTCACCCAATAAGCCCTCCCGACTACCCCCTCAGGGGGGATGGTTGGATATTTCTGTAGCGCCGCCCCCCAGGCATGGCTGCCTGGGATAATGGCGGGGAATCACTTGACAGTGGTCCCACCATTCAGTTATCAACACGGAAAAGGTCGTGAAATCATTGTCCATGTTGTGGACTTATCCCTCCCACCGACTTCTTCATATTCACAATGAGGGTGGAGCGGTTCAATAGAGCCACCGTCACTCCAAGACAACGAGTGCATCCCAAATCAGTCACCCGCTGGCTTTCCGCTTCACCTTCACCTTCATACTCCTGCAAAGGGGGGAAAGAAAAAATGGTATATGTGAAAACTGACACAGACCATGCTTCGCCGTTTCAATACATGGTTGAAACCTCGTCACTTGATGAGATGAGAACCGTGAAATCGCAACGGCTACTTCGCACAGGCAAGGAACGCATCCGGTCGAAAGATGGGGTGCGCGTCCAAGCCGTAATCGAACCACAACCAGACGAACCTGGCTACAAGTCATTCGCTGAGGGCCTTGAGGGCGAAAGCCCATCTGGAGGCATTACAATCAGCGTTCAAGACGACTTCAACCTTGGTTCATACGAATACTGGGTCATCGCGACCCTGAGAGTGAGTCGAGCCGAGCGAGAGATGGCAAAGCGAGAGGACAGAGCGATTGAACCTCAGTGGGTCAAGTGTATCGTCAATCCGAATGACTTCGACTCCCTGCGCGAACCTCTTGGTCGAACTGCAAGGTTCATTGATAGCACTCAGCATATCGCTGAGGAAGAGGAAGAGTGATTCAGATGGACGATTTCCAGCCAGAAGCGGAGTACATGGATGCGACGTTTGACGGGTATGACTCGGTGAGCAAAGTTATCCAAGCAGGCGACGATAAGAAATGGTATGTCGCTGAATACCCCGATTCAACGCCGGATGACCCCATCTGGGTCACTGTTCTATCCCCAACTGGGATGGACTGGGTCCGGCTCCCGCCGGACCTTGGGGGTGGGAAGTCACGCATCATTTCAAGACAGAACGACCGCTGCCCAGGTTGCGGATTTGGTTCAACGGTATATCATCTCGATACTCACGGTCTTGAGGTCCATTCGGACTATTCGATGATGTGCGTAGCCGAATGCCACAACTGTGGCTGGATTTGGCACCGACGCAGACTTGGCATCGACCAAGACGCCGAGGATGACCTCCCACCGAACAAAAAGACACTCATTGAACGGGTGATAGTTGCCTTGAAGGCCTTCATACGATGGCTGACTCGCAAGAGTTAAGAGGCAACAAATCAGCCCATTTTCATACTCCACCAGGAGGTGGATAAGATAGCCAAAAACGAAGAACAGATTGACACAAATCTACAACAGAACATGATTGACTTCCGCGACAGACTCGCGGAGACAGCAGTCGCGAGAGAAAAAGAAGCACACGCACTGATGCTGGGCCTACTAGCAGAAGAACACGTGGTCTTTATTGGACCGCCTGGAACGGCGAAATCCATGCTCGTGGAGAACATGATAGATGCGCTCAAGGGCGCGTCCATCTTCAAGCAACTGATGTCTAAGTTCACGACGCCTGAGCAGGTTTTCGGACCTGTCAAGGTCAGTGGATTGATGGATGATAAGTTTGAGCGGGAGGTGACAGGCCGAGCAGCGGACTGCCACTTCTTTTTCGTGGACGAAGTATTCAAGTCCAGCGATGTCATGCTCAACGGAATGCTCACGCTTCTCAACGAGCGCAAGTTCGACAACGGCGGCGTGCGGTGCGACACCCCTCTCATGATGACGGTTGGCGCATCCAACGAACTCCCCGAGTCGGATGCTCTCCATGCTCTGTGGGACCGTTTTCTGATTCGAGTACATGTCGACTACATCGAGGATGACACAGTAATGGCGTCATTTCTCCGCGACTACGACCCCGTCAAGGCGATGAAGGGCCTGCTGAAGGCCAAAATCACCATCAAGGATGTCAAGAAGGCGCAGAAGGCAGTCAAGGGGCTACCCATTCCCGACAGAGTCGTGGATATGCTGGTCATGCTCCGAAACAAACTGAAGCGTGTTTCTATCCCTGTATCAGACAGAAGGATGCGCAAGTGTCTGGCGATTCTCCAGGCCGCAGCATACCTGAGAGGTCGTGACAAGGTAGCAGCATCGGACATCCACACTCTCGTGAATGTGCTCTGGGACAAGCCAGAGCAGCGCGAAACCATCGACGAGGAATTGGTGACAGTCATCAACCCTCACGGAACGGAAATGAATGAGATTCGCAGAGAGATGGTGGAACTGATGGACGAGATACTGACCATCGAGGACGACACGGTAGCCACAACACGCCGGACGGAAGCGTTCGCGCAGTGCCGCCAATACCTCGGCCGCTTTGAAACCATCATCAGGATGGCAAGTGCGGATGACCACGATGACGCAGAACACATGCAGGACGTATTCAACGAACTCTATGCCCGCTTCAACACAGAAGTGGCCGAACCCTGCCTCGGACAGTCCGTCCCCCAGAACAATTGAGCCGACACTGTCAACGAATCATAAGGCGCAACGCCTATAGACAACAAATCGACACGACATATCGTCGTCAAGCATTCGCGAGTGACATACCGTCGCAGAACTACTCTATCATATCACATTCCCTGAAGGGGGGAGAGGAATAAATAATGTTTGGAAATAGATTTTTCAGCAAAAGCACATCTGGCACACCGAATGAACCGAAGCAGTGGAAGCGGCCCTCGCGGCTGCAGACACACAACAACAGGAATACACTGTTCGACAGAGAGTCGCTGAACTACGCGGCCAGGTCGTCGGATACATTTGACACGGTTGAGGATGCCCACCAGGAAAAACTCAACACCGTCAAGACGCTTGCTGAGGACTTGTTCTATTCCCTTTACAAGACGCACCCATCCATGGTCCCGAAGTCGAAGGTCAAGGCAGAGTATGCCCATCACAGGGCGTTCATTGAAGCCGCCCAAGACATGCCGGAATACGCAAGGCTGCACCGCCTCTGCCGAGGTGACGAACTCTCGGCTGCTGTCGCGGTTAAGACAGTCGTTGATGCGAGTATGCTATGGATGGATGAGAACACCATGCAAACCCTCAACGAGCAGTCCCAGAAGGCCTCAGAGGTCGACGACGCCATCAATCAACTTGACGATGCTATCGCCGATACAGAAGGTCAGAAGAACGAGGACATGACTGATGAGGAGTTGCAGGAGATTGCCGACAAACTGGACGAGATGCGCCAGGAAATGGACGACCTCAACGACCAGCACCAAGACATCCAGCAGGAAATGGACCAGATTGCTCAAGACCTCGCGGGACGGGCCTCTTCGGGGGTCAACAACGCGGCGGCCGAACTGTCTGATTCGATGGACGCTATCGGTGGACTCGGTGGTGGCTGGGGTGTCGGTGGTGGTAGGCTCGGGATGGTCGACCCTGAAACACGGAAGCGACTACTCAACCAAATCGCCAACAATCAACACTTCCGTCAGATGCTGCGGCTACTTGGCCGCATGCGCGACCTACTCGACTTCTCACACAGGACAAAGGTCAGACTGGCGGGCGTCGACAGGACAGGCGTCACGATGGGCGACCAGTTGGAACGGGTTATGCCGCACGAACTGGCCTATCTCGCATCAGACGAGATGCGCCCTGAGTTCATGCGCAAGTTCGTGGAAGGAACGCTGATGATGTATGACAACGAGTTCGATGCACTGAAGGGCGAAGGCCCAATGGTGATTTGCGTCGATTGCTCGGGAAGCATGGGAAGCGGAACCGGAAGCGGAATGACCTGCGACCAGTGGGCTAAGGCCCTCGCGGGTGCTCTCATCGAATACGCTCACAGGAACAACCGAGAGGCGGCAATCTGCTTCTTCAACGGTCAAATCTGTGGGACTTGGGTGTTCCCCAAGACCATGCCATTCCAGGAATGGATTGAGGCGTTTGAGGGCCTGATATCTCACCACAGCGGCGGCGGAACAGCATTCGAGCCGCCACTGAGGTGGGCACAAGGTGTCATCGACGAGGACAAGGATTTCAGCAAAGCAGACATCGTTTTCATCACGGACGGGCAATGCGCCATCTCTGGCCAATACCAGGTCGAGTTTGAGAGGTGGCGTGACGAGCGCGGGGTGAAAGTCCTCGGCATAGCCATCGGAAATGCCTACTACGGCAGCAATGCCGTCGGGTCGTGGTGTCATGAGCAGGTTGCGGTCGGTCTGTCCGACCCCACAACCGCTGACGACGAAAGCGTCAACATCTTCAGCAAGGTCTGAAGGTACACTAGATAGTGCGTGGGGCATATCGCCCCATCCCACTCACTTCATCACATTCCCGAAGAGGGAGGATTAGAGCACATGGGTAATCAAACAGGAAAGCAAATAGCAGATGCTATGGTGAATTACTACCTCGTCAACGCCTACGACTACACGAATCGCAGGATGACTGAAGGGGAAATCAACATCAAACCGTCAGCACTTTCATCCATATCTCAGCATAACCTTGCCGTCTTGACCTTCAAGGTGAAAAAGAATGCCGTGAAACTCACGACACAAAATCTGTATCGCTACTTCGGACACACATTCCCGATTGTTACGGCGATGATTCAGACCTTTGTTCAAGACGTGCTCAACGAAATGGACCACTGGAAAGCAGTTGTCCACGAGCCACCCAAAACTGCTCACGACGCGCGGAACTTGGGTGAACTCACACTTTCAACAACCATCGACAACAAGGCGGATATGCGGCGGTCAATCATTGAGTTCAGGGAGTTCTCGACCTGTGTCCACGCGAACATAATAGCGACACAGCGCATTGGGAATCTTCAGCCACTCAAGAACATCATCGACATCAACCTCATGGTCAACGACGCATGGGCCAACATCTACGGTGTGGAAGTATTGGATGAGTTGTGCGACCCCAGCATGGAGGCCATCGGAAAGGATATGGCCACTGGGGTGTTTCAGACGGCTGAGGGAAACATCAGCAGTCAGAGTCCACTCCTCATCGGTGCCACAGCGCACACAATCATCATTCCGAGGGACCACCTCCTCAAACTCTATGCCCATGCCCTCTTCAATGGCGAGGGTGTGGCGCGTATTCGGGCGGTGTTGTCCAACACTAGCGACGATGACCAGTCATGGCAGTATCACCTGAATATCAGGCAACTCAAGCGCGACAAGGGCCGCTGGCACGGCGAGTAGTTGATTCATCACGGCAAACCTCGGGGCATATCGCCCCAGCCCATGTGTTTAAGACCTATCATTATCACAAATCACATTCCACGCAGGTGGGGAACATGACAGAAAAAGAAAAGAAATCTGTAGAACAAATTGAAGGAGAAGATGCCCAATGCCCGCATTGCGCCAATGACGACCCAGGCAAAATCCTGGGGTCTGGAAAAGCCGTCCCATTGCGGATGTGCAAGGAATGCGGGAGAGATTGGATATTCGACTGCGAACAACTGCCGGACGACGACAAAGTTCAGGTCATCAACATGACCGGACAGGAACTCCCAGCAGAACTCAAAGAGTTCATGGAACATCTCAGAGAACAAGATGGCGGCTCCGGTGGAGAAGCACTCCTCGGCGCTATTGAAATCATGATGGATGCTAACGAGATACCATCTCCTGAGGAGATGGTCGACCAGATGATAGCCGGAATCCCAGACGAAATGCGGGAAGTAATCGGTGACGGTCTGGACGATGAAGGCTTCAAGGCATTCCTCGCCAAGATTGTTGAGAAGATTGGACGGGACGCAGGCATATTCGGGCAACTTTCACAGACCAACGTCACCGCGAAGGGCTATCCTTGGATGGAGGATGACGGTACATACCGTAAGTCATTCGACATCAACCACGGTGTCCCAGCGCATGAGGTCGCGTCTGATTTGAGGCGCATGGAGGCGCATTTGATGGCCGCAGAAGGCCCAGGTGCATTCGCGCGCTGGTTGAACGACTGGTTCAGCACCATATTCGAGGCATGGCGGGGGCTTCCCTTCCGAGGCAAAGACCCCGACAACCAACTGTTCACCCGACGATACATCGAGGTGTTCAAGCGACTCGATGAGGAAACAGGCGTCTGCGATGGCTGGGAGGAAAATGAGATTCTCAGGATTGAGATGGAGGACGGTGTCGAGTTTGGCATCTCCCCAGAATCCTGCCTACAACTCATCCTCGCCGCTGGAATGGCCTGTGAGGCGCTACTCTGCGCTATGGCCGGCGACGACCCGATGACTCAAACATGGACCTACAAGGACGGTCGCGGGACCCCTCAGGACGAGGACGAGGACTGAACCCCTCAACAGGACACTTCAATTCAGGGCATATCGCCCTAATCACACTCACGGCGGCACGCTTATAGGGCGTTCCGAATACCGTCATATTCCCGAAGAATGGAGGATAAAGCAAATGACAGACCAAGAATACAACATTGTAGACAATGAGTTTGACGAAGAGGATGAGGACGAATGGTTCCAACTCGAAACATCTGAAATCAAGGGGCGCGTGACAAGCAACACGCGCCGCGAGGTAATAGATGAAAGATTCGAGAAAGAGTTCCTGGTCCTCGGATTCGACAACGGACAAGAGGCAGAACTGAAAATCAGCAAGGCGGCGACCGGCATACGGCCGACATGCGCCGCTGGCAAACTGATGGCGGTAATCCAGAATCAGACTGGACGCGTCATCAAGAAGCGCAGTGATTTCAACGGAATCTGGCTACACATGCGCCAAATCGAGCAGTCGTTCATCCGACGCGAAACAGGCGAGGAAATCAAGTACACAGAGTGGGGCGCAATATCAGCCCACCTCAGTGAACCGGAAGAATGGCCAGAAGGGACCGACACAGAGGCCGCCGATGCCGTGACAACAGAGAACATCAACGCTCTGAAGGAACGTGTTCAAACATACCTCGCCGATAATGGCGAGAGTGGGACGAACAAAGACCAACTACGGGCGTTCACGGACAGTTCACCGCACCTTGAGCGCGTCATCGAAGAACTAACAGCCGACGGCGCGATTTACGAGGGTGGCCCAAACCTCTTCTTCACAGTGTGAAAAGAGGTCAGACTCATGACAGACAAGGCAGTGGCAAACGCACTGAACCGTCTGTTCTCGGACATCATTGAGAGGCATTTCGCCTCACTTGGTGTCCTCCCCAAGAAAGGCATACGGATAGATACAGACTCGCATTTGGAAGATTGCATCAATGACTCCCTACACGGCGATGACCAGCCGGCGCTCCCCTGCGCTGACTGTAAGACCGAAAAGAACTGCAAAAACACTCTCAGACACTGGTCCACCGCATACGACGCGTGCTACAGATACGCGCTGGAGGCGGGATTCAGTATCGAACAACTACAAGGAATTGCAGTCAATCGGGCGTCCCGTCATCCCGACGATGACATCACGGTTGATTATCTGGTTCTGATTCTCAAGCACATTGACCCATTCGGGGAAATCGCAGATGAAGATTGGGACAACTACATGAAGTTCGGCCGCGCTGCGGCGGATGAAATGAAACAGCAGAAGCAACACTCCGGCATCCTCGATTTCCTTGAGGATGACGACATGGACGAAATCACAATCGAACAAGTCGGTGGTCTGCTCGCTGAACACCACGAACTCTCAAGTGGCCGACACTGTTCGGAACACGGCAGAATGTGGCGCTTTGGCGACAGATATTGGGAACTCCTGCTCGCCCGCTGGAGAATCGACCTTCCAGTTAGGGTGTTCATGCCCCTCTTGACCAGAGGGGTGTCGCAATCATACCTCAACACACTCGCGGAAACATACCTCCCGAGGTTGAAGAGGGCGATGAGCCGCCAGGGATTGAAAACAACTGACTCAACCCCAAGCGGATTCCCCCAGAACAGCGAGGACTTCATATCCTGAAGAGAACGACGCGAGGCATACCGCCTCTATCACATTCACAATACAAAAGGTGGACATCATGGACAAAAAGGAAACAGAAACTGACCAAGATACGGATGAGGAGCAGTGGGAAATCAGCACATTCATCTCGGACAGCGCAGATTATGATGTTCTCTATCTCAATGAGGACATTGCTGTCGAGAAAACCAGCGAGGGGATGACTCCCCTCTTCCCTGAGGGGAACGGTTGGTCGGGTGAGCATATGGAACTCCAAGATTGCGACATACAACTAATGTGGGCCGCGCGGGTTATTGCCCGCACTGAGTTCACCCTATTGGCCCCTCGAAAGATGGTCAATGAACTCGAAGGACGCTCATACATCGACATACGGTGCGCATGCTTCCTCAGTAAAGGGGGCGTGTGTTCTCTGCGCATGGACCATCAAGTAGTGGCCTACGAGGACGACAGGCTCAATTCCATCGGGAGAAACACCGAGGCGCGTGTTCCCGTGGCACTTGACGAAACGATTGCATTTCTCGACTCTGTATTGGGCATCCCAGGGCGCGTCCGCGCCTCGGTTGCCTGGTTCGGAGGTGTCAAGAACGCTGACGCGGTCGATGACTTCTTCACACTCAAAGACGACGGAGGAACCGTTGTCTGGCAGGTCAGGGATGACCGGCGATTCACACTGCTCTGAACTCAATAGGCTCATATCGGCCTAACCAAGACCCATAGGTGGGATAGTGAAGCATTCATCTGGCAAGTTATGTTAACCACTGACAAGGCGGCGGCACGCCGCCATCGGAACAAGGGTGAAGGCCCATAAACTGCAGTCACTGCCCCTTACTAAGGCAGCAATCGGTTTTTACTTACCCCATGACGCACAAGCGTCAACCATCGGGCCTACCCATTCCTCCGATTTACACTTTTGACACCCCCACGACGTTGCTCCTCCACTTTGCTCCGTCACAAGCATCGGGTGTCATCCTCATAGGGTAAGTAAAAACGCTTCTGCCTTAGTAAGAGGCGTTCCCTTGATGGGCTGAAATCCCCCCTCATTCGTGATTTCATCGCAGATGATGCAACACTTCACATTCAACACCACTCATCTGCGCCATAACTTCCAAGTCGAAGCGACTCTGGCGGCAACAACGCCGAGGCAAAGCCCAGGGTGCTGCGTTGACTGGTTCCGGCCAGGAGTCCCGACTTCACCGCGCCGTTTGGCCGTGCGGGGAGCCATGCTGGCTCCTTCTCTCGCTTCGCTGCGATACCGCACAGCCTGCCGTGGCTCGGATTGTCGAGGCTCCCCCTTCACCAGTCAACCCAGCATACTTGGGGTTCTACCCAAGGGACTGCGTCCCTTGATACGAGATGAGGGTAATCCATACCCATGAAGGCGGATAGATGGACAAATCAGTATGACTTGGAGTTCGCGCGGCTCCAAAGATGGCGCATCGCCATCAATGAACGGTGACTGGTCACAAGGTCTGATAAAGACTCTTGAGTCCGGCTCGACACTATGCTTATGTTTTCAAACAAGGTTTTACTAATAAGAAACATAAGACCCATCCACCGCGCCGGTTCGGCACTTCCAGGCTGCGGCCCCACCCCGCAGCCGTCCAGTGCCTTGAGCCACAATTGATAGACAATTGTCCCTCGGACCTTATGTTTCTTATTAGCAAAACCTTCTTTGCAAACATAAGCATAGTTCGACCGGATTCAAGACTCTCTATCAGTAGGATACAGATATTCAATTCACAATCCAACATCAGATTCCCTTAGGGGGTTAGTTAAAATGAGCACGAAAAAAGAAACGAAACTGGAAAAGATGCAACGACTGTCAGCAGTCGCGAATACGCTATACACGCGGTTCACCATTCCGAAAAAGTCTGGTGGCAAGCGTGTGATTGAGGCTCCACAGCCGGAACTCAGAGCGGCACAGCGCGACATACTGCACGATGTGATATACAAACACGCACCGTCGAAGTGGTCACACGGATTCCGAAAGGCCCGCGACATCGTGACAAACGCCGTCCCACATGTAGGGGCGGGGGTAATCCTGAACATCGACCTGAAGGACTTCTTCCACCAATTCTCGCGGGACCAGTGTTACAACTGGTTCACGAAGTCAGCGAAACTGACAGACGAGGTGGCAGGCTACTACGCAGACATTGTGACCAAGGACGGGCGATTGCCGATGGGCGCGCCCACGAGTCCGGCGCTCTCAAATCTGCTATCGACGGGTCTGGATTTCCACATCACCAATTTCCTCAGTGGACGGGACATCGTCTACACGAGGTATGCGGACGACCTGACATTCAGCAGCAAAACCGAGGTGGTCGAACTACCGAAAATCATCCCACACATCAAGCGCATCTGCGCCGAACACGGGACTCCCGTGAACGATAAGAAGGTGCATGTGATGCGTCCGGGCCGACGAATGGAGGTCACAGGCGTAGTGGTGAACGAGAAGGTCAACATCCCCCGCAAGTTCTATCGCGACACGCGAGCAGGAGTGCACAACTTCTTCTGCCACGTCAGCGATGAGAGTGGGGCATGGTTCGATACGACACAATACAATTACCTCAAGGGTCGAGTCGCACACATCCACCACCTGAATCCGACACGAGCCGAGCCACTCTGGGCGAAACTGGAGTCGGCCAAGGCTATGGTGACGGGGGACTTCGCCCAGGTCGCTGCCCTACTCAACGACGATGAGGGGAGTGATGAACAATGAGTGACGAGATTAGAACAATGAACTACAAGGCACTGAACATGATTGAACAAATGAGCGCGGAGATAGAGCGATTGAGGCAACTCCTGAAGGATAAAAATCTCTGCGTGGGATGCGGGCAGGACATGCCCGGACACGGAGAGGTGCATGATGATTGGAGTAGCGAGTGTCAATGCCACGAGAACGAGATACACATGGCAAACTGCATGGCATGTGGTGCGCCAAACACACAGGAATGCGACGAAGAGTGTGGGAGAATGGTTTGCAGAGATGCAACCATATGCGAATGGGATTGCTCGACTACTTGCGGCGTCTGTTTGGAAGAAGAGGTGAGCGATGAACCATCTGGCTGTCCCAAATGCGGTTCGACGAAGCGATACGCCCTGACAGAATCAGGGTATTGGCTCTGTCATGGCAACAACAACCGCTGCGCCCACCAATACGCGATGGAAGAAGAGTGAACGTCAACGCATCTGCGGGCATATCGCCCGCAAACCGGTTCGCTTATAGGGTGAAAGACCCGACTTCGGGTTACACGAAAGGTGAAGAAATCCAATGACCAAAGAACCCGACAAAACGACTGAAAACAGCGACACTGCGCTCCCTGTCAAGAAAGAATCACCTCCGAAAGAAAAATGGAGTGACAATTACGACATACAGCAAAACATCGAACTATGGTGCAAAGCGAAGGGCGTCAAAAGCCGCTTCCAGTTATCACAGATGCTCACCATTTGCCACGCGAATGGGATTGACCCCATGATGAACACAATTGTTCTCATAGATGGAAAGCCGTATATCACAAGACACGGCCTCCAATCAATAGCCCGAAAGAACGGAGTGCGAAGTATCGTCCCAGAGTTCTGCCCAGAACTATCAGATGCTACTAAAGACCTGTTCGTATTCAGGGCAGAAGTGACAACCCGCGACGGTGGAGTATTCGTAGCATACGGCGACGCTGGACCAGATTCAGTGAGCGGAAAGCACATGACTCCGCATCTGCGGAGAGTCGCGGAAACCCGCGCAGTGAACAGAGCGATTACATCGGCGTACAATCCAGGACTCGTGTCTGTTGAGGAATTGGGTGGTTCTCCACTCCCTTTCGATAACGATTTCCCCGCCATAGCACTACCCGCTCGCAAAAAGTCGACCAGAACTGAACCCGTTGCTACACCCATAATCACCACCAAACGCGATGAGTCGGCTCAGGATGAAATCGTCCTCGACGCATTCACTGCACCGATAGAACCGGTGCGAGTTGAGGATGTAGTCGAAGTAGTTGAAACGGCGATTGCCGTTCACGAGGCATCGGTCGAACCCACGCCCGCTAATGTGGCGAGGTTCAGCACTGTGAAACAATTCGGGCAAGTCATAACCGAAGTGCTGAACGGAATCTCTGACGGCGAGCAAAAGAAGGTGACACTCGTTGACCTCTCAAATGAAGAGAGGGGGGCGCTGTTGCTACAATTCGCCAACATCAGCCCCGAGGATTTCCAAGTCATAGCCCTGGAACTCGCAGGGGACGGCCTTGAGGCGGTCGTCTGAATACCCCTCCCTCCAATCCTATTCCCGAAGGGGGGGCAGAAATAGCAGAAGAAATCACAGATGATGAGCCGTTCAGGCTACAACCACAGGATTTACACTTGTTAGAGGAAATCCACCCCTTCGATTTCGCAACGGAATTGGGGTGGAACAAGTATCTACACATCGGAAAACTCGCACTGCCAGAACTCCAAATGTCGTATTCGTTGGCGGCCCTTCAAAGGCCGAATTACGACGACACACCGCGAGCAAGGCTACGCAGACACACACTCCTTTACTGGGAGGCGGGTTTCTTCAAGACCTCACTGATTACCGAGTTCATGGAGAAACTGACACCAGCATGGGATGTCGCAAGAGAACCAAACTTCATCGCAGAAAGGTGTTCATACCTCAACTTCTCGTCTGATATCACAGTCGAGCGGGCGAGGGGTGGCGCTGAGGGAAAGACCCTCATACTCCCAATCATCAATCGACCACATTTCCTATGCGCTGGTGAACTACTCCGCACAATCGGAACGAGCAGGGACGAGCGGGAACGCAACGTCCATTTCTTGAATGAAGTGCTCGAAGAAGGTATTGGCAGAGTAGCACTTGTCAAAATGACGAATACGGAACCCACCGAGGAACAGGAAGCAGAAATGAACCTACGGGGCATTGTCCTCAACAAAGACGAGGCCTTGATGACCTATCCCGTCAAGGGAACATTCCTTGGAGCCTCCCACATTCTCCCAGACTCAACAATGCACCAACTGCGCGAATCGGGCTTCTTGTCGAGGCAACACGTCGTGCGGTGGAAGCACAGTGAGCCGACATTTAGGGAGCAGTGGGACTGGACCCCACCGCCATGCCCCGAGGCTGAGATGCTCCGTCGTTACAATTCACAACTATGGCGTGTTCAGATTGACAAGGTCAATTACCCACCCATCAAAATGATTGATGAGGCAAAGGGGGTTCTGAAGGAAGAATACCTCACACTTGAGGATTTGCATAAGTTGCCGTACACCTCCCTCATGGATATGAGGGACACAACAACACTCGCATCGGCACTGACCGCAAGTGCCTCAATTCAGATTCACCATCGAGATGGCGCATCCTATTCTCACGACGAACTACACTACGACAGCGAGGATTTGGACTTCGCAATCACTTACGCGAGGCAGATAGCCAGAAACAAACTCGAAGCCTTCAAGCAAGTGGGTCGAACCAGTGCGAAGGACCGCAAGGAATGGGCCGCATACAAAGCCCTACGCTCGGTACACACTGACGAAGAAATGACACTCAAGGATTTCCGAGGCGCTGTAATGGCGGTCCTCGGAGTTCAGCAGCGTGCCGCGGAATTGGCGATTGAGAAATGGGTCGATGCTGGCTTCATTGAGAAGGCACAGATGCGTGGCCATCCAGGGAACCGGAAGAAGGTCATTTTCCTCAAGTAATCCTTAGAGCATACCGCTTTACACTCAACAACCCTATGCAAAACCATGTGGGGCGGAGCGCTTCAGACCGTCAACGCGGTAGTTTCCATACTCCTGAGAAAATAGATACCCCATATGGGAAGATGGCCACGCGACCGGAGTTTCCGGCCACTCGATACGACATACTGTCGTAAAGGGCCATCTTCCCCCCGTGGGTATCCATTCACAGAGGGACGATGTCGATACTCAACATCTTACGATAGGGACAATGATTGCAACAGGAATAGGGCGCAGCGCCCTGTTGGGGTTTTCAACCATCGCGAAACACCTCTACAAAGCATCGGACGCCGGCTGCTTCACGGACCTATTGGGGAGCGGCTGGCTCTGCTGACGCATTCACCATCGCTCGTTAGGCCATTCAGCCGCCAGCGTCCGATTCTTTGTGCCGTCAGAGCGAGGACGCCAGGGCCGGCGCCCTCTTACGAATCAGCCACCCACACTCTCCACTGCGTATTTGCGTGTTTTGCGCATTTAACGCAGTCAATCGAATACGAACTGCGATAACGCATGCTTATTCGGCCCTTCAAATACGCAAAGACGCAAATAATAGCGCATTGGCCAAACGACTTACTGCGCCGAAGCGGCAAAATCCGCAAATACGCACTTAGGTTGCGAAATAGATATAGAGGCGCGCGACTTCGCCCGTTCATGGCAAAGAACACAGGGAAGGGATTTGAGAAAGAAGTCCGTCGCAGCCTCGACAGGGCGAGAAATGAGCGGGAGAACATGTCGGTATGGCGTGTCCCCGATACGGCAACAAGAATGAGGCGCTGCCGAAACTGCAAAACATTCGTCCCTTTCACCCCTGGAACAAAAAGTCCAGGCGATTACCATGCGACAGTGGGCGGGCAGTTAGTCGTTTTCGAGGCCAAATCCTCGGGAATGAGCGACAGGAGTTTTCTCCTCAGAAATATCGAGGATGGACAACTCGATTTACTACTCGACATTGAGCGCAACGGCACACCCGTCTGGTATCTCGTCAGGAAATACTCCGGTGGAGATGAACTATTCGCGCTCACAGCCTCAGAAATGAAGGAATTGAAGGACCGGATAACCTCGCAGCCATACGGCAAAACGACGAGGCAATCCGCAACTTGGGATGAATTGAGTCAATATGCGCAGCCGGTAAGCCGTGACACCAAGACGACATGGAATCTCAGAACACTCCTTCCAGGGGTTTGAATCACGATTGGCGCGGATTAAGCGGAGGCGGCACGCCTCCCAGCGCATGAAGCGCTATCCCCCGCCCGAAGCGGAGAGATTGGGCCAACTGCACCGAAACGGTTCTGGCCGGTCAGGCCTGGTCACTCGATACCCAGGCCATCAATCGTCCGTTGAACGATTGCCCTTCCAGAAGCAGTTATCGGCCCCAGTGGCCAACTCCCGCTTAGTAAATCACTTGTTATCGCAATCACATTCACTCTTGAAGGTAGGGAATTGAGTATTCTGGCAGCCCCCTTAACGGGGACATGGCGCAACGCCATGATTTTGCAAGGCTAGGGGGAATGCCAATGGCATACCCCTTTCAGAGGCTAAACTCATTCTACAATATGAAGGCCATCTTGTAGAACTCGGGTCGCTCTCGCATAGGTCGTCGGGTAGCACGTTGCGTTCGCTGCGTTCACTTCCGTGATTCGCTGCGCTTCATACACGCTCACTACACACTCACTACACTCACACCCGACTCTCGCGCGCTCGCTCCTTGGAGCCATGTCGCTCTGGCCTCTCGGCGGGTCTATAGCCCGCTGCGGCTAATCCTCATCACTTGGAGTCCACCTCCCAGGGAGGCAGACTCCATCAAGCACGCTTGACGATTGCACGTCATCAACCTATAGACACCATCCGACCCCGCACTGTCATCCTCTGTGCCCGTCCTCTTCAAGGACGGCGAGGATGCCATGCTATACCTGAACGATGGACGGCTCGCACCGCCCATCCTTCATGGAGGGTCGGCTCAAATCGACATCTCCGGCTCGTGCCAGATACACAATACAATTACTCAGTAGGCTTTGCCTGCGTTAGCGCTTCGCTAACCATTTCGATAGGTCACACATCCATTTGGAAAAGATGGTTTCGCTTCACAAACTTCTTTTTCGCGGACTATTGTGACCGCACCTCTTCGCGTTGCTTCTCATGGTTTGAAGGTCAAATCATAAGACACAATACTCGCACGACAAAAGCAAGTTTGCGGACGCGAAACCATCTTTTCCGATATTACGCTACTGATAACCATTCACACCGATAGTTCGCAGGTCGACCATTAGGACGGCTCAAGGCGCAGCGCCCTGACTTTCACTGCTTAGTGAGAGCGACCCTCACATGAGCGAACGCACCAGGCACCCTACTGGGAAACCCTGCTCGGACCTTCGCAGGTTCGGCCCTCGCGGGCGGGTATTCCCCGTTGGTGCCTCCGTGCCCCGCTCATATCAGCATTCGGAACTACCATATCATCTTCCCGCCCAAACCCAATGGGTTAAGAGGTGGTGGGATAGGAAACAAAAAGAGGTTAAAAATATGGCACAGAAATGCACAGATTGTGGAAAGAAACGGAAGGGCACTTCGAGGGCAGCACGCCGTCGAGGTGGGAACTGGACATGCGGGCGTTGCATCAGCAAACGCAAGCCCCATAGGCAGTCGGCAACCGCAGGGAGAGTGCGTCGTCAAGGCGCGTTCTCACTGGAGGACAAGACTGAACCCGTCACCCCTCAGAATGAACTCGTGGAGGAACCAGGCGTCGACCGTGATACGGTCGAAATCTGCCTCGGCGAGGAACTGATAGGGACCAGACTCTACACCCGATACAAGGAACTGCGTGCCGAAGCAGGCTTCAAGTTGAGGCAGAAGCGACGGCACTTCGACAACATCGTCAGTCAAATCAGGGTGGACCTACGGAATACGCGCGTGGCCGCAGAGAAGGCCGCGCTGCCAACACCGGAACCAGAACCCCAAGCCCCAACAGGAATCAGCGCACTACTCGATGGCGAGCCGTCAGGCGACACCATACGCATCTTCGACGATGCGGAAGAGGCATGGACACCTGAGGATGACCACTTTGAGGCCGTGAGAACGGTTTCCAGTGAGATATTCGACGACAACGGAAGGTTGTTGGGACGCGAGCAGCCTGAAGAGGCCGCAGACGCCGTCACAGCGACCCCTGAGGCCGTGAACGAGCCTGAGGGGGTACAAACCCCCCCTGAGGCCGCACAGACGCCTGAGAAGGCTCCTGAGGCCCCAGAACCCGCCAAGCCCGAACCGATAGCCACTCCGGTGGCGACCGGCGCGAGCAGAATCGAGCAACTCAGGCAACTGATGGACACCTACATCGAGCGAATGGACGCGGCAACGGAAGAAGTCGCGGCGGCACGACACGTGGTCGCGGCGGCCGAGGAGTCGCACAGGCAACTCCACGCTCGTCTACAGCCCAGACTACTACAACTAAGTGAGTTGCTGGACAGCCTTGAAGAGGCAGACCAGTGGCTCGACGACGAAGGGGCCATCTGAATGGGCGTTCTCGACAGAAGGGGAAACCTGAAAGTCAGGCGACTCGCCGGTTCGATGGTGACTCTGCTACGGCGTGGGCCAAGAACCCAACAAGACATCAAGAACCACCTGAACAGTAGTGAAACCATGTTCAAGCGGGCGAGAGATACGCTCCTGGACATGAAATTGCTCAAGCGCGCACCGCATACAAGTCGCGGCTACGCGTGGGAGTTGACGCAGAGATGCTTGGACTCACTGGAGAACGGTGGAACTGTAGACGACCTGATAGGACTTGCTGACCGCTCATACGGGTCGGCGCTATGGGGCGCTGTCAACAACTTGGACGACCGACTGTCAATCATCGAGGCGATTCTCTCCGATGACATGGGCGACCCCGTGTGGCTGAACCTACTGAATGCGGCTCAGCACTTCACCGAGGACATGAGCGACGAGAACCTCGCGGACCTTGAGGGGGCGATTGAGAGCATCGTTCCCAGCAGTTCCAGACCGACGGACAACCACAATCCGCCAGACCAAACGGAGGGCTGATAACCCATCCATGCGGCATATCGCCGCATCCTATCCCACTTAGATTAAATCATATTCCTAAGGAGGAAAATAAAATGACAGGAGCACATGAACTGCATAAAGTGACCGTCGTTTCATGGGACATTGAAACATGTTTCCAGGAAGGCGCAGAGCGAAAACACAAGAATGGACGAATACGAAAGCCGGTGCAAGCACACGACTCGCTCGTGTGTGCGTTCTCGGCAATCGGACGGACAGCGGACGGAACCATCGTCAAAATGGCTGAGTGGAATCTCGGCCAGTTCGACAACGACGAAAAGAAGTTGTTGGACAGAATTGCCGATTGGTTGTATGATATCACTACTTTGGAAGTGCCGACCATCGGCTACAACTCCCACAACTTCGACATCCCGTTTGTCGGCGTCAGGCTATTGATTGGCCTTGAAGAACAACTATTCGGCAAGGATTGGAACAGAGCGTTCAGCAGATACACTCACACGGACCTCTTCTACACATGCCGACGAGTTGCGCCGCACCTCGGACTGAAAAGTTTCCCGCGACAGGACGACATCATGGTTGCGCTGGGAGTCGAAAGACCCAGCGACAACGAAACCACTGGGGCCGATGTTGAGTCATTCGTCCTTGCAGAAGAATGGGACTTGCTCTCGGAATACTGCACGGATGATTGCCTCAAGACTCTGGCGCTCTATGACCGGCTTTGCGACTTGGGGCTTCTGAAGCGCTATCGCAATCCCAAATACGCCGACATTGGGCGCAGGGCTATTCAGGCATACTCGTGCCTCGACCTTGAGCCAATACACGATTGGCCCGCGGAGAGTGAGGAAGAATGAGCCTCCCAAGGCAACCTTGCCCCACCCCCTACAAGAAAGCGTTCTCCTCGCGAATGCACGCTGCGAGAGAGGGGTGGAGAATTGGGCCGAGCCTACACATCTATGAATGCGAATGCGGAAAGTTTCATTTCACCAGCAGACGCCCCTACAGAATGGGGGGCCGATAATGAGCGACAACAACGACAAACAACGAGTCAACATCGCTGAAGGTTCGGACCCCATCGGGCTAATGCTCGATGCGTCTTGGAACCTATGGGTCGAACTACAATTACCACAAGAAGCGTTCCTCACATCGAGGGCGCTCATAGATATCATCGCTATGGGGAACCCCGATGAACCATTCGACCCGATAGACGTGGCCCTCGCTTCCCTCTTCTGGGGGGCTTGGAATACCCCACAGAGGCTCACATCAGTGGACTTCGCAGAAAAGGCCGGCATTGAAATAGAAGCCTTCAAGAAAGCGGCACGCGCTATCCGCGGCATTTGCGGAATAGAAGGCGCGATTGACGCCGAAGAGGGCGACGACACTCCCTTCACACAGGAGGAAGAGTGAATGCCCTGGTCTTTCACATGTAAAGTGTGTGGCGCGGAAGTCATCTCATACGCATGGAAGAAAAGGGTGCATTGCGGGAAACAGCACACCCGAAAACGTGATGCCATCCAGGACTGGTAAACATGGCTAAATGGCTACGAATCGACGGAACTTTGACAGACATAAACATCCTTGACAGACCGAAGCGGGACATGCTCCCCTTCCTTCAGGGTTTGGTCGCTGGCTACATTGAGTGCGTATCACTCGATGACGGCTGGTGCCTCATCGTGAACGAAGATGGTTTGGTATATGGCTTTGAGAAGAATCTCGTGGCTTCGGTTATGACCGGGCAACACATAGTCGGGGATGCGGTCATACTGACCGCGGACGAAACAGAATACGCCCTACATTGAGCACCCAATCCCATACAAGGGGGAAATGAAATGGAAAAGGAACAGAACACCGAAGGAACAAAGACACTGATGGGCCTTGCCGATTGCTACGGAATTGAGTATTTTGGCATCGAGAATGAACTACCCGTCTGGCTACCGATAAGAGCAGCGGCGAACCGGCAACGGCACGCCCTGATATTTCAAGTCGATATGACGGAAGCGCAGGCCGATGCGGTTATAGGGCAACTGAAAGAAGGCCGATACGACCTCGCCCTAGAGGAAGTGAAGAAATGCGAAGAAGTCCGTGTAGAGCAAGATATGGTCGCTTCATGGCCCCTCATACCGGACCCTGCGCTCGACCCGTTTGGGCCGCGAGAGTTTGCTGTGACCACGGCGGCAATGAGCGAAGAACTCGCCAGCAACCCACCACAGGAAATAGCACACAGCACAGACGACTCGGAAGAGTGATGTGTCTTTCTAGGGCATACCGCCCTTTCCATTTCTTCCCTTATTCACACTCCATACATGAGAATGGGGGGATTAACAAATGAATAGAATAACAGACTATTTGAGGAAAACAGAACAGCAGACACTGGTCGGCGTCTTAGATGACCCCGAACCAATAGACGAAACACCATTTGAGGGCGATTTGTTCTTTGATGTCAGAATCAAGCCCTTCAACGGGCAAACATCGCCTGAACGGGAATCCGTGCATCTGGTTGTCACGAGTCCGCCATACTACATCGCGAAGGATTACGCCGATGAAATCGGCAACAGTGACGAAGATGATTTGGGCGCTGCGGATTCTTATGAGGATTGGCTCGACAAGATGGACGAGCATGCTTGGAGGCCCTGCTTCGACGCCCTCGTTCCAGGGGGCCACATCGTAGTTAATGTGTCCAACATCATATCCGAGGGCAAACGAATACCTGTAGCCCTTGACACATGGAAACGCCTTGAGGCGATTGGCTTTGAGTTGGTCAGCGATGACCTCTGGATTAAGCCAGGTGAGCCGGAAGCAGATGATACGGAAAAGCAGGCGGGTTTCAATTACCCCTGTGGTGCCGTGTTGATACAGAATCCATTTCCGCGCTACTACACACCTTCACCCACAACGGAATACATCTGGGTTATGAAAAAACCTGGGAATCTATCACGCGAGAAGCGTGATTGCGATAGAATCGACCCACGGACGGTGAAACTCAATGTCACTCAGTGCAAGCGCTTCAGTCCACGTTCCGCACAACGGGACAATCACCCAGCACCATATCCAAACGAGTTGCCAGCAACATACATTCAACTACTGAGTCAGAAAGGGGAAGTTGTATTGGACCCCTTCCTCGGCACAGGCAGCACGATGAGTGCAGCACAACTACATGAGCGGTCGTGTATTGGCTACGAATTGTATTCCAGGCACTTGCCCCGCATAATCGGCAATAAGTTCGCCGAAGGGGCGGTGCAGGCAGGGAGTGTCCCCCGTGACACTTTCATGCGAGAGGCCCTGAAGCACAACCTAAATACTCACAGCGGCCGAGGTAAGGTCATGTGGGGACAGTCCACCCTCTGGGGCGGACAACGCAGATACCGAATCGACTACGCAAATCCGACTCCCACAGAGAGGGGGAACCAAGAAAATGACGATGGAAGATAATATCAGACAATTGGAAAACAGGAACAGAATAGATGCTGAAACACCCGAAGAAGAATCAATCGAGCAGAGAATCGCTGGGATTGAGGCTCAGTTGGTCAAGTTGACCGACACGATAACCGCCCTAACGGGCGGCATCGAGGGACTCGCGAACCGTCTGAACGAACAAACGCAATTGTTCGCACTGACGATACAACAAGCAATGGCCGCTTCAACAGCGACCATTGACAGTGTAGCGAATGAACTTAGCAATATCTATGCGGCTCTGGAAGGCGCACCGATAACTGAAAGACCCGATTACAGGGCATATCGCGATTGGAAAAACGCGCAGGAAGCGGACGCCCCACCAGAATCCGACCAGAAACTGTTCTGAGCATATCGCTCGGCGGAAACCATTGAAGGTGGATAAACTGTGCCGATTCAACGCGGCGCTGCGTCGCGGTCGCCCGTTCATGCGATTCGACACTTATATTCGGCGAGGAGGGCCACTGGGTCAAAGTTCGTGCCTTGGAGCGCGCTTTCAGCGCTCTTGTCTGCGACTCCGTCCTGCGGCATCCAACATTTGACCTCTGTCGCCCTCCTCGCCGAACCCTAAACGACAGTTTCACTCTCCCACACCACATGCGCCCCTGGCCAGGGTATCAGCGGCGTCGCGCCGTTGGTTTGGCTCGCCAACACCTAACCAAGCCAAGCGAGCAATTCGAGAGGCACTTTCCTTGAGATGCGTAATGGAAATTACGCACACATCTCCTACGGACAATCAGAAAGCACTCACTCGAATACTCTAAATGGCCATCGACCTACAACCACGCAGGAAAGACCTTTCCTGCAGGTTGAGCGGCCCCTCTACAAGTTCAGGGAGGCCGTGCGTCGCTTATTACGATGTGGCGTCGGCACATACTGACTTGATTCTGTCCCATGCTGCTTTCATTGATTTGCTCATGTCGGGTTCCTCACCCGTATCTCTGAGTTTCTTTGCGAGGCAGGCTACTGCCTTCCTCTTCAAATCAGGATGGCACAAAGCGTCCTCTGAACCCAATTCCGATAATCTATTCATCAATGGGCATGGAATGGCCTTGATGGCGGCCTTTTCGAGGTTTTCCGGCAATTCGACCATGTAAACAACTCCTTACTCAGTGAGCACCTCTTGAACACATACTGCTCTGGCTCTATTTTCACCTCTGTTGTAGAGGTGGATGGAGCCAGAGCAATTTTTTTGCATTTTTTCCAGAATCTCATTCAGTCGGATGAAGAACAGCAAAGTGTCACCACCCCGCATGTCGAAATCGACAGTGTCACTCTTTACCATGACTCCAACAATATCACTCATTTAATCCATCCCCAATCTCCAAGCAAACTCTTCATCCCCTATTCCTTCCTCCAAACCACCAGTGAACTCAATCGCATTGACTACAACATCCCCCAACGGCTGAGGCTGGGGGACCACCTTTTCTGGATTATCCGGTTCATTGAAGAGGCCCAGCAATTCGCCATCCTCCCAATTGAACCATATGTTATTAGTGTTCTGGTGCCGCTTTTCCCAGACCATGATTCTGAGAGTTTTCCCCCCCCCTGGAACGGCCACTGCGAACAGTTTGGGGCCATCAATGATGAGTTTGTTTTCACCCCGTGGCGCTGCGTGTTGCATTCTTTCTGCGGCGGTTAGTGGGGCAGACAAATCCGTTGGTGTTATGTCACCGACGAAAGGTTGTTCTTCGAGTCCACCCGTTTCCCCGAACACCTCCCTCGACATCTTAAGGAGTTCCTCTGCTGATACATCAACAGGGACTCTTGTCTGTCCGACCACCCCCAGTAAGAGTTCTTGCAATCTCTCTTCGGCCTCAGCCTTTGACATCTCATCGTAGTCAATGCCGCCCTCATCTCCTTCGGCCATTCATTCTTCCTCCATGAAAGCCGCTTCCAACTCCTCATCAGTGAGAGTTGGCCCCTCATCGTCAAAGTCGGGACTTGGCTCGTATGTTGTTTCCATGAAGTCGATTAGGTCATACAATTCTTGGTCATCTGGGTCGAGTTCCGAGAATATGCGCATTTCTCGGGGGTCATCTTCGATTCCCCTTGGATAAACCACCACCACCTCGCCGAAGGGGGTATTTTTGTCGATACCGAATATCAAATCATCATCAGAGAACATCCTCACCACATCAAACGATTTTGGAGTCACCGTGGCGCCTATCAATTTGTCATATCCGAGAATGCCCATTGGGGCAATAGTCGCTTCCATGTAGACCTTTTCACCGGTCGACAGCGCACCAGCCCGCGAAACCTTGGGTAATCGTGCCCTCAAGCGTGCCATCGCCTTGATGATAGTCGATGATTCTGCTTCGGGGAGGGTATCGAGGAGAAAATCTTCCTTATTGAGCCAATCCAGTGCCGTCGGGGGCTTCTCGATTTCGATTGGTGCTTCAAATCCTTCGGCCGATGCACGCATGGCGAGTTGAGAGGCTAGTCCAGCCTGTGGATTTCTAAACAGACCTGGCATAATCACGCCTCGGTTGCGCCACGCAGGGCGCACCTATATGCAATTCGGAAGGAAATGAAGGGCGGTATGCCCTAAGGGCCGAGATTGCTCGACTAGAGGAATGGAATCAGATTTCGCGGACAAGCCGCTCATCGGAATCCCTCTCAGGTCTTGCAATCTTGCGCCGCAGCCTTGAAGTTCGCCCAAGCGCCGCTCTGATTACCAGGACTGGTTCCCGTCAACTTTTCGCGCATGCACTGCTTGAATGCGCGCAGTCGGGGGCTGGTCTGGACGGAGTGTTTGCTCCGAATGTAGACCAATCCAGTCTTGGTAGCAACAGGTCGCCACCTGGAAGCGACCAGGTTGATTGATGCCGCACCTACCATATTTTACGCCTCCGTAGTCCCCGCACCAGAGTTTGCCTTATGAAGGCGACTAAAACGAACTTTTAATCGAGCAGGTCTTTCAGCCCGTGCGCTTTGGCGATTTGGGCTAGCAGTGCCTCGATTAACAGATTCAGATTATTGACAACTACAATCAGAGGCTCAACTTCGGACTGTGAGAAATCAAGTTCCGAAATCATACTGTCGTATATGCTCCCGAGCGCGGAATGCAACTGTGCGCTCCGTTGGTCTTGATACTGAATCTCCTGTAAAGCGTAAAGCGGCGAATCTCCAACCACTTGCTTGGTTATCATCCCGATTTCGATGAGTTGTGGGAGATGGTATTTCACTCGTTGGGGGAAGAAGTTGGCTGCATTGGAAATCTCTGTCAATGTCGATGGCCCACCCAATGAAATGAGCGCCGACAGTATTCCCTGCTTGGCAAGTAGTCCCTGTGCGTTCATTCCGATGCCTCGCTCGCGGCTTTGTCATGTATCCAAATCAATGTTTCAGCACGTTCTTTCTGTTCGTGCTCCGCCGGAACTGCTTCGTGGACCAGGACGAGTAATTCGCGAACGGACATTCTCTCCGTTATCGCTGACTCCTTCAATTCCTCGCAATCTAAATCAGTCGCTATTTTGCATACGTCTATTCCCTCACCAATTAGAAGTGCGAGTTCGCAAGGCGCGCATCGCTCATTGCCGTTTGTTTCAGACAATTTGTTCACCTTCGGGGGGTGTTTCCTCGACGTTTGATATTCGGAATGCGTCAAAAAGGACCATTTGCCCAAAGAATGACTGCAACGCAAGACGAATGACCTTGGAACGGTCTGCGCCGAGGACAGCACATGCTTGGTCAAGCACCCGTCTTTCGTCGTCACTCAGTCTGGCTGTAATCCTGTGTTCCCTGTTCTCCAACTTCTTCTTCCCCCCCTTCAAGTTCTGCTTCTATTTCTTCGATTGGGGGTAATGCCCCCGCGATGTTCATTATCAAAGAGCGGACTGCCTCCCTGAATGTTTCTCTGCCAACTTCCTCGGCAACGACTTCGACGAGGTCGCCGCGCTCAAATCCACCCGCACGCCCCTCTTCCACGGCCTTCAAGCAGCCGTCACGCTTCTCTTCGTCTGGTATCAGTTTACAGACATTCTCTATCTTCGCTTTCTCAGCAAGGTCACAAGGCTCACAATCTTCTTCTTCACCCTCGAAGCCCTCGCCAATAGGTGATTTTGCTGTGAGTTCCCCCCTCTCCTGAGCCTCCCTGATTCGCTTAACCGCGCCGAGTGCCTCATCAACCTCTTCTCCCTCAGGAGTTCCCTCTTCGTAATTCTGCTCCAACTCATACTCTTCTTTCGCTTCTTCAACATACTCACCCTCTTCTTCCCCGATTGGTGGCAAGGCCTCTTGAATCCCTTTGTCCACTGCTTCTTCTACAGGAGAGAGTTCTGTTAATCCAACACCCTGATACTGTTTCCGTATGGCGTCGGCCTCGACTAAATCGCCAAGGACTTCTGCTTTGCTCGGGACTCCTGGTTTCGTCATGTCATACCCCTTCTGGGGGACGCAACCCCATAGGGGCTATAAATTGTCCGACTATTCCGATTCGTCGCCCGCATCCGTGACCACCTCGGGCAGTGGGTCGGTCAACTCCCTCCCAAGTGCTCGTATTTCTTCTGCGGCCTCAGCGAGTGGCCCGCCCTCTGGACTGCAATACCTCTCCAATATGCTATCCATTGCCGCAGCGATATTCCACCGTGCCGTTTCAAAGTAATTCTTGAAGTTGATGCCAGCACTTTGCTCTATCGCGAAGAGGTCACTCGACTTCGCCGCGAGCGCCGTTCCGATAATCTCATTCTTGACTTCGGGCCGCAGCAAATCCTTCATGTACAATGACCACGCACTCGCGAAGTTGCTTCGGGCGTTCAGGCTGTCGGCGATAACCTCTTCGCGCGGCGCGATTTTCGCTTCTTGAATCGCCAAACCTTCTGTTCTTTCTATCAGACCTTCCTCGAACAGGTTCTCAATGTTCTGTTCTCTCTCCGATAGTGCCTCGAATGCCGTGGGGTCCTGATATTTGAGGCTTTTCGCGAGTAGCAAGTTGTGCTCATCAAGCCCCTTTCTGATACTCACGATTCGCTCCAGTTGCTTCCTGTATGCGGGATTTTCCTTCCGGCCCCCGCCACCTGGGTCGTCCACATATTGTGGGATTTCCTGGACATTCCCCTTCACCCAGGAATCCCGCCACATGGCGTAGGCGTCGCTTAGATTGGCTTTGATTTGCTCCTTGTCGATGCCAGCCTTTTCCATGATGGCAAGGGGAACTGCAATACCCTCGGTCATCGCTTCCTCCAACATCCCTCTTGAAATCTCCTCTATGGTCATATCCGCAAATCCTATTCTCTCAGCCGCCTCTTCGGCCGTTTCTTCCTCATCTGCATCCTGTCGCTCTTTCCTCCGCTCTATGCTTCTGAGCCGGTTCTTCTGCCGGTACAGGGGGCGCAGTTTCTTCTTGATTTCTCTGAACTCTTTTTCCTTCACCCTCTTGTCGCCTGAGATTTCGCGCTCTGCCTGCAATACATCCTTCTCCCTCTCCAATTTCATGATTTGAGATATTATTTCGTCCTTCGGGGAGAGTTTTTCATACCAGTAGGCGGGACTCTTTATCACTTTCTGGTGCCGACCACCCCACCATCTCCGAAATGCCTTATCGAAATCTTCCGCTGAATCAGGCAATCTTTTGTCCACACGCTTGGCGACCTCTTCATTCAATATCTTCTCGGCCTTCAAGGACACCTGCTCGTCATCAATTCCGCCGACTTGGGACAAGAGGTCGTGCATGTCCCTTCGGTATTTGTCATACTGCTCTTTGAACCCGACAATCGGAGAGATGGTCGAAAATACCGCACTGAAGGCTATTGGGTCAATGGGGCTTCCCGAAGTATGCAAACCCCTCTCCTCCCTCTCACCGATTTCACTTGCTCGTCCCACTTGCAAGGAATATGGGGGTAGGCCCCGTGCCGCCTGCGCCTCCTTCAAGTGTTCAAATCCAGTCATTAGCGTTGCTTGTTGATTCGCGTTCTTCCAGCCGGTGTAATCGGGCTTGAATGGTAAGTTCACCATGATACTCTCCCCTGAATCGTCTTTTTCACCCGTCGCAACCGTCTGTTTCGCACCGGTCGCGAAGATGGTCGCTTCGATATTGTCGAGCCGCATCATCCATTCTGCGAGCCATGATAAATTGCCTGTACAATCAATTGGGATTTTGAGTTGTTCCGTCCTCGTTAGATACGCTGCCTCCACGGCATCGGGCCATTGGATGAACCCCGCTTTCGCCTCTTCCAGTCGGTCCCTCAAAGACTCCCTCAGGGTTTGCCCCTCAAAGCCAGCCTGTATCAAGGATTCAAGCAAGGGGAAATTGCATATCAGGTCCGCCCCATCGTCCAATTCACCGCCGCAGACATCGTCCACATCTATTTCCTCAGCCTTGAGGATTTCATCTATCTCGGCTGAAATCTCATCCCTGGTTCTCTCGTATGCCATTCTTTCTTCACCACCTCGATTATTCCTCTTCCGACGCCGGCTCGGGGGTTTTGAAAGCCGGTTGTAGTAGTGCCACCACTTCATCATCTGGGTGCAGGGCGGTGTTCAGTAGTGTCGACCAGAGTGTATCCATATTCTCTGAAATGGCGAGGTCTATGTCTGGGATATTCCCCCCAACGGGGGTCGAGAACGTCCTGTCGACCATAACTGGTTTGTGGAAGATTTCCAATGTTCCAGTGGCTTCGTCTATTTCCAGCGTTGCGGTGGTTCTGGGCGTCCCATCCTTCGATACTTCCTGGACCTTTCTGACGACTTTCTTGGTGGTTGGTTTTTTGAAGCCCTCTTCAAATCCTGTTTCGAGTGATGCGGTCATGAGTCCCCAGATGGTTGATAGTCTGTTCCTGTTCGCAACATCGAACAACTCAGTGGCCACAGAGATATCATCGACCGCCTTTTTGGCAAGAGTGTATGGTCCTCGGCCGGTCTGGTATCTCACCGATTTCCACCCCCTCCTATCAAACTGACCAGCGAGGGCTATGACGGGGGCCAACATTCTGAGTTGTTGCACGCGCTTGACCTTATTCTCGGGTGATGACTCATCGGGTGTTAGTGAGAGATTCAGTTCGGGGAACTCAGCCGTTGTTTGTTTCGATGCTTCGGCCCACTTAATCATCTCGTCGAGCAATTCATCTTTTCGGGCCACTTGCTATCACTCCGACGTGTTTGCCCCCAAAGGCTTCAATCGTTTAAGCAAGTCGGTGGGATAGCACGCCGACTCAATCATACGGACTCCACAGCGTCGAGTGCGTGGACCATCCCCTTCCCTGTGATGAATGGCTGCCCATCAGTTTGCACCGCCTTCTGGAGAATGGCTTTGACGCGAAGGGGGGATATGCTCGGGTTTAAGTCGACCATCAAAGCGACGATTCCCGCCACTATTGGGCACGACATAGAAGTCCCTGACTGGGGGATGAATCCATCGCTATTCGCCTGCGGTGCCATTATCTGAACTCCTGGCGCTGCGACATCGGGCTTCATCAGAAATCCTATGCCACTGCGAGATGAGAAGAACGCGGGATTCCCCCTGTTATCAACTGCTCCAACGGTAATTACATCATGTGCTTTCCCAGGGGTCATCAGTGAGTAAGGGATTGGGCCACTGTTGCCTGCTGCTACGCATACTGGAATACCGTCTTGGGATAGAATATCTGCGGCCTGCGACAACGGATGGTTCCCATTATCGAAGAACTCAAAGCCGCCCACTGACATATTCACTACTTGGATGATAGGCTCATTGGAACAGAACTCAAGTGCTGAAATCAAAACCGACATCAGTCCCGCGCCGCCAGCGTCCAATGCCTTTATCCCAAACAGATTTCCCCTCGAAATCCCAGGGTATTCCTTGCTCCTGGACGCGATAATCCCCGAAACATGCGTCCCATGCCCGTTATCGTCATAAGGTTGAGTTCTCCCGTTCACTAAGTCCTCAAAACCGACAACCGTCCCCCTCAAGGCGGGGTGATTCGCGTCTATTCCCGTATCAATCACGGCTACAACGACTCCTGAGCCGGTGGAATACTGCCAAGCGAAGGGCGCGGCGACAGCAGCCGCCGCTTCATCCATGAGTCCCGTGACCGTGAAATCAAGCCATACAGCCTTGACCCCCTTCATTTTCGCAACGAAATCAATCAAATTGTCGCTCATAGAGGCGGCAACTCCTGGAACGATGTTTGTGATATTGACCAATTCAATCCCCTGGGAAAACAGAACATCTGTTATCGCACTTGTGTATTCTGACCCAATCGTTTCAACATAAACGGGAATATCAAGCCCCCGTCCCATCATATTCCTGATATTCGGTGAAATCCATGCTGGCATGTTATTCAACCCCCCTCTATCTGGTCCCCGACTTCAATTGCCCGAAATCATTAGATGAGGCACTAAAGGCACCCGCCCCCGCCCCCAAATCACCCGACAGCGCACTCATCGCTGACACACCATCGACAAAAGCATCTCGAATGTATTCAATCAAAGACTCAATTTTGCCACCCCAAGTAATTAGTTTGCCGACAGTGTTAACGAGTTTGAAGAATGCAGATACTGATATGAGGGTCTGACCCGCATACGGGGATAGTGTCACCCCCGACATTTGAAGGGGCTTTGAGGATAGGTTTGCGAGTATTCCATTGATGCTATTGACTCTATTATCCCATTCATTCGATAGGGTCTGTACATCGAATGCCCCCGTATTCATGGCTCCCGTCGCACCCGCCATACTGTCCTGCAGGCCTTCAAATGGTGTATTCATTCCAGATACAGCACCCGATAACCAATTTCCCTGATTCCACATCGCCCTCCCAAACTCTGAATCATAAAATGCCTTTGCCACACCCGCCTCAAGTTCGAGATTCCCAGCGAAAGCGGCTGCCTGGAAGGCATCCCCCAACACCGTTTGGTCAAGTGAGAAGCCCTCTTCCGCGCCAAATTGCCCTATTGCCGCATTCAGATTTGCTATCTGTTGGTTCAGGGTGTCTATTTCGGCCCCCTGCTGCTCCATTAGGCTTTCAACTAATTGGAGATGGTTGAGGTCGGCTTTGTATGAGAGTTGATTTTCGATGTTAATGTCCGTTGGAATCCCCGCTTGCCCCTCCCTCAACTCGGTTATCTGTTGTTGTAGGCTCCAATCCGCCTGCGCCAAATCCCATAACGTGACTCCGGCCGGAATTGGGTCTGCGGTCAATTGACCAATCACCCGCGTGTTGTAGCCCGCCTCTTCCAATAATTGGTTAATTGCTGGGTCGACTGACCCTGCTACATGAGCATAAGTCGCTCCAGTTGTGGAGGCCACAGAGGGTAGTGTAGGCTGCCCCTGTGGATAGGGGAATTGAGATGCAAGATTCACTATTTCTTCGACCATCGGAAACCCCTCGTGAATGCGGCACGCATGCTTGTCGAATAAGTTAACCGGCCATGAACCCTAATGCCCTAATGCCCATTAGGTCCAAAGTGGGCCAGAACCTGGGTTATCCCTGCTTTGTGGCATTAGGATGATAGAGCAGTGCGCGTATCCAGGAGATAGGGGGGGAAATATCGGAGTGGAAAATATGCAACAACGGTGAAAATACCCCCTGACTCCAAGCAATGGTTATAGGGGGCCTCTTGGTCGGAGCGTACAGCAAGACGCCCGAACACAAGAGCAAGAAAGGGGAATACAAGATATGACAAGATTGGACGCAAACCTATATCTGGACAATGGGGAATTGAAACCCCTGACGCGGGTCGATTCATCGCCAAAAGTTGTTTATGTTCGCTTCACTGAAGAGGAATGGGAACTAATCGCGGGGGACATTGATTTCTGGCTTGCAAGAGGGGCGGTCGAAAGACCCTCAGCAGCGCGATACCTACGCTTCTGTGTTGCCTCTATGCACGATGCCACGGTGGGTCAGAAAGAGGCTCAGCAAAGAACCGAAGAGGTCGAACTCGAAAACGCAATCAAGCGACTGAAAGACGCAGATGCGGATTCAACGGTTGAAACTGCGTTTTCAGAAGAAGAAGAAGGGTTGCAAGACGACGAGCAAGAAATAGTTGTGCAAGACGAAGAAAAGGAGAGTTGAAAATGGCAGGAGATACGACGAAATCAGCATCATCGCCCCCCGAGGATTCATACCCGAAACCAGACGGGTCATTTGGAGCCGACAGGCTGAGAGAAGTGCTCAACAGAATACAACTCGATAACAAGAAGAAGCAAATACTGTGCGAGGTCTGGCCGACATCGAGTCAGAAAAACATTGAGTTCATGGACAATCTGCTGTGCAATTCGGGAGTGGGAACGCAACAGAGAATACTCGCCCTGCTAAACCTCTATGGAGATGCAGAAACGCAACGACTCTATCCCTCGCTCGGTCAGCCGGGTCAACCATTCACGGGATGGGGCGCCCCACCCCCTCCACCGAATGGGTATTACGAACAGGGAGGAATCCCCGAACCCCAGGATAGGATGAGCAGATTCATGGAGCGAATGAGTGATATGCAGGAAGAAGCCATGCTGCGAACAATGATGTTCGAGATGATGAGAAATGGTTTCAGTGGGCAGGAATCGGCAGACGGCACTCCACACCCCCAACAGGTTCTATATCCGCACGCGGGGGGTGGTGTTGAAACGATGGAAGTGAGGGAAACCGTGGGATATGATGACGATGGAAACCCGATTGAGCGCTCCTATTTCGTCCCATCCAAGGGTGAGAACTCCATGCTGATGACACTAATTGCCCCCGCGGCAATGAGGATGGTCGAACAATACATGACCGCACCAAGGAGCGACCCTATGGACACTATGGTGAAAATGGGGGCAGTGATGAAAGACCTCGCGAGCGCCAACGGGCAGAATACACCACCGGTCGCGGACACGGAGAGAATATCCACACTCGAAGGACGACTCGATGAAACCCGAAGAGAAGCGGATATGGAGCGGAGAGCGAGGTATGAAGAGGCCAACGCCCGCCTCGCCGACAAAATCGAGGACATGGCCAATAAAATGAGGGGGCTTGCTCAAGAGGCATACAAGGACCCGATAGAGAGAATGGCCGAAATGCAGCAACAGATGGCTGCTTTCAAGGAAATGGGAATTGGTGGAGGGGGAATGAGTGAAGAAGATAGAGTGTGGCGCGAACGCCTCTATGAGGACCAAAAGGCAGAACGTGGGCGTGATGCCTTCAAGGAGATGTTCGAGCAGGCTGTCGAAACGGTTGGCGCCCCCCTCGCGAATCAACTCGGTGCTTCACTTGGACAGGGATTGAGCAATCAGATGGTTAACTCACAACAAAACCCAGACCCCTCACAATTCGTCGAAACCCCACCAATGGTCCCAGTCAATCCACAAGGAGAGGTGCGCGTGTCGCCAGTAGCGCCACCTATGGTGCCCCGACCAATCAGCATACCCCACCCAGGGGAAAGTGAAGAGAGGTTTATTGTGAGGCCGGAAACCGCTGAGTTCGTCGAAACAGGGGTCGAACTCGTTGAGAATTATGGTGGCGACCGATATGATTTGAGGCAAGAACACTTCGATGCCGCCCACTCCAGTGAGGACCCCCAAGAGGCAGCGGCTATTGCGCTTGAGGGGGCATTGGCCGAGAACAGTTCTGGGGTAATGTCCAATTTGGTTGACGTGGAACCAATAACGCCAGCAATCGAAATCGTCGAAACAGCAGACGGGCCGGTTGAAGTGTTCCTATGAGATTCGTGATTACCCCACGAGGGGCAAAGCGAATGGTGATTGAGTTCGTCAATGGGCTTCTCGGAAACATTGATGGCGACACCATCGACGACGCCATACGAACAAATTATTCAATTCTGCATGGATGGCTCCACCAGAACCCTGAGAGTTTGAGGGAAGTCGTTCAAATAACGACGAGATTCCCGAAAGCATTGACGACCCTCACATCAGAAACGGCAATTTCTTGGCTTGAAACGAATAGACCACACATACACGAGCGCATATCGGGAAATCCAGAGGCAGAAGAGTGGCTTGAGGCCAATATCCAGCAACTGAGGGCGGTTCTCCTTGGTCAGGTGACTGTGTTTAATCCCTTCTGAGGTCAATTTCAGTTGTTTTCTGCAAGAGCATTCATAAGGGGGACGCCGAGTGGGGCGGATTACCCGAAAGGGGAAAGGAGAACGAAAATATGGCAGAACTAATACCAGGACTGCCGCCGAAGCAACCCTTCAGCGTCACATCGTTCCTCGACCCCGTGTTCGCTCCGGTGGCCGAGTATGCAGGAATACCCGCCTCAGAGTTGAGCACGATTTTCGGAACCGATGCCATCGCTGGAGGTTCGAGCGCAATTGCTAAAGTCGTTCTAACCGACTCCGGCAGAATGGCTTTCAACGGTTTCGCGAGCGGCGCAGCAGCCCTATACGGGATGTTCGGTGCGTCAGGTCGAGGTGCGACAGATGCCTGGAGCCTTGCGTCCCACTGGTTGTGGGACTTCATTTTGGCGACGACACCTGGAACCGGAACTGAAGCCCAAAGCCTGAGCACGCTGACAACTGCTCTCAGCAGCGGAGATATCAACGCGATACAAGCCGCTCTGGTGAAAGACCCCGCGCAGGTGCAGAGCCTGACTTCGGGATGGATGAATGCACTGAACATGGGCGGAATGAGTTGGCCCAGTTGGGGTGGCGGCGGAAGCGCGCCCCCCGCAGTAGCACCACCAGCCCCCACGAGTCAGTCCCAAGCATTCGTGAAGAGGTATGTCTGAGGTGATTATGGATGGCAACACGTAATATCCAAATCGGAACAACTGGAGAAGTCTACACGGTAGCCGACCTCGATTCGAGAGAGTTGGCCATCTTCGAGGCTGAATACCCAATTCTGTTCGGAGCACCAACGAGCATTCTCGCACAGATTGCGGCACGGCACAAGGACTTGATGAAGGACACAATCGGAATCGCCAAGGCGCAGACCGGCTCAGTGTTCAACGGACTACGGGCAAGAGGCTCGGAACTCTCGTGGAATACGCTACAGGCTAACACCCTCGGCATCAACGCACTGGCCGGACCCGCGGGAGCAACCGGAACGAACACCTGGTATCTCTCAATCGCAGCCTCCACCAACGCGAACGCGTGGCAGGTCACGACGGCAACGGACTGCGTGGCGACAATCCCCGTTCCGTTCGACACCAACAACAACACCACCGGATATGTGAGCCTCGTGAATCAGCGAAATGTGCTCGCTACGGCGACAGTAGCCACCGCGCTGAAGATGCACGAAGATGTATCAGTTCTCATCTTCGGGTTCACCGAAGGGAGAGCAGGCAACCAATACGATATGGTGCGCTTCATCCACGACGGAGTATCGGAGCAGCCACAGAGCCTACACCCACTGGACCGACTGGACAACATCAACCAGTCGCCTGTGATGGAAATCAAGCCCCAGGTAATCGCACCCGAGGCAAACATCGACATCCAGTTCCAGTCGAGGCTGACCGCTGCGGCTGGTATCGTGGCGAATGCGAGCGAACTGATTGTCCTGGGAGTCCAGGTCGGTCGGGCCTCGTTGCTCAACGCGCTAACCTACAACCTCGTACAGTGAGCCTAACGGCGAACCGGTCGAGAAGCAGCATATCGCTGCGGGTTGGGCGCATATTTCATAAGGACCGCCCTTTTCCCATTTACTGATGGCTCGTCAAGAAGATAGGACGCAGCAACCCAGTGGCACCGAGTGCGGACATGCGTTCCTTGTCTTTGCGGATACATTAGTGCGTATTGATGACAAAACGGGCGGGAAGCAGTTGCTCAGGCAACTCGAAGGCCTGTCGTTGATGGCAAAAATTGCCGATGAGCAATGCTTACACGAACTCAAGGAGTTGGGGCACGGGGAATGGGCCGATAGAGGTGGAAGTGCGACCTACCTTGAAAGGGCCGTCAATGAAGCAATCAAGGAGGTTCCAGAAAAGTTCGGCAGGGTGCGAGCAGGCACGGCGGACGCGATGCTGACGAGACAGTTGAGTGACAGGTGGGGGATTCTGGATAGGCTGAACAAGCGGGCATTGGAGTTCGTGATGAGCCGCTATCCTGTGTTCGGTTGGCAGGGTGTGGACAAACTCGGTGAGCAAACATCGGGTGGGGATTTAACGAGTGCCCGGACCCGGATATAATCGGGGGTCCGTTGATGGCCACTCGCGACTCCAAGAACCCAGCCTCTCAGTGCGGGGAGGCATGGAGAGTCTTTGTTGATGCCGTTCTACAGCCACACCTCTTCCACCCCAATGTGCCAGACGAAAAGTGGGAGAGAGTCCTGTCCGCAGCGGTGGCCTTCGATGGAATCTGTAGTCCACTGTACATGGCGAAGATGTTCGCACCCGACTCGCCATCCAACAAATGGCCCGTAAAGGATGCCGAGTATTGGACCGAATCGGCAATGTTGGATGTAAAGAGGCGCGTGCGACCCGAGGCGGACCGTCTGGCAGCGGACCACTTCGGGCGCTTGCTGAGTATATCCAACGATTATGCCCCATTTTTCTGATTGATGGGTGGCATTGATATAGGGAAACCCCGTCGGCGCTAACGGTCCTCTCTCGGGGAAAACTTCCTCCAACTCTTCACTCTCGGATTCTCAGTCCACCCGAGCGGGGGCCACCCTATTCTTCATATAGGGAAGCCGTAGTGGCGGGTTCAACGGTGGCGTAACATACACATACACGACTACGGGCCGGAGATTGATAAAGTGACACTGACGACCTACGACGACGGCCGGTTCCTGAAAGAGGGACAATACCTGGGCTTTGAACTACTCGTAGGCGGCGCACCTGCATACACCTTCTGGCGCGTTGCTCAGCGAGAGTTCACGAACATCACTCCTTACAATATGACCTCCGTGGCTACTGCGACGGCTTCGGCGGCATTCGATGAGGTGACAACAGCCGGTGGAAGTCGAATCCTGTTGCCGAGGGATGAGGCAATTTTCCACCACATGTTCATCGGAGTCGGCGGATTCGTCGATTGGACTGGCGTGGGTGAAATGCCAGGGGGCAGCCGACTGAAACTATACGTCGATTACCCAATCAACAACCCAACCTCGAATATACGAGGCCTGAGGAATCCACTCACCGATAACGCATACGCTTTCGTCAGAGGCCGCGACACACCATTCGATGACCCATACTACGAATCATTGGCGATTCAAGACCTGGGGCCAGCCTTCTCAATTTTCAATCCGACGGCGAGGGCGATTACCCCACAACTCAACTTCCTAATCATGCGATACCGTGTCGAGCAGGTGACAGACCGCCGACTACTCTCGAACCTGTACAGCGGGAGAATCCCCAGCCGAATCATAACCCTCGGTGGGATTGGGCGCGTGACCGCACCGGAGTTCATCCAGCGCCTCGACCGAAAATCATTCGTCCAGACAGGGCCATCCTACGAAACAGCAATCACGTCGGACGAGTCGGGACTCGAAGTGGTCGGGCCACTTGGCTCCGGTGGCAAATACTGAAGGAGGTATGATGTATGGGGCGAGGCGGACAGGACAGACAATACAACCATGTGACCGGCTACGCGCCAAACGCAGATGGCCAATTCTCCGAAGAACCATCGTCCATTCTATCGGGCGTCAGCATAGCGACGGCGGAATTGGTTGCGGCCACGACTTTGACCCTGACCGCCCCACCTGGGGGGACCATATACCTATCCCAGGTCATGTGGACCACTTCGGGTGCTAACGCGGTTTTGTCATTAGCGGATTCCGAGGGGACCGTCAAGGCGATTGTCGGAACCATATATGCAGCAACCGCCTCACCGGCCGACAACCAGGTCACGGTCAACTTCAACCCACCACTAAATTGTGGGACGAACTGCGTGGCAACCGGAGCGGTCGAAAACTTCACGAACCTGACGTTAAATGGCTTCCAGCAACTCAACACTAACAACGAGTGAGTGAGTTGATAGAGGGGATTACTGACTTAGTCCTTGCGATAGCATCAAAAGCGCGGAGGCAATGGGGGAAGCATGGCGAATCCCTTAGTCGGCGAGGGTGGACAGGTATTCACCCAAGAGGTATTCCCTAACGCATACTACACGGCGGAAAGTCAGACAGTCACTTCTGCGACCCTCGATGGACACGGAGCCGAGTTCAAACTGATGCAGTTCCTTGGAAAGGCCCCATATCGCCTTTTCATCGAAACAGATGTTGATTTGGACCTATACTTCTTGCCAATGTCCGATGAAATACGCTGGTTCAAGTGGCCGTTTACAGTGACAACAGGGGGGGTTCGCGAGTTCAACAACTTCGCGTGGCAGGCCATAGGGTTGGTATCAACCGGTGCTGATGCCAGTGTCAATTTGATGGCATGCGTCTACAATCCATACGGATACACAAGCCCACCGGGATGGGTCGATGTTGGATAAGTGATTGAAATGGAACTAACAGCAGATGTGATATACGGAATTGTGTTTGGCGCCGCAATCCCCTTCATCCTATGGGCTTTGAATAAGTGGAAAACGATTAACGCAGACGGTGTCGTGACAGTTGATGAAGTGATTGAAACGATTACCGAGGGCGTCGATGAAGTCGAAGAAGTAGTTGACATAATTGAAGATTTGACAAATGACTGATTGGCGTGGGTGGTGGGGTATGTCGGATGAAATCCTATTACTCGTCGGTGAACTGAAAAGCGGCGTCGAACACAACCGTGAGGGCATATCAGACCTCAAAAATGAAGTCGGAACACTCCGTAGCGAGAACCGCGAACAACATGAGTCGGTGGAAGGTCGCCTTGACGGCCTCTCAGACGCCGTCAGCGGCCTTGACGGCTATC
>CAACVE010000004.1_pt1 | contig 44237 bp, 62 predicted proteins | sample 2381751 | NCBI WGS metagenome assembly CAACVE01 (sample SAMEA5211968, study PRJEB30684) | marine metagenome | biome: Marine; feature: Epipelagic; material: Water | collected 2015-10-15 | depth 2000 m | reverse complement strand
GGGTAGCAGCATCAGCTAATATTATGTCACAACCTTCTTATGTTAATGTTGGTGTCCAAGCAAGCTATGACATGGTAACTGGTATTTTAACAGTTAATACTGAAACATATTACACACAAACTACTACAAATATAAATGTGTTACACGTAGCAGTAGTACAAAATAATGTACCAGGTCCTCAAACAGGTGCTTTATCATATAATCCAAATGCAATAATAACAGGACCTTGGAATCCAACTTATAACCATCAACATATGTTTAGACATTTAATGGATGGTGCTAATGGTTTAGAATTTAATGTTACAACTGCTGGTACATTTGTTCCTAATACACATACATGGCAAATGCCTACTAATTTAGCTAGTGGTCAATCAACTACTGGATTTTTTCCTGATTTAGATCCTACAAATTTAGATGTTGTAGCTTACATAGCTGAAGGCCCAGGTGAAATTGTTACTGGTTTTCAAGCTAATGTAATACCTATATTTCCAAATGCATATGATGCTAATGTAACTACGTCAACTGCAGAAGATGTTGTTTGTGCTAGTGAAACAGATATTTCAATTACATTTAGAAACTATGGTAATCAACCACTAACATCATTAGATTTAACTTATGATATAAATGGTGGTACTCCAGCTATATATAATTGGGTTGGTAATTTAGCATCTGGTGCTCAAGAAACAGTAACAATTAATAACGTTACTTTTACACCACAAGGATCAAATATAGTTACTTGGTTAGCTACTAACCCTAATGGACAAGTAGACCAAAACACAACTAATAATTCTAGTACTTCAACATTTAGACATTGGAATTTATCAGGTGATGTAATAGCAGGAATTGATGTTGGCACAATTGATATATCCATTTTAACTGATAATTATGGAAGTGAAACTACATGGGAAATAGTTGATGAAGTTGGTAATGTACTTGGTTCAGGTGGTCCTTACAATAATACTACTCAATATAATGAAACAGCATATGTAGGCGCTAATACTTGTTTTGAATTTAAGTTATATGATTCATATGGTGATGGTATGTGTTGTCAACAAGGTGTAGGTTCAGTGTTAGTAACAGACCAAAGTAACAACATTATATTTGAAGGTACTCCAGTTAATTTACAAAGTTTTACAGAATTAAGTGCTTATTTTGAAACAGGTATGGCAAGTAGTAATTCATGGGAATGTACACCTTTTGGTTGTGCTGATGTGGGTATTGGTTTAGGAACGTATTCTACGCAATTAGATTGTGAATCTGACCCAAATACTGGATGTTATATAGCAACTAATATAAACGAAATAAAACCAAACAATATTGAATTTAAAGTTTATAATGTATTAGGTATAGAAGTAGATAATATTAAATTAAATACAATTTATATTATAAATGGTAAAAAAATAATTAAATTTAAGTAAAGACTTATGCGAAGGGATTTGGAGAAGTCAAATCCCTTTCGTATATTTACGTATAAATAAAGATATGAATAAAGAAGAACTATATAGAAAATTAAGGGCAATACAAGAACTACTTGATGAAGATGTACGTGAAGCTAAACGTGAATTAGAATATTTAATTCAAGAAGTACATGGTGTAACAAAAACAAGATAAAGACTTATACGGAAATATTTGGAGAAGCCAAATATCTTTCGTATATTTACGTGTAAATAAGGCATGAAGCCGGAAAACAAAATTAAAATAAAGGTTATGTTTAAATTCAGAAAAAACAATTCAGTTCAAGACATGGTAGAGGTTCTTAAAGTATATGGACCTATGACAGAAAATCAAATTAATACTAAAGCATTTGGTTATACTAGAGGTGCCTCATGGGGTAGTAATAAAAAATATGCTGATATGCTTCGTAGAGGTTTAGTAAAAGGTATTATTGATAGAGTAGAATTACCTAAAAATAAATCAACAAGAAGTACATTTATGTATTTTGCACCTAGTGAAATCAAAATCCCATGCTCAGCTGCATTAGATAATGAGTGGGCTAATGAAAGTATGTAAAAGACTTATGCGAAGGGGTTTGGAGAAGCCAGATCCCTTTCGTATATTTACAGGGTAAAACAGGTAAGAACCAAATATTAATTAAAATAAAAGTTATGTCAGATCAATTAGAATTATTCCAAGTATTAAGTAGTGAACAAAAACAAGAAGTTAATGAGTACGTTATAAGAGAAAATGCAAGAGTAGTACAAAGAGTTAAGCAATTAAAAAGAATGATTGATTTGCTTATAGATGCTGGTTTTGTAGAAGATGTTGAATTTAAAAGAAATTTTGAAATAGGAGAAGAAACATTTGAAAGAACATTTGGATGGTCTACTGACAAATACAAACATGATGTTACAGTTAATACTATAAGTGGTACAGTTTCATTAATACATAAAAGATTTTATAATGGTCAATTAATAACTACTACTTCATCAGTTAGTATAGAAGGTGATAAATTAATGTGTACAAGTATAACTCCACAATATAGAGCATATAAGCCAACTACATTAAGAGAAAAATTAAATGAGTATAATGAAAATCAACAGTGGAGATTTGATAATTACAATAAGAAAAAATCAATATTAGATTATACTCTTGATAAGTATTCAAAATTATATCCAAATGCTGATGTTCAAACTGGTACATTATATAGAGGTAGATCTTCAGCAACATCAGTTTTAGTTTCATTCCCAAGTGGTAGTTGGGTTGAGTTAAGTTTAGGATTTGAAAAAGATAAAGAAATGGTTCATAAAAAATACGATGCTACTGTTGATGTATTAAAAGGTATGGATTTATTAAATCATTTTAATAAACAATCATAAGGTAATTGCGAAAAGGGTTGGATACCTGAGATCCTTTTCGTATATTTACCCTGTAAATAAGTTAATAATCAAAATAAAAGTTATGTTAGAATTATTGAAAGAAGCAAAAAATGAATTTGTTAAAAATCCTAAAGAATGTATACAAGATAGTGTAATGTTGTTGTTAATATTTGCAACAGGTTATTATATGTTAATATTAGGATCAATATTAGGTTTACAATAAAATAAGTTAATAATAAAAATAAAAGTTATGAAAATAAGAGTAAATACAAGTAATAGTAAAATAATTGATGGTCAATTATTTATTAATTTAATTAAAATAGATAGTTTACATAAAAATCAAAGAGATAATGTTAATAATATGAATAGCATTGTTCATCCTATATTAGGTAGAATGGTATCATATGAAGGTGAATTTATAAGAATTAATAAATAAAAGTTATGGTAAAAGCAAAAAAATTGGTACTCACAAATGAGTGGGTTGAAATAAAAGAAATGTTTGAAGCTAATACCAATGGTTGTGATGAGTATGGTAAAAATTTTGAAATTGGGGGTGAATTAGATATTTTAACTAGATCATTTTTAGATAGATTAGGTAATATTACATCACATAAAGGATATTATTGTGTTATAGATGGTATTAAAATGAATTTATGGAAAGAAAGATTATGGTCTGTAATTGAAAATGCTGGTTTATTAGCCCCAATAGCTTGGAAAATAGATAAAGCTACACAAGATGAAATTGATAGAAAAGTAGCTGAAGAAGAAGCTAAATGGGATGATGAGTTTGATGAATTAGATGATTATGAACCAACAGATGAGGAATTAAGGGAAACCGAAAACCCAGAATTTAATAAAATTGATTTAGAATTAGAAATAGAATAATATGTATGATGATTTTCAAATAGTGACACAAGGAGATAGTTTTTTAATGGGATTATCTTATTATGGTAAGGATGATGTAGCCGAAGAGGATTGGGCAGAATTAAATCTTTATTTAGGGTTTGTTAGATTAACGTGGAGAAAATTTTAATATGAAATATTACGATTTATTTTTAGGTTGTTTTTGGTTTGTAATAGCTCATATATTAACCTTCTACCAATTAAATGGTCAATTTATATGGAAATCATTTCAAAAGTATGAGTGGGCAGTTGCATTATTTGGTGCAATTCTTTCATTTGCTTATATTTGGGGAACGAAATATACTGTTAGTGGATTTGGTAATTTATTATGGCCTGCTAGATTTATCGGGTTTGGAGTAGGAATGATTATTTATGCCATTGGGGTCGGTCATTATTTTAATGAGGGCATATCAGTTAAAACAATGATTAGTTTAGTGTTGGCATTAATGTTAATTTGTATTCAAGTTTTTTGGAAATGATAGGAGTACATTATATAAAATATGTAAATGATAAGGGCTACATAGTTAAATCTGAAGTAGCAATAGATAAGTTTTCAGTTAAAGGATCAAACCATTTAAATATGGAGTTAGCACAAGCATATAGAGATTGGATGGGTTGTGATCATGTATTAAGAACACAAACTCATTTTTTATTTTGTGAAACAATAGAAGAAGTAGAAATAATAGAATATTTATAACATATGGAAGATTTTAACAATTTTTTTAATAATAATAATAATCTCAAAAATGAGGTTACAGATGAAGAATTAGCTAGGTTGGCTAATGAAAATACTTTTAATATATTAATGGGTAATGTTACAGTAAAAGAGCTATTTGATCAAGACATTGATATTCCTTTATTAGTTGATCCGTCACAAAAATCATTATCAAATGCTGTTAAAGCTGAGGTTTTAGATGGTATGATAGAATATTATGTTGAACAGGAAGAATATGAAAAATGTACGAAATTAGTTGAATTAAAAAATAAATTATGAATTTAGATAAAAATATTATATCTCAAATTTGGGATGGTTGTGAAAAACAAATTGTTGATGGTTATGTTTATATTAAGATGGATGATTTAATCAAACTAGAGACTGAAGAAATTCTAAACCCAACTATAAAAGTAAAGGATATAATGAATATGGATAAAGTTGCTGCTTATTTAATTAGTAAGGGATGGAAATATGAAAATAATACTCATGATCAACAAATTTGGCATAAAAAACCAACTAAATAGTATATGAGAATAGTAATTACCTTATTAAAAAATGAGAAAATAGATAGAGCTTTAAAGCGTTTTAAGAGAAAATTTAGACAAACTCAAATTTTAAAACAATTAAAGGAGAAAAAATATCATACTAAAAAATCAACTAAAAGAAGAGAACAAAAACAAAAATCAATTTATAATAATAAAAAAAGAGAAAGTTATGAGCAGTAAAGAAATTAAGTCATTATTTAAAAATCTAAATATGAATCCTGCTAGAGGTGAAAATGAAACATATGAAGAGTATGTTATTAGAAGAAAAAAAGTAAATTTTATCTTAAAAAGATATAAACAATCAGGAAGAGATGTATTTGAATCAGTATTCCCTGAAGGGGTTACAATTGATGCTATGGATAAATTAATTAGCGAAGTAAAAGAAGCATAGTTATGGAAACAATAGCAGTAACACTAGCATCAATTTTTGTAGGTATTATATTAATATGTTTAGTATGGACTATAGGTAGTTATATAGCAGATACTTATGCCCCTAATAATAAATTAGAAGAAAATATAAAGAAATTAGATAAGAAAAATGGTTATAGATAGTTTTTTATATTATAATGAGGTAGAACTTTTAGAATTAAGATTAAAAGTTTTATATGATTATGTAGATAAATTTATTATAACTGAAGGAGATCATTCATTCAAAGGTGATCCCAAACCTTTTAGATGTAAAAAAGATTTATCAAAATTAGGGTTTGGGGATGATCCTAAAATTCATGTAATTGAAAAAAAATTAAAATCTTGTGTTGGTGAAACATCAAAGGATGAAGAAAAAGAATATTGGAATATATTAAGGAAAACGCAAGTAAGTTTATGTAATAATGAGGATATACTTATCCTTTCAGACATTGATGAATTGCCTCATCCTAATTCTATTAATGGGTACGTTGATTATATTAACAATAATCCTAATTTTCTTTTGGCTTGTTGCTGTCATAATTTACAATACCAAGTTAATTATGCTCTAACTTCCAAATTAGAGGCTAACTCTTCTTTATCTCCCGTACCCCTTATGGCAAAAGGAGAATTTTGGAAAAATAATAACCCTTTAAATATAAAATATAGAGTTTCACAAGGTGGTAATATAGAAGATTTTGAGTTTAAATTTATATATGCAGGATTTATTGATAATATAAAAAGGGGGTGGCATTTATCATGGATGGGAGGAACTGATAAGCATTTAGAAAAAATAAATCTACATAATTGGAATTTAGAAGGAGATGGGTATAGCAAAATATTAAAAAGTAATAGTACAAAAGATAAAATTAAAAATTTTAACCCTAAAAATAATACTGATGTTTTAGGAAGAAATAATTATAAATTAGTTGAATTTGACCACACGGAACTTTTTGAAGTAATAGATAGTGTTGGTAATTTACCTCATATTAAAAAATATTTATTAAACCAACAGAATGATTAAAATTATGAGTAAATTACTTACATTAATATTATGTTTAAGTTTACACCTAACATCAAACGCTCAAGTAGTGAAATTTGTTGATTACAAATATCAATCTGACGTTAAGGTATATCTTACTGATTATAGTTATCAAGCTGATGCTACTGTATTTATTACACCTTATAGGTATCAAGCTAAAGATAAATTAGGTTATTGGTTTATTTCTAGTAGTAATTATGGAGCAGTAAAAGTATACATTACAAAATACAAGTATGAAGCTGATGTAATCATTCATATTAGTGAATGGAAGTACAAAGTAAAATACAATGGAAGTTATATTAAAAATTTTAAATAAATAATATATGTTATTAAGACACGATTTAAAAGATTTAATAGTACCATTTGAAGGTAGTAACAAAATTAAAACTAACTACTCAGAAGTATTCCAAGATATTTTTGTATTACAATGTTTAGATGGAAAAAAAGGAGGAACATATTTAGAAATTGGAGCTGCTGATGCTGTAAGTGGGAATAACACATATTTGCTAGAAAAAGAATTTGGATGGACAGGTTTATCTATAGACTATGGGTGGGATGATTGGGGTGATGATGTAGTTATACATTGTGACAATCAGAGTTTTTCAAGAGATGGATTCCACCAATATTGGACAGAAAAATGGTATAAAGATAGAGACCAACCTTTATTATTAACTAATGCTATAACTTGTGATTGGAAAAATGTTTTGGATAATAATTCACTTGTACCTGAAGGTAAATTAGGATGGGATAATGGGTCACTTATAAAAAAGACAACAATAGATTATCTACAAGTTGATATTGATCCACCTGGAGGCACTTACAAATGTTTAGAAAGATTACCATTTGATACAGTTGATTTTAAAGTTATAACTTATGAACATGATGCTTATGCAGAACCAGAATGGAGAATAAAATCAAGGAAATTTTTAGAGTCTAAAGGTTATGTTTTAATAGCAGGAAATATATCAAAAGAATGTTGCTCACCATTTGAAGATTGGTGGGTTAATTTAAAATATATGGATAAAATTAATTCTTCAATTATTAGAAATACATTTGAAGAATCTTTACCAGTAATGAAATATCTATTTAATAAATAATGACAGGGTTAATAGGTATATTATTATTTGGGCTTCTTATTTATGGACTAGCAACAAACTTTGATGATGGAAATGAATATGATGAATTTAATTAAAAAACTTTGGTATAATTATTATAAACGTAAAAGAAAACATAGCGTATGGGATCTATAAACAAATGTGACTGGTGTGGTGCACCAACAAGTAATAAAGAAGGATATTCAGCAATGTCTCCTTTAAATGAAGGGTATGAAAAATTAATCCAACAATGGGATAAAGAATATGGCCAATTTTGGTATGATAATCCAGATAAAAAGATTGATCAAAAATTATTAGATGAAGTAATATTATATGATCAAGCAACTAATACAGTAGGTAAAGCAATTATTTGTGATCATTGTTTAGAAAAAGATGAAATTATATATCAAAAGTATAGGTTAATTACTAAAAAAGGTAAAGGGGATCCTTATGGTATGATGAAAATAGTAGTTGATGATGATAAAGTTGACTATGATATAGACAAAATGGAAATGTGGTATAAAGACATTAAAGATAAGCAGAATAACTTGGATAATTAAAATAAATTTATTATATTAAACAAAAAACATGGGTTTTAGATTAACAGTACATATTGATAAGGCACCTGCTATTAAGGATGCAAAAACAGAAACAATAAAAGGGATTAAAAATACTATTTCAGTTAGAAATATCCCATCACGTAATCAAGTAGAATTAGAATTAGCACGTTTAAGAGAAAAATATACTATTGCTAAAGGTAAAAACAACCAAAAAATGCATAAGTATGGTAAGGAATTAATATATGTAAGTAATGAAAAATAAAAAAGAATACACAGGACCATATCAATCATTATATGATTATTTAGGTCATGCTGCTGGTGGTGAATTAGGACAAAGAATAGCATATGAAGCAGCTAAATGTAAGGTTACTATACAAACAAAAAAAATAAATAATCCAACATATACAGGTAGAATACAAATGTATCCAAAGGATTTTTTAAATGAGTGTGTTGATAAGGGAATATTATAGTGAAAAAATATTTTATTAGTTTTGGTAATAAAAATTTTAAACATCAGTTAGATAGAATTTTTAATGAAGCTAAAGAAGTAGGATGGTTTGATGAAGTAATAGCATATCACCCTTACTTAATTAAAGATTTTATTAAAGATCATGAAGAGTTTATGTTAAATAACCAAAGAGGATTTGGTTATTGGATATGGAAACCCTTTATTATGTTAAAAACATTACTCAAGATGGATGAAGGTGATTATCTATTCTATACAGATGCAGGATCGAGAATATTACCTCATAGAAAAGATAAATTTAATGAATATTTAAAATTATTAGACAATCAACCCATATTAATAAATGGAGAGGGTAATAATTTACCTTATGTATATTATACACAACAAAAGTTTACAAAATTATCACTACTTAAACGATTTGGGTTAGAAAATAATAAAGAATTTTTAGGTTCATCACATTGTGAAAGTGGAATGGTAGCTATTCGTAAATGTAATGAAAGTATAGAATTTATTAAAGAATGGTTAGATGTAACACTTGAAGATAATTATATTAATATTAATGATGATTTAGGTAATGATAATCAATTAGAAGATTTTGAAGAACATCGGCATGATCAGTCAATACTTAATATATTATTTTGGTTAAAGAGTTATAAAGCTCTATGGTTTGAGGAATGTTATGGTGTAGGACCATTTTTTAGCAGTAGACAAACAGATGATGGTTATAGAGAGTTTTGTGCAGATTGGTTTAGAGCAGAACCAGATTATAAGGGTACAAAATTCCAACCATACTTAAAGGACTATTTAAAAAGTAAAACAGATGTAGAATGGTGGAAAAAACAAAAGGATTATGATCCCAGTATGATGAGTAGTGAAGAAGATTATTTAGAATATAGAAAAAAAATACAATTAAATTTATAATTTATGGCAAATACTGAAGATGTGTTAATGGAAGCATATAATTTAGGAATAATTGAAGAAGTTTTTAAAGAATCTAATAAAATAGATAAAACACATCCTAATATGGAAGTAGCAGATAGGTTTGATTTAGCATTACAAAATGTAAAAGAAAGGAAAAGGAGGAAATGATATTATCACACAAATATAAGTGCATAATGGTTAATATACCTAAAACAGGTGGTTCTTCATTTAGCGATTTATTCTATAAATTAGATCCAGATGCTAGAGAATCATCATCAAAAATAAATGGTAATGAACCTCCCTATGGACACATGACTGCATCTAGAATTCGATCTAGGGTAGGTGATAAAGTATATGATAAATATTTTAAATTTACATTTATAAGAAATCCTTATGATTGGTTTAAATCTTATTATCTACACCGTTTAAATTATAGTGTATTCGATGAAACATATGCAGCAAAATTTTTAATGGATCCTAATGATACTTTACCTCTTCCAATTGAAGGTGAAATAACAGTAGATCATTTTATGAGATGTTATTCTATAGGGAAATATTGGTTAAATCAAACAGGAATTGCAAGTAATACAGGAAATATTAAAGTTGGTAATTTTTCTCAATTAGGTTGGATTGATGATGAAGTTGATTATATAGGTTTATTTGATGATTTAAATGGAGGGTTAAAATTCATTAAAAATAAGTTAGGATTACCTACAGGGGTACAATTACCTCATGTTAATAAAGCTCATAGAAATGATACTTATTTAAATAATGATGTTATGCAATTAATAAGTATTATATTTAAAGATGATATACAATTTTATAATAAAAAAATGATTAAAATATAAAAAAATGGAAAAAAGAAGTGAACAAATATGGGAGATGTATTTAACAATTAAAGGTGGGGATTTTCAAAATTGGTGTGAGGGATTAAGTCCAATTGAATATTATTTATTTAATAAACAATTAAGATTAAAGTAATGGATAGTAAATTTATAGCCCAAATGAGGTTAAAAGTAGTAAAAAAAGAGCAAAAAAGATTAAGAGAGGAGGAAAAAAGATTGAAGACAATAATAAAAGAAAAATAAAGCTTCAAACTCTTCTCTACATATTGCATTGGTTTAATACGTATATACAGTTATTAATTAAATAAAATAAGGTTATGATAGATATTTTAGCAGGTATTGGTGTGATTGCGCTAGTTATTGGTGCAGGATTTTTCGTTAATTATATGGAGGGTGTAGCAGACAGACGTAAGGAAGATCGATTGGAGCAGTTCTATAAAGATGAATTTGGTGACGATGATTGGTGGAATGAGCAGGAAGTATGAGACGAATCAAGGAAGTTAGATGGAAGCGTAAGTGTGTTATGTGTGAGGAAGTAAATTCAGCGTGGATAGAGATTACGGTGAAGAAGGATGGTCCCAATAAACACATTGTATGTAAGCCATGCTTAACGAAAGTACTTTCACTTGAACATTGGGGAATAAAGATACATCGTATAGCCAAGAAGTGGTCCTTCCCCGAGTGGATGATTAATATAATTAAAAATGGAGATGATAAAAGATAAGTGGTTTATATACATGATTGTTGGTATAACTTGTATAATAATGGATTGGGTTATTGTTGGAGCATTGTGTATAATCTGGGCATTAGCTCAAAGCGATGAGCGTGATGATGATGATTTAAATCGCATTAAACGACCGTAGTAAACGCTGGATAATGTAGAGTTATATGTGGGCTCCATTTCTAAATCGCTAAGTAGGACAAGCACATATCAATTATGACAAGTAGATGATAAATCATCGTTGTATGTGACAATGAATAATGGGGTTATGTGACCTAAAATGCAGGTGGTGCTAACCCCTATTTGACGCGCAGCCAACCCTTACCATAGTTACCAAATATATACTTGTGAACGCACCCTGTTCACAAATTTTCATAAATATTCACAAAGAAATATGTGGAATTGCGTGGATATGTGGGGGATTATTCGTATATTGACGGCAAATGATGGTAATTCAGCCATATGGAAGCATACTACGGTGAGCATGATGACGGTAAGCCGTACCCTAACATAACACAAGCCGTACCTTATTATACATTATTAGTTATTTACGTCGCACCTTATACCTAGGGTGGTGGTACCTTATTATATATTATCTTCACCGTACGCGTAACTGGATAACATATTATCCCCATCGCCATATTATATAATTTATTTATACCCACCGGCATACCGCCGCCATACCATATACATAATCCCACCGCACGCCGATGTCCATATAGCGTGGATATGTGGTAGAATTGAAGTAGCGTACTTAAGAGATCGTATACGTACCTTACCCCTCGATTGTATATACTTATATCATTGACTAACCCCATAGTTAAATTATGTGAGTTTTTTATAAAGTGACCACCCGATGAGTATATATTGATATAGGGTACCGGTGGTTGGTAATAATCTTCACCGTACCATTCTTCACCGTCGCTGGAATATAAATTATCATCATATTACCTCCTTGGAAAACTTTTGTAGACCATTTCGTCATCCTTAAGTCATACACAAGTAATTCCAGCGTACAACTAAATCCCCATTCAATATTCCAGCCCTATATATCTATTACCGTGGAAGAAATTACAGCACTTACAATTTTAATTACATTCGCCCTCTTTATAATTAGAACTGTTAGCAACGATAGGAGGGAATATAAATCATATCATGGACGAAAATAAATTAGATGTCTCATCAGCAGTGTATGTAATCATAATGGTAGTAGTGTTTACACTAGCAATGTAATAAAAACCTTATTCGAACGTCGGAGTTTTTATTTATTGAACTACCTTGGGAGACGTCCCAAAATGAAGGAGCTTTCCCATATGGGTAAGTTTTTTTAATCTTCCTTAATCCCCAATCTCTTTTTTTAACAAATTTTTTATATGGTGGGAAGTATATACGTATCTAGGTATGTGGATATGCTAAGAAGAAGAAATCTTAGACGGCTTTATAAATTTATTGATATTTATAATAAAATTTATGAGTGAATCTATAATTTTATCTGTTCCTGCTGATTGTGATGCACAAATGCAATTAGAATATGATAATTACATAACTGATTTGAAAGATAATTGGAGTTGGAAATATGTAATTGTTGAAGATGGGAATACAACTACTATTACTCAAAAACCTAGTTAATAATATTTATAATAAAATTATATAATGGCATCTTATACGGCACAACAATTAAATGGAGTAGGAACACCAACAGAAGAACTTCCTGGGGGTGTGTTAAAATTATTTACATTAACTAATCCTTCAAGTGGTTCTGCTTATTTTACTGTAGAAACTGTTAGTAATACTACTGGTTCTTATCAAGGTCAACCTACTAATGCTTTGGGTATATATGCTGGTTATACTGGAAGTATTTCTGCTTCTACATTAATTACATCATCTTATATATCATCAATAGTTTGTCCTTCTGGGGTTAATGCATATACATTTGCTCCTACCGCTACAGTTGCTGTTAGTTCTTCAATGTTAAGAGCTACTGGAGGTATTTCATTAGTAATATCTTAAGGTAGAATTATTATTTAAAATATTTTTATGAAATGGATAATATTCTTTATATTATTGGGGGTTAATACATTTCCACAATCATTCATGACTCCTACCCCTGTTGATGATAATGATAAAGTTATGCATTTAACTGTTAGTTATGCATTAACACATTATTCATATCAATATTTCAAAACCAGAGTACCTAAAAAACGAGCAAGATTATATAGTATATTAATTCCTATTGGAGCGGGTATAGGGAAAGAAATAATTGATTATAAGTGTGGGGGTTCTGCCGAAAGTGGTGATTTATTAGCAGATGGATTAGGTATAAGCTTTGCAATACTTGTAATAGACTTTTGAAGACTCCCGCGAAAATATTTGGCTCCCCAAGAAACCTTTCGTATATTTACGGGTAAATAGGTGCAAAACGCACAAATACTAATTAAAATTAATAAAGGTTATGATTAACAAACAAAAAGTAGTAGAATTTAGAGATGAATTTCAAAAAGCAGTTGAACAACTAGAAAAAGATTTTGGGGTAGCTATTTCATTAGGTACAATTTCATTTAATGCTAATGAATTAAGATCTAAAATGACAGCTAGAGTAGGTAAAGCAATTCCTAAATTATCAATATCTGATTTTAATGTTGGTGATGTAGTATTTATTAACCATAAAAAGATAGCTAATACTAGAACATTTGAAATCTTAAAAATTAATAAGAAAAATATTAAAGTTAGAGATAGAGATGATAATTCATTACTTACAGTTTCACCTTCACTATTAAGTAAGTAATTTAAAAGTAATACGCAGGAAGCTTGGATACCCGGGAGAGCTTTCGTATATTTACGGGTAAATAGGTGCAAAACGCACAAATACTAATTAAAATCAAATAAAAGTTATGTTAAATTTAGAATCAGCAAAATTCATGAGTAAAGATGCAATTAAAAATGCAGCTCCTTCAGTATTCACACTTATACCATCATCTGAGGTTTCAGATAAGTATACCCACATTCCAACAGAAAAAGTTATTGATGATATGCAATCATTAGGATGGGGAGTAGTTGATGTAAAGGAAGTTAAAGCTAGAAAAAAATCAACACAAGGATTTCAAAAACATTTATTAGTGTTTAGAAATGATGATATTGTTATTAATGGAGCAGATGGAGATACAGTTTATCCTCAAATATTATTAACAAATTCTCATGATGGTAAAAATGCTTTTACATTTACAGCAGGATTATTTAGAATGATTTGTGAAAATGGATTAGTTATTGCAGATACAGAATTTGAAGATGTAAAAATGCGTCATATGGGTTATACATTTGAAGAACTTCAGGAAATGATTAAAGATATGGTTAAAAAATTACCATTAACTGTTGAGTCTATGAATAAAATGAAAGAAGTTGAATTAGAAGAAAAAACAATTATTGAATTAGCTAAAGATTTACTAGATATTAGAGTTAAAGATACAAATAATTCATATAAAAATGAAGCTATTGATGAAGTTTTAACAACTCAACGTAAAGAAGATGAAGGTAATGGTTTATGGGAAGTATTTAATACAATCCAAGAAAATATTATTAACGGAAATTTTCATTACAATACAGAAGGAGGTAAAGAAAGACAAGCTAGAATTATTAAAAATTTCAAACAAGATTTAGATTTAAATAGAAAAATGTTTGCAAAAGCTTTAGAATATGCTTGTTAATAATTTAAAATATTCGCAAGAAACCGCGTTAATTCGCGGTTTTAACGCGTTATATAATAATTATAATAAATAATACATGGAATAATATGAAATTAATACAAAATTAATATATGATTGGAGAAGAATTATATCCAAAGGAAAGTAATTTAGTTAAAACCTCTTTGGAATATGGAGGTAGTATAAAACCTTTAATAATCCCAGGGGATTTAACAGGAGGAACAGGGTTATGTAATGCTTCTATTTATAAGGATGAAAAAGAAGGATTATTAGTTAATATAAGACATGTTGGGTATGTAATGTATCATGTTGAGTTTGGTCAAAAATATTGGGGTATGTGGGGATGTATGCAATATATGAATCCTGAAGAATTTCAATTTTTGGAAACAGTTAATTATCTATGTCATTTAGATGAAGATTTGAATATAAGTCGAACAAGTAAGATTAATACTACTAAATATGATAAACCCCCACTTTGGGATTTTATAGGACAAGAAGACGTAAGGGTATTTAGATGGGATGATAAATTATATACTTGTGGTGTAAGAAGAGATATTGATGATATTGGAACAGGAAGAATGGAAATATGTGAAGTTGAATTAGGTGAAGAAGGATTTGTTGAAGTTACAAGAGATAGAATAGAAGTTCCTGAAAAAGATGGTTATCTTGAGAAAAATTGGATGCCTGTCTTAGATATGCCATATCATTTTCTTAGACATGCTGACCCTGTAGAATTAGTTAAGGTTAATTGTAAAGAAAAAAACTGTAAAGTTATAGTTAAAAAAGATCAAAGTGAAAAATTAGCAAAAACAAAACTAGATGGGTGTGATTTAAGAGGAGGATCTCAAGTAATACCTTTTGGTGAATATAGATTATGTATTACTCATGAATGTTTCTTCCCATTCCACCAAGTTGGGAATGGAAAGGATGCTCATTATTATCATAGATTTGTTTTTTATGATAAAGATTGGAATATTGTTAAAGTATCTAAGAAATTTAAATTTATGGATGCTATGATAGAATTTAATTGTGGGATGGTAGAAGATGGTGATAATTTATTAATTACTTTTGGATTTCAAGATAATGCTGCTTATATATTTAAAATGCCAAAAATAATGTTAGAGAAAATAGAATATGAAAAATTATAAATTAGAAAAAAAATTAGATAATTATATCCTTAAACCTAGAAAAGATATATGTAATTTTGAATTAGCATGTTGTTATTTTGATATTAAACAATATGCATCTGCAATTTCTTATTATTTAAGGTGTGCTGAATTATCTAGTAATAATGATTTAGTATATGAAAGTTTATTATGTGCTTGGAATTGTATGGCCAGAGTAGGAGGAAGACCTGCGTTTGAAAGAGGACAAATACTTCAAGCAATATCTCATTCCCCTCACAGACCGGAAGCATATAATGCTATATGTATATGGTTAGAATTTTGTGGTAATATAAGAATTCCTTCTAATGAGGAAAAATATCTTATGATGTATTCATATGCTTGTATGGGGATAAATAATATATTAAGTGATAAACCTTTTAAATATTATGATAGATATGATGGTTATAATGTTTTTTTATATTATAAAGCACTTGCAGGTTGGTATATTGGGAAAAAGAAAGAAAGTGAGGAAATATTTATAGAATTAGGTAAAAAAATGGATGATGAAGAGTCTCCAAATCTATTGGATGAGAGGTATAGAACAATCATAAATGATACTATATTAAATTTAGAACTTAAACATAAGATAAAATAAATATGGAATTAAAAATACCTAATAACCTATTTGTTAAATGGACTGATGAGAAAGGATATGGAGTATTTACAGATAAATTTATTAAAGAAGGAGAATATATAGAAACTTTTTATTGTGTAAGAGTATCTGATCCTATTAGTAATAGTTTATACGATTATGTTTACGCTTACCCAAAAACTAATAGTACTGAACATGTTTTAGCTTTAGGATTTGGTTCTATATATAATCATGATGATGACTATAATGCAATGTGGTTTGATAGTAAAATTCCATACCATTTTAATATGATTGCTCAAAAGGATATAAATATTGGGGATGAAATTTGTACCTATTATGGTGATAATTATTGGTCTCTAAAAAATAAAAGAGATGGAAGATAATAAAAGTATCCCAGTTATAGGAATACCTATAGTAAATGGAATTCAATGGATGGAGAGATTAATACTCTCAATTGATTATCCTGTAGATAATGTATTTATAATTAATAATAGTGGTTGTAATACATTTAAAACAAAATTGGAAGAATTAAGGTATGAAAGTTTTTTAAATAAATACATTAAAAATTTACATATAACACATTTACCTTCTAATTTAGGAGTTCCTGCTGCTTGGAATTTAATTATTAAATCGTTTTTAATGGAACCCTATTGGGTAATTTCTAACCATGATGTATCTTTTACTCCTGGATTGTTGGAAGAAATTGCCGAGACAGCACAAGATAAAGATATTAGTTTAATTCATCCTAGAGCTGGGGAGTTTAATATTGGTTCATATGATTTGTTTGCTATAACAGAAATGGGAGTTAGAACCATAGGACTATTTGATGAAAATTTATACCCAGCTTATGGAGAAGATAGTGATTTTATTATGAGAACGATGAATATAAAACCTAAAATGGTAAAAGGATTAAAAAATACATATTTTCATGGTAATGAAATTGTTGGTAATAGTGATGAAAGTTATGAAAAAAATGCTCAACAAACCTCTAAGGAAGATCCCAAATTAGGGGAAAAATTAAAACATATAGCTAATGTTAATTTTAAGTATATGAGTGATAAGTGGGGAGATTATTGGAGGGGCTGTTTTCCTTATACTCATCCTTTTAATAATTCCTCATATTCTCAATCTTATACTACATGGGATATAGATTATATTAGGGAAAAATATTTAGGATTTTAAAAATAAAAAAACAATGGAAAAAATATATAACAAAGATTCTAATAATGAATCAGATTGGGGAGTAATAGAAACTAACCAATTTAAAGTAAATACAAATAGTGATAAAAGAGCTTGGATAATAGATAACTTTTATGAAAATCCAGATAAAGTTAGAGAATATGCTTTAAATCAAATGTATTGGGATAAAGGTCATGGTGGGGTTGGTTGGAGAACTAGAAAACAATTTATATTTGATGGGGTTAAGGAAAAAATTGCAGAAACAATGGGAATGGAGATTACTAATTGGACTGAGGAATATGCAATTTGTGGAGTATTTCAAAGTGGTTTTTGTTCTGGGAATGTTCCTCCTCAAGTATTTCATTGTGATGAACAACAATGGGCAGCTATGTTGTTTTTGACACCAAATGCTCCATTTGAAACAGGAACAAAAGTTGTAGCAAATAAAAAATCAAAAGTATATCATTCATCTCAAAGTGATAATATTTATGATTATTTCCCTCAACAAGAAACATTTGTAGATAAAACATTATATGAGGATGTAGATGTATTTGGTAATGTATATAATAGAATGGTGATTTTTGATGGAAGATGTATTCATTCCTCAGGTGGATATTTTGGTCATAGTATAGATACAGGAAGACTATGGCAGATGTTTTTCTTTGATGCTAAAAATAAATAATAATAATAAAATGGATAAATTTCAAGAAGAGTTTTTAGATAAAGTAGGAAGTGATGAGATAATAGAAATATCTCAAATATTAGATAGAATAAATAGACAAGGAAAATTAGTTGAAGTTATATATTATGCTCTAATAACAATGTCTAAATCAGATGGGAATATGTCTCCTCTTTTAGCATTACAAATTGCTGAAGAGGATTGGAATATTTAATATTTATATTTGATCGTTTATAGTTGTATTAGCTGCTTTTTTGGACGTGGGTTCGAAACCCACCACCTCCACTAATAAATTAAAAATATGGGGGTGACTGGATTTGACAGAAAGTAAGGGTATAATGAAGATCATACGCATAACTGGCGAACAAGTTGAACTAGCAATGGCTGCTTAATAAAGCACTCTAGCTAAACGGCATATAACAGGGCAAGTCGTTAAAGCCCGGAGGAGGAGGATCCTCTAGGGGATGATTTGGATTATTTACTATAAGTTAATATATTTATAACATATGGTAAATTTAGATCACATATTTCATTTATTTAATTCTAATGAAGACTTAGAAGGTGTTGATAATGGTGAAGTTCATATTAATTTTAAAAATACACCTACATATTGGGTTGGAATGTATAAAAAATTAATAATAAACCATATAAATTTTAATAAAAAAATAATTAAATTTTTTGAAAAATCAAACAAAGAATTAGATTTAGGTGATGTTAAAGAAGCTGGTGAGCATGTTACATATAATAGAGCATGGAGTTATATTAAGAAAATAGATATTTCTAAAAAAGAACATATAAAAGGAGTTAAAGTATACGCAGATGAATACTTAGACACAGCTCTTAAATTAGGTATAAGTTTTTTTATAGAAACAGAAGAATATGAAAAATGTGCCCATCTCCAAAAAATCCTAAATCACCTTTCAGAATAACTTGGCTTCCCCAACTATTTTATATATCTTAGAGATACATTAATATAAAGGTATTAAGGTACTTAAATATTAATATATGAGATAATAGAGATAATAGAGATAATAGAGATAATAGAGATAATAGAGATTACATAACAAAATAAATATAGGAACATACTAATAAATTAAATTATGAGAAACAAAGAAACATGCATCCGATTAATGGATAAATTAGAGGGTAAATTGCAAACTTTACGCTTTATTTTAAGTAGACCTAATTCGGATATTAAAGAATTTACTAATACAATCAATGAATCAAAAGATATTGTTCAAGAAGTAAAGTCATTTTTAAATCGCGAACAAGAAACAATGTAAAAAAATTAAAGGTTATGAAACTAACAGCAGAACAAATACAAGAAAATTGGAATATATTCCATTCTAATATAGTAAAATATATCAAGGGTGATAGACAAACACAACTATTATCATTTTATACTAAATTTCAAGAACGTCTAATGCTAATGCCAGCAGCCCATAAAAAAGAATATCATAATGCTTTTCCTGGTGGATATATAGACCATGTTAATAGAGTAGTTAGATGTGCCCTTAAACAATATGAATTGTGGAAAGAAGAAGGAGCAGATATTAGTACTTTTACAATTGAAGAATTAGTTTTTTCTGCTATTAATCACGACTTAGGTAAAATGGGGGATGAAGAACAAGATTCTTATATACCTCAGACAGATAAATGGAGAAGAGAAAAATTAGGAGAAGATTATATGTTTAATAACAAAGTTCCATTTGCTTCGGTTCCAGATAGAACTTTATTTTTACTTCAATCTCATGATATTAAATATAATTTTAATGAAATGGTTGCTATTCAAACACATGATGGGTTATACGATCCAGCAAATGATAAATATTTAAAAGGATGGATGCCTGAACAAAAACCAAGAACTTCATTACCTTTTATATTACATCAAGCAGACATGATGGCCGCTAGAATTGAATTTGAAAAAGAATGGTTACCTAAATTCAAGAATGGAAATAAAGTAAAAGAAAATTTTACAATTAAAAACAAAAAAACAACAAAATCCAAAGCACTTGGTAATTTATCAAGTCCAGGATTAAAAAATATGTTAGATAATTTATAATATGGAAACAATAATAATATCATTCCTTTCAGCATTAGTAGTAGTATTAGGATTTACTACTATAAATTTAATGAAAAAAAATGAACAGCAAGAAGATATACTAGTAGAATATATGAAATATCTTAATAAAATTTCTAAAGCAATAGAAATATCTGATGGGAAATTAAAAAAATTAGATTCACAGGGTAGGTTTAAAAGTGATGATGAAATAGGTTTTTTCTTTAAAATGGTTGTATCAATTCAAGAGTTTTTAAATGAATTTAAAATTAAAGATATATAACCTATGATACATGGATAATATAATAAGAGCAGCCAAGAAGAAAAGACAGAAGAGAAATTATTTCACACAAGAAACAGAAGATGCTATTGTTGCTTATAATACAAGCAAGGATTCACTTTTTAAGAGTAACATATATTCTAGAGAAATTCACTATCCCTTTTATAAATTAACAGAAAATATAATTCATACATTTAAATTTTACTATACAGATGGAGTAGAAAATTTAGAAGATTTACAACATGAGATAATGGTATTTCTCTTAGATAAAATTCACCTTTTTGATCCTTCAAAGGGGGCTAAAGCATATTCCTATTTTGGTACTATTGTTAAAAGATGGTTAATAGTCTATAACCAAAAAAATTATAAAAAAAGAATTGAATCTATTGATATAGGAGATATATCCAAACATCAAAACTTAGATGTAGGTGAAAATGCATTCTTTATTCTAAATCCTAAATTAGAACAATCTTCCCAAAAATTTATAGATTCAGATAAACATTTTGGGGATGAATTATTTAATAAAGGATATAAAGAAGGAGATAGATTATCAATTTTTGTTGATTTATATGTAAAATATATGACTGATAATATTTTTAATTATTTCCCAAAAGAATATGATGCCCAAATAGCTGATTGTATTTTAGAATTATTCAGAAAAAGGGATGCTATTGATGTTTTTAATAAAAAAGCACTCTATATTTATATAAGAGAAATGATTGATGTTAAAACTCCTAAAATAACTAAAATAGCTAATAAACTATATAAGGTATTTAAAGAAAAATATCTTATATTTTCTGAAAATGGTTATTTTCCATCTTAAAAATTAAAACTTCCAATATTTATAATCAAAAATTATGGGACAACTAGATTCAATAATATTTGGTGATAAAAAATTCTCAGATATTCTACATGAGATATATGATAACCAGACGAAGAAAAAGGAACAAATTTCATCACTAATAAGTGAATTAAAACCTTTAATTCAGGAGATAGGAGATGCTACACTTATAGTACCTTTAATAAAGGAATATCTAGAAATTAGTGTTAAAAATGATGAACAATTAATAAAAATGGCTACTATTATTCAAAGAGCAGTTAATAATACTAATGATGATGGCGAGTTTGGTATAACTGAAGAAGAAAAAGCAGAATTATTAGCTGAAATTGATAAATTAGAAAAAGTATCAAAAGAAAACAAAAATAATGGTTAAAATTCCAACAGGTTTAGGTTCATTAAAACCTAAACGGACTTCTTCTTCACAAAATAAACAAATAATACCTGTAAGAGTAAAATTTGTTTCTTTAAATGGAAATGACTACCCAATAAATTGGGAATTATATGGAGAATACGCTGGTATGGGAGGTATTTTATTTGAAGATTTATCTAATCCTGGTAGTACTAATCTAGAATCTTTACAATATGCTAAACCTCTTTATTCTAATGTAAAAATGTTACCATTAGTAAATGAAATTGTATATGTAATATCTTTACCTGGTCCTACTTTAAATATAAATGTTAGTAGTGGGGAACAATATTATTATTTTCAAAGTATTAATGTTTGGAATAATGTTCATCATAATGCACTACCAAATCCATTAGCTAATGAACCTAGTAATGCTCGAAAATATGAAAGTACTGAAGCCGGAGTAGAAATTCAATCTGATATACCCATTAATGATATTAATTTAGGTTTAACATTTAAAGAAAGAATAGGAATAAGAAGTTTACAACCTTTTGAAGGAGATGTTTTATTTGAAGGGAGATGGGGTAACACCATTAGAATTGGAAGTACTGTAAATAATAGTACACCTCCTAATCCTTGGTCTGATAGCGGGGTAAATGGAGAACCTATCGTAATAATAAAAAATGGACAAACAAAAACAGAAGATGACCCATGGATACCACAAGTAGAAAACATTAATACAGATAAATCATCAATTTATCTTACATCAAATCAACAAATACCCATTACAGGTGCTTCTGTTAATTATAATTCATATGATACCCCTCCTGAAAAACCCAACCAATTTATAGGAGAACAAGTTTTAATAAATTCAGGAAGGTTATATTTTAATTCTAAAAACGATTCAATATTATTAAGTGCAGCTAAATCAATAAATTTAAACACACAAGATTCAGTTAATATAGATTCAAAAAATAAATTTGTAGTAGATACAAAAGGGGTATATTTAGGGAGTAAAGATGCTACAGAACCAATAATTTTAGGAGATAAATTTTTATCTGATTTTCAAAAGTTATTAACTGATATGATATCTTTAACAACTGCTTTAGGTACTGTTGGTACTCCTATACCTTTTGTTCCTAATATAGCAGTTACACAAACAGCAACTAAAGTAGGTTTACAAGCTCAAACTATGTTATCTTCAATTACATTTTATAAATCTAAAACAACAAAAACTTTATAATGGCTTTAGCAGGGTTTATATCAAAAATAGTCCAAAGCATAACTAAAACAACATTTCAGTTTAATAAAACTTTAGATGTATTAATTGCTAGATTTAAAGATTCATGTCCCCCAACCCAAGAATTAAAATCATTAATACAACAAAAAAACGAAATTAACGGTGCTCTCGTACAAATAGAAGGAAAAATATCAGCATTAAATAAAATAGCCTCAACTTCAGAAGGAATAGTTAATGGGGTTAAAACAGCAGTAACTGTTATTAAACAACTCCCTATCCCAACATCTGTTCCACCTGGTGTAGGTATCCCAGTAAATATAATAAATAATTTTTCAGATGCACTAGATAATTTAGGAACTATAATAGATAAAGAAGAAGGATCATTAAGTTCAATTCCTGAGGCTTTAGAATTAATAAGTAGTGATGTTAGTTCAGTTATCTCTAAATTAAAGGATTTAGATGTAGCTTTAAATGATTGTTTAGAAAAAGACCCTAACATAACACAATCAGATTTAGATGATGTAGTAGCTACAACTGGAAATTTTGTAGATATATTAACTAATGCTGAATTAGCAGCTATATTAAATAATCCTCCGGGTTTATTATATGGTGATTATTATCTGAGATTAAATTATGTTGAAGTAAGTCAAACAACTTTAAATAATTATAATAGAGATATTGCTGAGGGAGAAGGGGAATTAGCCAATGCAACATCAATACAATCAGCTTTACTTACTAATAGATCATTTGATAAAAAACAAGTAACAGCCCAAAACAAAGAATCAGTTCCACCACCAGGAGAATTTTTTAATGAAAATATTCCGGTTGAAATATTATATGGAGATGAATCATTTTCCTCATCTAATATAGTTTTGGTAGATGAAATGAAATGGCTTATAGATACAAAAGATTTAATATTCCCTCCTCCACCACCAGCTGAAGATCCACTTAAAGCCATTTATAAACAAGGACAAATTGCAATTTTAATAGCTATTTATGGAGCAAATCAAGAAGAAGCTGAAGAATTATATGAATTAGCTTGGGAACTATCACAAGGTAAGGGGCCACGTGCGGGTTATTATGATACCTTAGTTCAAGAAGCTTTTGATAATTCAAGAACTATTTTAGAACAAGCTGTGGCTAATGAAGGATATGAATGGAAAGATGGTGATAGAATTCTTGATTCAACAATTAAAAAATTATTCCTAGGGGGGGTTACAAATGAAACTACAATAAAATCACTTATAAGTCAAATAAGAAGAAAAGGAGAAATTCTATTAGCTAATGCAAACAGTGTTGGTGGTAATTATAATTCCACAACAAAAAGTTGGGCTGATGATAGTGATTTTACAACTCTTGCAAAATTAGAAGCATATTCAGTTAGATTGTATAATACAGCAGAAAATTTATTTAATGATAATAATATAGGAAGCCAATTTTTAGATCTAAGACCAGAAATGAAACGAAGAAAACGTCTTATGCAAGCTATATTTGAAGAAGCTAATTATTTATCATTATTAAATCCTGAAATTTCTTTTAATGATCCTCTATCAGATTATTTTCGTAGTAGGGACGTAGGTTATAATATGCCAATTATTAATGGACAGACTATTGTTGGGACATCAAGTAGTCCTATTACATTTGCTGAAGTTGAATCATTATGGGAATTAGAACAAGATATCCAAAATGAGTGGTGGATTCATAATATAATACCAAATTCTAACCCAATGGAAACATCTAATGGGGTTATTTATACTTTTGCTAATGGAAATAATGGAAACTTTTTCGCTTATTCTAAAACCCAATTAATGTTAAAATTAAGAACAGCATTAGGAATGGAGTGGTATAATGCAAATGCAATTACAACAGCAGAGTTACCATTCTGGTTTATTGATCCTTCTGTAAATCCAAACTCACCAGGTGCTAACTATAATGATCCTAATAGATATTTAACTCCAAGTGATCCATGGTATTTTGAATTTGGAAGAAATGGTTTACCTGTACCTACTGGGTCATAATTGATGTAAAAACAAAAATTAATAATATTTATAATAAAACTAAAAATGAAGTTAACAGAATTAAAAAAAGTATTAAAGGAAACTGTTAGAGAAGTAATACAAGAAGAATTAAAAGATATACTCTTAGAGGCGGTTAAAACACCCAAAGTTGTTACTCAAACCCCAATGATGGAATCTATAAAACCTACTATTCCACAAACTTCTCCTACAACTCCTGTTATGTCTTCTCAAGAAAAAAGAGATGCTTATAAAAATATTTTAGGAGAAACAGCAGCAAGTTTTAATACTAGTAATGCTCAATCTTTTCGCCCAAATCCAGGAATGGATATGGCAAATGGGGCATTACCAGAAGGAAATGTTGGAATGGATCAAATAATGAATCTAATGAATGGTAAATAATGGCTAGAATTGTATATAATGCTTTTTCCACTCCTAATAGTGGTAGTGCTGCTTTAGGATTTAGTTTACCTATGTCTGGAAAAGCTGTATTCAATCCTACTTATACCACCAAAGAGGTAGTTAAAACTAATTTAATTAATTGGTTATTAACTAATAGAGGCGAAAGAGTATTTAAACCTAATTTTGGTGCTGATTTAAGATCATTAATATGGGAAGGTATAAATGATGGTACAACTTCTGCATTAGAAGAAAGAATAACAGATAATATTTCTGCAAACTTCCCTACAGTTGAAGTTAAAAAAATAATGTTTGATAATCAACCAGATGATAATACAATTAATTTTATACTAGATTATATAGTAACTAATATTGGGGAAGACGATCAAATTAATATATCATTACAATAATGGCAAATTTAAAAAGAGACGTAAAATATACAAATAGGGATTTTAATACATTTAGAAATGCTCTTATAGATTATTCTAAAACATATTTTCCTAATACTTATAATGATTTTTCTGCTGATTCAACAGGAATGTTATTTATTGAAATGGCATCTTATGTAGGTGATGTTTTATCTTTTTATTTAGATAATCAAATACAAGAAACATTTATTCAATATGCTAGACAAGAATCTAATTTATATGATCTATCTTATATGTTAGGTTATAGACCTAGAGTAACAACAGCAGCAACAGTAGATATATCTTTTTACCAACAAGTTCCTGCTATAACTTCAGGAACAGACGAAGTCCCAGATTTTACTTATGCTTTAAAGATTCCTTCAGGATTTCAAATAACCTCAAATGAAGATAGTTCAATTAAGTTTATTACTGAAGATGTTTGTGATTTTTCAATTTCATCATCTCAAGATCCAACAGAAGTATCAATTTATTCTTTATCTGGAACTGTTCCAAATAGATTTCTATTAAAGAAAACAAGAAAAGCCATATCAGGAACTATTAATGTTACAACAGCTACATTCACATCCCCAACTAAATTTGTTACATTTAATTTAAATGCTGCAAATATTATAAACGTATTAGATATATTTGATAGTAATGGTAATGAGTGGTATGAAGTATTAAATTTAGCTCAAGATACAGTATTTACAACAAAACTAAACGCAAGTTATAATGACCCTAATGCAGTACAAGATGATGCTCCTAATTTATTGAATTTAAAACAAGTACAAAGAAGATTTACATCAAGGTTTTTAAATTCAACTACATTGCAATTAGGGTTTGGAGCAGGAACAGTAAGTGATAACGATGAAAATTTAGTACCAAACCCAGATAATGTAGGAACTGGTTTGGCTTTTTCAAAAGATAAATTAACAACAGCATACTCTCCATTAAATTTTATGTTTACTGATACTTATGGAATAGCACCTTCAAATACGACATTAACTATTAGATATTTAACTGGGGGAGGATTAAGTGCGAATGTTACATCCGGTACATTAACTAATTTTAATAATGCTAATATCACCTTTACAAATCCAAATGTAGCTTCATCTGCAACAGCAAATACTATTTTTAATTCAGTTGCGGTTAATAATACTTTAGCAGCAGATGGAGGACAAGGTGGGGATACAATTGAAGAAATTAGGCAAAATGCTTTAGGAAATTTCCAAAACCAATTAAGAACAGTTACTCAACAGGATTACTTAATAAGAGCTTTAAGCATGCCAGCTAATATTGGTACTATTGCAAAAGCATACATCCAACCTACTAAAGTAGCAGAATACCAATTAGGAGAATTACCAACAATATTAGATATGTATGTATTATCTTATAATTCATCTAAACAATTAAGAACAGCTTCATCAACCTTAAAACAAAACCTCAAAACCTATTTATCTGAATATAGAATGATAAATGATTCTATTAAGATAAAGGATGCTTATATTATTAATATAAAATGTGAATTTGATATAATAGTATTACCTAATTTTAATAATAATAATGTGATTGCTGCTTGTATAAATTCATTAGCAGATTATTTTCAAGTAGATAATTGGAATATAAACCAACCAATTATGTTAAAAGACTTAAGTATACTTTTAGATAAAGTAGAAGGAGTACAGACAGTAGCGAATGTAGTATTAAAAAATATAGCAGGAACAAGTAAAGGATATAGTCAATATTCTTATGATTTAAAAGCAGCAACTAATCAGGGGGTGATATATCCATCAATTGATCCAATGGTTTTTGAATTAAAATATCCAAGAACTGATATTGTTGGAAGAGTAATACCTTTATAAATAAAATATTATGGTAGATTTATTAGAAATATATAAAAAATCATTTGATAGAAGAGGAGATGAAGGTATACAAGGACCAGGAACTCCAGGAAGTTATTTAGGTAGTAATCCTGGCCCTATACCACCTAAACAATCTCCTATAGATGCAAAATATGAGGAAACTAGAGAAAATCAATCCGAAGATGGTACTTCAATAGACGGAGGTTCAACTAATGACCCTGCATCTGGATTTGTACAAACTTATAATTCAGAAAATCCTTATTATACAACAAAAGAGGGAGAAGTAAGAGCTACTATGAATAATCCCTTAAATCAATCACTTAAGGTAACAGCATTAGATATAGAAAACCCAGAAGCAGGAGTTAAACAAGGAGCAAGTGGGGGACCAAATAGAACAGCAGCATCTAATGGTACAAAATCAACATTTTTAGAGGGTGGTAATTACAAAGTATTAAGATATCCTACAAAAGCAAAATTTATAGATACTACTGAAGGAGATGAAGATGCGGGAACATTAGAAACTATGATATTACAACAATATACTCCCGATAGAACTTATTTAGAGGTACTAGCGGATCCTAGTAGTGAAATTGAAGCAGTTGTAGGAGGAGGATTAAATCAACAACCAGGTACAGGTGGTGTACCTACATCTATTGATGAAAGTTTAGTACCAGATGATGTAAAACCATCACTAAATGATTTACAAAATTTTAATATATAATTAAATGGCAATTTATAAAATATTTCCTGAAAAAGACGCTACATTATACACTCAAAACCAAGTTATGAATACTGGGTTAGATGAAATTTTAGAAGCATCAACTTATTTATTAAATGATGCTGCTCAATCAAGTAGATATTTAATAAAATTTTCACAAAATGAAATTAATGGGGTTTATACTAGTTATATATCTGGATCGGGTATAAGTAATCTATCTACTACAGGAAATGCTTTATTAACTTCACTAACTCAAAATCCAACAAACTTAACAAATACTGTATACCCAAATGTTGGTTTAACAAGTTCTAATGGTGCAGGAATAGGAGCAAGAGCTAGTATAACAACAACAGGAAATACAATAACAGGTATTAATATTATAAATAGAGGAAAAAATTATAGGATAGGAGATACTTTAAAAATCTCTGGTTTAACAGCAACATCAGGCCCTGCACAAACAGCATCATTAGTTTTAGTAGGTGATGATTTTAAAAAAAGAACTTGGAAATCAAATTTAAGAAATTATGCAGCTGTAGTGACAAATTTAGGATCAACTGCTTACTTAAATATTTATCCTGTTTCTCAAAGTTGGGATATGGGAACTGGAAGATTTGGAAACTCACCAGTTACTACTAATGGATGTAGTTGGAGAGCTAAAACAGAAGGTACTTCATGGATAAATTTTGGAGATCCCTTTGCTACCAGAACAACGGGATCATGGGATATGAAAACTCCTACTGTAACAGGAGGAGCAACATGGTATACTGGATCAGTTACGGGAAAAAACATTACAGCTTCACAAGTATTTACATATGCCAATCCTGTTGATTTAAATGCAGATGTAACTTTTGCTGTTGATATTTGGTTTAGCCAATCAAATGGTTTAGGGGTAGCTGATATACCAAATGAAGGATTTATAATTAAACAAACATCATCTGTTGAGTTTGTACCATCAGAATCAGCTACAAAAACATTTAAATATTATTCAGTAGATACCAATACAATTTATCCACCCCAATTAGAATTTAGGTTTGATGATTTTTATTATGGTACTTCATCTCAAATGCAAAATTTACCAAAATCTGAAGCATTTATTTCTACATATAACAATGATGGAGTTTATTTTTCTGAGAGTGTTCAAAGATTTAGAATAGCTGCTGTTCCTCAATATCCTAAAAGAATATTCCAAACACAATCAGGTTATTTAACTAATTATTATTTACCAAAACAATCACAATACGCTGTAAAAGATTCTGAAACCAATGAATATGTTATTAATTTTGATGCAAAATTTACTAAAGTAAGTGCTGATCTAACCTCAAGTTATTTTGATATATATATGGGAGGGTTAGAACCAGAAAGGTACTATACAGTATTATTAAAAACAACTATTGATGGTACTACTAAAGTATTTGATGAAGATATAATGTTTAAAGTAATAAATGGATAATGGAAAACATAACATTAAAAGCACAAAGATTTGATAAAGATAAATTCAATGAAACTGTAAATACTGAATTTACACAATTAACTAATGTCCCTGATCTCTCTTTTTTTGATAGAGATTTAGCAACATTAGATGATTTTTGGTATCTTTATGATAAATTTTTCTATATTATACCTAAACTTGGAGAAATAGAATCTCATCAGTATCTTGCAAAAACTAGTGGAGAATATTCTGATTTTGCTAATATAAATAATGAAATTAAAGCCTTATTAGATGAAATTGCAGAATTAAGAAGAGAAAATTTAGATTTAATACAAGATGCAACTAATTTAGAAGACGCTATCGAAATTGGAGGAAACAATTTTGGTGATAAAAATGAGAATACATCAAGTGAATTAATACGTAGATAAAAATGGCAATACCTATTTCAGCATCATCAACACCATTAAATGCAGAAGCGTTTTTTCAAGAAGGATTTGAATTAAGTTTAGATGCTATTGTTCCTTCAATAGAATTAACAGGATCCTATTCCCAATTTGAAAGTAAAACACAATTTTATATATATAATTATGCCAAAACTATTTTATATACAAATTTAAATTATAATAGTAATGGGTCTTATCTCCAACCTCAAACAGGAACAGCTACAACAACATCATCTATATCAGTCTATAACCAATTTGAATTAAACCCAACAGAAGATATTTATAATCAGGGATATTCTACTGGAAAATATTATGCAGCTTATAATTTTATAGATTATGAGTTGGGATCCGAAGTATTAGAGAAAGGTAAAGATGGAAATTATGAACAGCATCCTTACTTTATAAAAGATATTTCTGGTGATAGAACAGAATTAAGAATTCAAAATAATTATTTAAATTCACAACAAATTGAAACATATTATAATGAATTTAAAGAAAAATTAGATGCCAGAGAAAATGTTGATGAATTTTATATTTCATTTGCGGGTAATAGAAATTTTATTGGAATAAATAGTCAATTAGAAGCATACCCTCCGGGTTCTAATAATCCAACATCTATATTAATTAAATTATATAAACCTCTTCCAATTGAATTTTTGGAAGAAATGCAACTCCAAATAATTACAAAAGTAGGAGAAACTCAAGTTTTTGAGGTAGAATTTAATCCAAATTTAGAATATGTTGATAATCTTCTTTCATTAAAAGGACCAAATTATAATGTTGATGTTAAAGATCGGATTAATAATTCAACTAACTTTAAAACATTACAAGATTTAATTAATACAAATAGTTCTCAATCATATTATCAATTTAATTCTTTACAAGATGAAAAAGGAGTATTTTTAAGAAAAAATTGGGGAGATTGGAATGAATTTGTTAAATATTCATCCGCAGAACAAAGATTAAATAATTTTTATGATAAAATGGTTTCTATTGAAAGTTCATCCGCTGAAATATTAGAACTTGAAACTATTACAGGAACAACACCATTTTCTCCAGATTATTCTTCTAGTTATAATGCCTTAACAAATAATATAAATAGCATTATTAGTAAATTTGATAGCTATGAATATTTCTTATATTATGTAACAGGATCAGAATCCTGGCCTAAATACTCATCAACATACCCATATACTAATTACTCAGTTTCAAGTTCAGCTGTGTTAAATTGGTTTGGGAGTACAGATGAAAATAGTGCTTATTATAACTCAGGAAAAAATCAAATATACTCAGCTTCAAGATATGATAATAATAATCAAGATTATTTATATTATTTAATTCCACCTTATATTACAGAAAATCTTGATAATGATCAATATATTAAGTTTGTCAATATGACTGGTCAATCTTTTGATGAAATGTATCTTTATACTGAAGCTATTGAACAGGTTAGAAATACAAATTCAGGTTTAACAGGATCTGTTTTACCTTTAGGATTAGCAGATGAAGTTATTACATCTTTAGGATTCGATACTTATAGTAATGATTTTAATTCAATAGGATTTAATGTTAATGGTATAGGAGTTCTACCATCAGCTGGAGATGGATTAGAATATATAACAAGATATGTTGATATTGCATCTGGTTCAGTTATTAATTATTATGACCAAAGACAATCAACATTAGGGTATGTAGTAGCATTATCTGATCCTTCCTTCCCTTATCCTTTAGAAAATGCAGCACAAGAAATTTATAAAAGAATATTCCATAATATGGTTTCTCTTGTAAAAAGAAAAGGAACTGTTACTGGATTAAGACAATTAATAAATGTATGGGGAGTTCCTAATACAATGCTTCGTATAAGTGAGTTTGGGGGGAAAAATAAAGATGATCAAAATGATTATGATTTATGGATGAATCGTTATAGTAATGCTTTAACTACATATAATTATAAAAAAGGAGCATTATTACCTAGTGGATCAATAAGAATCCCATGGACACCTTTAACAAGTAATTATTACGAAGATAATGGGGCAACACCACCAGATGTAGCAGTTCCTGATTGTATTCAATTTAGATTTAAAAATGCAAGACCTGTATATAGTAATTCTAATTTTACTTCATCTTTATTAGTAAAAAATTCTGTAAATAATGCCAATTATAGCGATTTTGGTATAGTATTACAATACTCAGGATCCCAATCAGGGTCTTATTCAGGATCAATGCTACCAACAGATAATCAATATGGAACTATGCAGTTTGTTATTGAAGGGGACACAGCCCAAGGAGCTACTTCACCAGGGTATTTTGAAAGTGATCCTATTTCTTTACCATTTTTTGATGGGGGTTGGTGGTCTGTTCAACTACAGAGAAAAGTACACCTTTCAGGATCAAATCAAGACAGTACTTTAAATGAATATGAATTAAAAGTAGCAAATAATATATATGATGGTTATAATGGTAATGAAATAGGATTTCAAGGATCGGCATCAATTACAATGCCTGGTGGTAATATTACTTCATCAATAAATGAAGCTTGGAATAAATTTGCTATAGATACTTCACTCCCATCAGCACGAGGGATTGCATTAGGGGGATACATGACATATCCTTCAGGAACAGGACTTTATAATACGATAATTGGTGGAGCTGGAGGAAGAAGCTTAGGAACAGGATTCTCGGGATCTTTTCAAGAATTTAGATATTATAGAAGAGCAATGTCAGCATCTTCTTTTAATGATTATGTAATGAATCCTGAATCCATTCAAGGACATCAAGACTCAAATACGGGACAAGGTAGTTCTTATGATTTACTATCCTATAGATTACCATTAGGAAATGAATTAGAATATCTTGATATGTCGGGTTCTGCTGGTTTTACAACAGCTACTGAAAATACAAAAGCGATTGGGATTTTAAAATTTGGGGGAACTCCCGATTTTGTAAATTACCCATCATTTGGTGCTAATGCATTAGGTTCAGTTCATCCCTCTTTAGTAAATAAAAAAGGAGAATTATATACTTCATCATTTCTTTATTTAATTGGTTATTATACTGGAAGTGGTTATGCTATTGTATACCAAGGATGGGATGGAACAGACACATCAGCAGTCACAGCATCATATCTTTCACCTAATACAGAAATAAATTACATGGACCAGCCATCAGCTGGTATTAGAAATAGAATTAAAAATAAAATACAAGTAATTGATGGTAATGAATATGGTACCATATTATCACCTTTTAGAAGTATACAACAAGAATTTGAACAGAGTGCTAGTTATACAGAAGATTTAAATTCATTAGAAGTTGGATTTTCATTTCAAAATGAAATAAATGATGATATTATTGCTACCTTTGGACATGGTGTAGTTTCTGATGCAATAGCTGATCCAAGGTTTATATCAGAAAGCTCAGATAGATATCCTGAATTAACTCGTATAGCTGAAGATTATTTTAAAAAATATCAAGGTATTGCTCTTACTGATCCTAGATATACTGGATTACCAACAGTCATTGAAAAGGAATATGATTATAATAGATTAATTAAATTTTACGAAACATCATTATTTAAGGCAATTAAGAATTATGTTCCGGCTCGTACAAGTTTAAGTACGGGAATTATTGTAAAACAACATTTATTAGAACGAAATAAAACAGATGCAGTAATTGGTATGCATACTGATACTCCTATAGCTAAAACGCCGGAAACCGGATCTAATAGCTGGGGGTATACTTCTCAAACAGGATTTAATAGTGTAATTTCTAAACAAAATCTCCTTATAACCTCGAGTATTAATATGTTTACTATAACAGGTAGTGCTGGAGGAAGTGTTAATGAATTTAATAAAATTCTTCAACCATCAGGTAGTTTTGTTAGATATTCCAAGTTATTAACATGGCCTGGTAATATATGGAATAATATAACTAATCAATATTCTGATTTTGGGGCAACAGATGGATATTACCAAAATAATGAAGATTTTGTTATAGGTAGTGGTTCTGGATTATATCCTATGGTTGAAACAGGAACATCATATAATTTACCTGCTGATGTAACACCTGGTCCTTATTCTAAAGGAGGATTAGAAAATTCTTTTATGACTGTAACAAGACCTTTAGATGTAAGTATTTTCTTTAAAGCAAGAAGTTTTACATTTAACAATACTTTTGATTGGGTTTTACAAGGATCTAAAAGGGGAACAATAATTCAAAATAATGTTACTATGCCAGGAGGAGGTTCTGATTATTGGGAATTTACTACAGATTTAGTTACTTTAATGCCTGATGAAAGGTATGGAATTTTAGTAAGAGCACAAGATGGAACAGATCAAATTTATGATGTTAGTATGTCATTCAATCCAATTAAAACTATAGAACAAGGAGGAAATGATGGACAAAATACAGGAGGAAGTAATACACCAGGAACTGGAAATGGTAATATATTAAATTTCTCATCTAAACAAGCAACATGGTATTTAGATGATTTTACAGGGGATCTAAAAATAAAAAATACACAAGAAGAATTTTATGATGGGGAATTTAGTGGTAGTAATATTGAAGTTATACCACCCCAATATAATCCTTATAGAATATATGCTGATGGAAATGATATAAATCCAGATACTTTAGGAAGTAGTGATGGAGAAATTACAGTTCCTATTGTTAATTTTAATAATGGAGGAATGGAAAATGGTTCATCAATTGATGCAACTTTTGTACCAGTAGTTGGGAGTAATGGAAAAAGGATTAAATTAACAGTTGGAACCACACCAACAAATGGTTATGTATACTATACAGGTTCTATTTCTGGTTTAGTAGAAGGACAAGAGTATGAAGTGAAGACCACAATTACATTAAATGATTTTGATGATGAAGGATTTTTACTTATTGGGTTTAATAGAAACGCCATAGCCCCTACTGATGTAATGTGGCCTGCTATTGCCTCAGGACCAGTAACTTTAACCTTTACTAATTTTAGAAATTACACACCCACTTTTGGTTCTTTTTCCAATACAAAGTCATTTACATTTAGGCCTAATGAAACAGCTCCTTTAGGTAATGATGCTAATAATATTATTGGTTTTTATTATAATGCAGCGCAAGTAGGTAAAGAAGTAACTATTGAAATTGATTATATAAGACCTATTGGTCCAAATCCTAAACATTTTTATCCAAGAGATGCTTTTACAATTGTACCTTCAGCTAGTTTATTATTCCAAAATTCACCTTATAATCCTATTATTAATAATATAAGTGAGAGTAGACCAAATTCATATTTATATGATATGGATTTTGATTCCGTGGAACCTGGTGATACTCTTATTGAAGGAATACCAAGTGATTATAGTTTACTAATTTCTTCATCTCAATTAGGTTGGTTAGGTACTGCTACTAATGAAAATTTACTAGAATATGTAGAGGTACCCGATAGTAATTATACTGTAAAAGCAATTACTAACCCAAGATATAATGGAAGTAAAGTAACAAGTGCTGATTATAATTTTGCAATAACACAAATAAGTCTATCAGAAAGTAAAGTACCTACTGGTATATATAGTCCTCTAGTAGAAATTGGATTACAAAAATCCTCAAAAATAAGATTTTTAAATGGAGAAACAGGTAGTTGGGGAGGAGATACAACAAATGAATTTCAATCTGCTATAGAAACTCGTCCTATTAGTTTTGCCCATTTCAAGACCTCTTATGAAAGTTTAGAACTTAAGGATTCAACCACATTTGAAATTGATTATTTAGTACAAATTCCATTTGAAAGTATTCAAGGAGAACAAGCACCAATTATTACAGGATCTATTTTAAATTCTAATAATGAAAATTTAATTCCTGTTGCATCAACTTTTGTTCCTAATAGAAAATTAAAAGCTTATTATAATAATGCAACTAAACAATTTAGAAATTTTAAATTTTTCCAAACCCCAACATTATCTACAACAACAAGTCCAATTTTAAATTATGGGGCAGAAAAACCAGAATCTAAATATATATTATTTCCTGCACAAGAAATAGTATCAGAATTTACTAATCAAAAAAGTGATATTACAGTATCTTTAACATCATCATTTAATATTCCTCTTTGGATGGCTTCATCTTCAGTTAATTATACAAAAACAATAGGAGCAACTGGTGATAGATGGGATTTAAATAGTACACGAAATGGATTTGTAGGAGGTAATATGAATACTTTTCTTTTTAATTTATCACAAAGTATAGTACCAGCACCTTTAAATGAAAGATCTGGTTCTATAACTTTAGCTGTAACTGGAAGTTCTCCAACAGGTGATAAAGAGGGTTATGGTTTACTTTATCTACAAGGGTATGCAACTCAAGGTCAAAATATGGTAAGAATAATACCATCTAATCCAAATCTTCTTCAATCTTATTATGCTTTAAGTGGTCCCCACTTAGCAATGATTAATTCTCTTAATATAAATATAAATAATGGGAATATAGCAGATGTAGATTCTCCTAATTACGGTGCTATTAATGCCAATCAAAATGCTACTTTTTCCTCTGTAGCACAAGTTGGTTTTCCTATGGTTGCTGGTACCGGGGAGATTATTGTCAACCCAGGAGTAGGTCCTGCTGTTGGTAATTATAAATCCCCCCTTCCTGTTTTACCTACACTAGGTAGAAGTGGAACTAAAGGATTACCTAATTATTTTACCTTTAATTATTCTTCATCAGCAATGACAGAATATCAAAATAAAAGACTTCCTATTATGATTGAAAGGGGAGATGAAATTCAAGTAACATATGCAAACACATATGGGGGTGAATGGAGAGGTGTTGATGGTTTACCTAATGCCCTTGGTAATTATCGATATGATACAGTTAATTTTACAGTTTTAGGGTATGAACAACCAGCTCCAAATCTTTTAGTAAATGCGGATTATTATTGGCCTTTAACAGATAGTGGTTATTCTCCTTTTTACTCACAGAGTAATGGTACTCAAATTCCTTTTAATGTTTTAATCAACAACCTCCCAGAAAAAGGTATTTTTTCTCCTGATTCATTAGTTGAAAAATTGAATATAATGGCTTATAATAGTCAATCCTTATTTGGAGGAAATACTCAAAGTGATCTTGACACAACTTGGAGTGGTTCTATTATATCTGCTTCTGTTGAAGCTAGAGTTGGAGAGATCTCAGGATCAAGTACAATTCCATCTCCATCAGGTAGTGTAAGATTAGCACTTACTGGTTCAAGATGGATTTCTCCATATCTCGGTACTGAAAATGTTGTAATTTTTAGTGATACTTTAACATATAGAGCAACTAATTATGGTAATTTTGAGGGTGGAGAGGATACATTATCAATAGAGACATATCAATCTCCATCAAAATATCAATATGCAGCTGATGGTACTAATCTTGACCCAGGATTTATATTTGATACATTAAAAGTTTCACCAAATCCAGCAACTCTACCTACTCCAATACTTTCTGGATCTATTATGTCTATGACTATTAAAAAAAGAATAGATAATGATATGAGAGTAGTAGTAGACATGAATCAACCTGCAGGAAGTAAAGGTGTATTAACCCCTTCAGGAGATGGATATTTAATACCAGATGATTTAACTACAACACAACAAGATAATGTTGTTAAATTAATTAATGTATTAAAATCACAAAATGCCTTTACAAACCCACCAGATGCTAATGAAACACAAGATGTAAGTTAATTTTAACTATAATTTGGAATAGAAACAAAAAAAACATATATTTATAATAAAATACTAATAGAAAATGGGATATTTAAATAATCAAGTAGTAACAGTAGATGCTATTTTAACAAAAAAAGGAAGAGAATTACTAGCTCAAGGTGGTAATGCTTTTAATATAACACAATTTTCACTATCTGATGATGAGGTAGATTATTCATTATATAATCCATCTCACCCTTCAGGATCTGCTTACTATGGTGAAGCAATTGAAAATATGCCTGTTTTAGAAGCATTTCCTAATGAATTACAAACAATGAAGTATAAGTTAGTTACTTTACCAAGATCAACAGCAGTTATGCCAACTATAGCTGTTGCTAATGGAATAATTAGTTTAGTAACAGGACAAGAAGAAACAATTACTCCTCAAACTCAAACTTTTGAAGGAACAGCAGGAGAAGCTAGTGGATATACAGCTACTATGTCAAATATTACTTATGCTAATATAACAGGAGGGGGACAAGCTTCAAATACAGCACTTAATGCTCAAACTACTTTAGGAACAAATGTTTCTAAAACTGTAACAGGTAATAATATTACACTATCAGCTACTTCAATAAATGTATTTGGTTCTGCAACAGTATTATATGCTACATTAACATTAGTTGGTAGAGATACAGGAGCTAGAATACAAATCCCAGTAGAATTAAGAAAATCAGCAGGAATGCAATAAAATAAAAATAAAAAACATGGCTAACGGAGCTTTTACTCAATTTCAACCAAGTGATATAATTAATAGTGTAGATTCTGCAACAGGAACTTTATGGAGCAATAATGTACCTAGATTAACAGAAGTATATACCTCATCAATTCAAAATGCGTCTAATGCAGGACAATATTATGTTCATGTATATCAAACAGGATCATCACAAACATCAGCAGCAGTTCAATTTGATATAGCTTATGCTGATGAAGTAGGTAGTGGTAGTTTATATTATAACCCATTAGTTGTAGGTAAATCACCTTCATCAACAATATATGGACAATATCAAAATGTTGTATTAGGAGATGATACAGAACCTTTTATATTTGGTAATTATACATCATCTTATTTTTATGCTTTACCTATTGAAAGAGCAAGATATAGAGAATCATTAGCTTTAGGTACTATGGCTTTATCTTTAAAAGGAACTCAAAATATAACATTAACTGATAATAGTAAAATAAGTACAGGTAATATATATGGTAATGCAGGAAGAGTTTACCAAGTAGTATCAGGATCAGAAGGAGTAGTTTATACAGGAACAAATGCTAATGGTTGGACAGCAACAAAAGGATCATATGGTTTATTCCTACCAGATGTAGGCTTAATATTATTAAATGGAGAAGCTTTAGATTTATCTTCAGGTAATGGTGGAATAGCATTAGCTACAGGGAGAAATGCAAATCAAAATGATGCTAATATGAGTAAATTATTTGCAGCTATATCCGGTAGTATATTTGCTAATTCTAAAACATTTAGATTAAATTCCCAAGAAACACTAGCATCTGATTTCTATTTTGTAAGAGCACAAAATTCAGAATTTAATTACTCTTCAAATCCATCATTTGTTTCAGGTTCAACAGGGCAATTACTGTGGTCAGTAATGCAAAATAATCCACAAACCTATATAACAACTGTAGGATTATATAACGAGGCAAATGAATTATGTGCTGTAGCAAAATTAAGTAGACCATTACCTAAAGACTTTACAAAAGAATTACTTGTTAGAGTTAAATTAGATTACTAAAATGTATGTCAGCTTACAAACAATTTACTACAAAGGACATTGTTATAACTCCTTTTTCAGCTAATAAAGGATTTAGATATAGAGGACCTGCTATGACTGCATCTAATGTAGGAATAGAAATTTATTATGGAACTCAACCCCCAGCAAACAAACTTATATTTGAAACTACAGCAGAAGGAAATTGGGGGGTTAATGCAGGGTTTGCAACAGTATCAGGATCTCAAAATGCTTCAGGATTTGTAAATAAATTAAATACAAATTCTGTTTATTCAAGTGTAATGCAACTTTATTATTCTAATTATTTTGAGAGTATGTCTGGTAGTCAAGCAGCTACTTCAAGTTTATTATATGGTTTATCTGGTCCTCAAAATAATACATTTGCCAATTATAATAATATTGACTTAGGTATTAATGGATCTAATAATATGCCAATTGGTGCTGTAAAAAGTCCTCAATATGATAATTATTTATCAAGTACTATACCTCAAATTAGAACAGCATTATTAGGAGAATCAACAAATGTGGGCTGGGTTTTTCCCTCAAATATGAATTATCTTTCTGCGATTTCAATTCCATCTAAATTATATGGTCAAAATATTGAACCAGAAAGTTTTAGATTATCATTAGATACCGTTGGTTCATTTACTGTTTGGGATGATGGGGATGGGAACTTATTTTATAATATTCCTGGTAGTAGAGCTGGACAATATTGTGGTAATATTATATATGAACATGGATTAGCTATATTAACCCCAATTTCTCAATCAAACCCAGAAACAGCACCTGGTAATGGTGGAATACCTCAAATAGGAGCTTTTATTTTACAAAATCAACCTGGTTATAATACAGGAACTGATTATCTTGATAACACAACAGTAGGGTTTTCATCATCAATTACTTTATATGAACATCAATATAAATGTGTTGTAAGAGAAAATGAATTTGGCTATTCATTAAATCCCTCATTACTATCAGGTAGTCAAGCATCAGCACCTTTACCAGGAACAAATTATGTTTATAAAGATTTTGCAACAGGATCATATTTTAGCCCTTATATTACAACAGTAGGATTATATGATAATGATCAAAACTTACTAGCTGTAGGGAAATTATCAGTACCAACAAAAGTTCCAATGAATTCAGACTTAGAAATACAAGTTGCCTTTGATTCTATTTAATCGTTTTAATAACATTTAAATGAAAAACATGCCAACAACCGCTACCTGGATGCACCAGGAAAGGGTTATAACATCAATAAAGGATATGCCCCACGGAACTTATGGGTTTGTATATGAAGTTTGGTATAAACCTACTGATATAAAGTATATAGGTAAAAAAGTCCTTTATTTTGAAAGAAATAAAAAACTAGGGAAAAAGGCATTAGCATTATTAAAAGAAGAAAGAACAAAACAAGGACTCAGAGGTCGTGTCCCATTAAAACAAAAAGTTATCACTGAATCGGATTGGAAGGATTATTATGGATCTCAAAAAGAAATAGTTGCATTATCTAAAGCAGATAACGCAGGAGAAAATTGGGAAAAACATATATTAGAATTTGCTCCTAATAAAAAATTACTAACTTATTATGAAACTAAACATTTATTCAATAATGAAGTTTTGGAAAATCCTTATAGTGCTTATATTAATGATAATATTTTAGGTAAATTTTTTACACGTGACTTTGGATACACAAAATAATAGTTGTATATTCCCCATATGATAAATGAACTACTTGTAAGCTTAGTAAGTAGAGTATTAGGCGAAGGAAAAATGACTGCTCGTGGTAATAGGGCATTCAACTGCCCTTTATGTAATCATCATAAACCTAAATTAGAAATTAATTTTACAGACAATAAAAAAGGTCATCATCCTTGGCATTGTTGGGTATGTAATGAAAAAGGTAAATATTTAAATACTTTATTTAAAAAAGTAAAAGCAACATATGAAGATTTTACAGAATTAAAATCATTAGTTAAAACAGGATACCAAGTTAAGGATGTAGAAATAGTTAAACATAATGTAAAATTACCAGAAGAATTTATTTCTCTAACTATTAAAGATAAAAATTTAATAGGAAGACAAGCATGGTTTTATTTAAAGAATAGAGGTATAACTATTGAAGATATTGAAAAATACAATATAGGATATTGTGAATATGGTAGATATTCAAAAATGATTATTATACCCTCTTATGATAAAAATGGAAAATTAAATTATTACACAGGAAGATCGTTTGAAAAAGACCCTTATATCAAATACAAAAATCCAGAAACATCAAGAAATATAATACCCAATGAACATTTAATTAATTGGTCTCTACCCTTAGTAATATGTGAGGGTATGTTTGATGCTATTGCTATAAAACGTAATGCTATACCTTTATTGGGTAAAAATATACAATCTGAATTAATGAAGAAAATAGTTACATCTACTATCGAAAAAATATATATAGCTTTAGATACAGATGCTATAAAACAAGCAGTTAAATTTGCAGAAAATTTTATGAATGAGGGAAAAGAAGTTTATTTAATAGATCTTAAGGGGAAAGACCCCAGTGAAATGGGATTTTATGATTTTACAAAATTAATCCAAAATACTTTCCCTTTAACATCCTACCAATTAATGGAAAGGAAATTACAATCAATATGAAAAAAAGAAATATTAAAAAGTCCTATAATAGGATTTTAGAAATTAGTGAAGATGCTAAACAAATTACTTTACCTGATGCTAGATATTATAGAAGAAATGGTAAATATTATCCATCAGTAACTTATGTGTTAAGTTGTTATCCTAAGGGTAAACACTTTCAAGATTGGTTAAAAAAAGTAGGTTTTAGTGCTGATTGGATTGTTAAAAAAGCAGCTGAAGAGGGTACTCAAGTGCATGAAATGATTGAAGACTATCTTAATGGTAAAGAATTAAATTTTTTAAATGATGGAGTACCAATGTATAATCCTGATGTTTGGCAAATGTTTTTAAAATTTGTTGATTTTTGGGAAGAATATAACCCAACATTAATTGAAGCCGAAGTACACTTATTCTCAGATGAAATTAAAGTAGCAGGTACTTGTGATTTAGTATGTGAAATTGAAATAGATGGAAAAACTGAAATATGGATTGTTGATTTTAAAACATCAAACAATTTACAAATAACTTATGATTTACAAGGAGCTATTTATGCTAAATGTTATGAAGAATGTTATGGAAAAACTGTTGATAGAGTAGGAGTTTTATGGTTAAAATCAAAATCTCGGGGTAAGGATAAAAAAGGAAAGAAAATAAAAGGTAAAGGATGGGAGATGCATGAATCAAAACGCACACAAGAAGAAAATATTGATATTTTTAATACTGTTAAAAAATTATTTGATTTAGAATTTCCTAAACACTCACCTACATTCACAGAATTCAAAACTACAGCTAAGAGGAACTTATAATATTTATAATAAAAATATATGATAAGTTTAATTAAAATTTTAAATGAAGCACTTGGTAAACCTAAGGCAATCATATTAGCAGGTGCACCAGGAGCAGGTAAAGGATATATACTTAGAGGATTAGATTTATCAGGTTTAACTACCTATAATTTGGATTTAGATTTTGTACCCTTATTAAAAAAGGCAGGTGTTAGTTTAGATTTAAAAAATTCAACACCCGAAGAAAGAAGTCAAGCAGCAAAATTAATGAGACAAGCAACTTCTAAGTTAAAAGATGAAGATTTACCTAAAGCAATTGCTAATAGAGAATCATTTATATTAGATGGTACTGCGGCTTCAAGTAAAGCTACTCTAAAGTTAAAAGATGAATTAGAAAAGGCAGGCTACGAAGTATTTATGTTATATGTCTATACAGATTTAGAACGTTCATTAAAACAAAATCAAGATAGATTTGATAAATCAGGCGGGGAAGATAGAAGTTTAGCACCTGCTATTGTAATGCGTACATGGAATGATGTAACTCAAAATTATGATACATATAAAAACGCATTTGGTGGTAATTTTGTTTCTGTTTCAAATCTTTTAAAAGATGAAAAATTAGATAATTTAGAAGATATAGTAGATAAATATCTAAAACCTTATAAACCACAAGGAACAAAACCTAAAGACGCAAAAGCACAAGCGAGATCAGATAAAAAAAAATTAGAAATTAATACTCAAATTAAATCATTACTTGCGGATGATGGAGTAAAAAATGTTATTGACAATTCAGTTTCAGCTGAAGAAGCTCAATCAGCATTAAAAACATTTTTAAATAAATGAGCCAATTATCAAAATCATTATTAGAAGGACTACTACCAGAAGATAAAAAGAAAATAGTTGCTTTGTATGGTGGGGGTTTTAAACCACCAATAGGAGGACATTTTGAAGTAGTAGATGAAG
>CAACVE010000002.1_pt1 | contig 54199 bp, 91 predicted proteins | sample 2381751 | NCBI WGS metagenome assembly CAACVE01 (sample SAMEA5211968, study PRJEB30684) | marine metagenome | biome: Marine; feature: Epipelagic; material: Water | collected 2015-10-15 | depth 2000 m | reverse complement strand
ATGCACTTGCTCAACTGGGCTGCCGCACAAATCGCATGTTTCAACCGGTTTGGGTGTTTCCTGGTCAGGCATTTTTCGTTCACCTTTCCTTATACTATTATAAGCCTTTTTGCATTAGAAGTACACTCCCCTGTGTACCCAGAGTGTTCACCAGAGTCACGATCCTTTAACTAATGAGGAGGATGTGTATCTATACATCCCATAGTGAACCATGACACTGGCTTGCTTCGTGTGATTCGCCTCAGACGTTGAAGTAACCTTCCTCGTATGTATCTCCTCCATCTGCTATCAAGACGTACCCAACGAACTTCACGTCATTACCACCCAACGGCACGGTCGTAATTTGGTTCCAGCACTGCTTCGTGAATAACAACTGCGCCAGCTTGTTTCATTACGGTAAAACAGCGATCGCTGAGGTGTTTTAAGCCTTCAGGGCCATGACGAGGATCAACATCGGCTACCATGGTCAACAGTGCTTGCTTAGGCCAAGAATAAAAGTGTTCAGGATCACAGTCACCATCGCCATTGTGAATTTGAAACATGACAATGTGGCTGTGGGCGAAATCATCTGATCCGCCTGCATCACAGTCAGTGCAGTACCATTGTTGTTCCATCACACCTTCTCCGCAATGAACTGATCAATCCCGAACACCGATTCGATTCTGAAATCTTGGAACAAATTCGGCCATCTTGCCATCGCTTTATGACCTATCATCGCAAATACCGTACGCATCTCCTCCTCAGTAGCTGCGTCGGTGCGTTGTATCAAGATGTTTCGCAGTGAGCGCATGTTGCAACCCCAGCCGACCTTAGTGGCCAGACCTATTGGAGCTACGCGACGAGCCGCCGATGTGTACCGCTTCTTCATTGACATGGGCATGTCGTCAAAGCACTCAAAATCATAGCCATTGAAACGATTCTCAATTGCTGGAGCATCCGCAACGAGGCTTTGATACGCTTCCTCAGATGCGGCCCAGTGATGTTCAAAAGTCGTGACTGACGGTTCGTAATCGGCATAACACGGAGGTATCCAAAGTCCCATATTGTCGAGGCGAACGTAGCGAAGGCTTTCCTGAGAGATCGACGTGCCAGTTCGGTGTCTTACCGCTTCGTGCGTAAATACACGACTGACGTCTACTATTTCAAAGTTGGCAAAGGAGTGCTCCATCACAGAACCGTGACCTGAGGTGATCACGTTAGCAAGGTGTGCTTCGTTGCCCTCACGAACGCGAGTCAAGTTGGCGTTCAACCCGGTCCCGAACGACAAATAACAACCACGACTGTTTATCTCGACTATCTCCTCGACATCCGAGACGTCCGTGGTTTGCCATTCTGGAACACCGATGTATTCCAAATAAGCTCTGAGCTCGTCTTCGTTCTTGCGTGTCTCTCCGATGCAGAATACGTGTGGTTCTACTCGCTTCATGATCGTTTCTCCAGTTCTAATATTTGTGATATTCTGTGAGCAAGCGAAACATCGCGTTCAATCACGTAAGGCAACGCTTGTGTAAGCAAGTCCATCATGTCCTTTCGTTCGAGATGCGCCTGCATTGCATATTGAAAACCGTCAGACTGCTCCTGCAGATTATCGACCGTCGGATCACGACCATTCCAAGTCGATACAGGCAAACCGTACTTTTTTATCCCGAACTCTATCCTGCGTTCGAGAAAGTCAAGTATGTGTTTGCCTACTGGTTCGTGTCCCACGATTGGATCTGGTTCATGAGTATCGGTTATGTCAGGCATTCTCCTCTCTTCTTTCTATTGCATCGAGCTCTCTCGTCTTTGTCATGATCTCGCGCAATTGCCGACCACCCTGTCCTGTCATCGCAGCGACCTCAGCAACGGTCAGACCGCGACGAAACATGTCGATTACGAACTTGTTTTTTTCCAACCACCTGGCTTCAGACCGTGCTTTTGCGTCAATTGCGCTGTTCCCTTTGTACGTTCTGCGCGGAATACGAGCGCGTGGAGTGCCATCATCGTAGAAATTGGTGACCTCTACTAACTCTGCTGGAGATACGGCTGACAACGGTAGATAACGCTCACCACACTGATAGCAAACAAACTCATCAAAATCGTCGTACAGATCGCCCGTCTTGCAGCGTTTACAAGCCTTAGAAAAAAACATACAGCCTCCCTTACTTCTTGGCCTTCATCTTTTTCAGCCTATCGATTGTCGTCCCAACACGACTGCCGCATTCGCAATTGACGATGTACAATTTGAATTCTTTGTTGTTCTTGTACCGGTGTATTCCTACGATCATGCCTTTGTGATCGTAGTGAGTGGGGGTCTTCATGATTACGCGTACCTTTTTATGCGCTACATCAATCAAAACCATACCGCCTATGATTTGTTTTTTCAATTTCATCGGCTGTAGATACCCGCCGTGAACTAAAGATATTCACTCCAGCTTTTTGTGAGTGTAATGATTAATTATAATGTTGGTAGTCTGCCTACGATGGCTCGAGCACAATCGCTTTGTGTTGCTAGTGCCAGGATTAGTCGTGAATAGTACCCAACGAGGCTCAGCATCGCAACCATCATGAGGACATGATACGAGGGCCTCTTTTCTGCCCCTATCGTTTACCCTAGTAACAGGAGTGTTGGCCACTATTCCAAACTTACTACGAGTTCACCGGTCGCCACCATCAACTCCGCCACCTGCACCCTGTACTCGGCGCTCTCAGCTGCCCACGCGTGGTTGACCTCAGTCAATGATTCTATTGTGCCTTGAAGTTCTTCAAACTCAGCCTCGTGAGCGGCTTGGCACTCGGCTAGTTGGGCGCGGGCACCTTCAATTTTACCTTCCAGATTAGCTAACACCTTTTGCCGGTGTCCGTAATCTCGATTAAATGTTGGACTATTTGTATTTGGGAGTGCCGCCATCCACCCGTCTATCTCTATCTCCAGTTGGCGAATTACCGTCGGCTGCTTGGGTTCCTGCTTCTCTGCATTATCCATTTTGCATCCCCTTCTTCTATTTTACGTACTAGAACTTCCAGGCTGACAAGCACGTCTGATACCGACCCAGCAGGTTCATTGATCGCCATACGATCGAATGGATGCAGCTTAACGCTTGCAACTTGCGCATCTGCTATAGTCAGAGTGTATACCATAGCCCCCATATCTTCATCGCGCTTTGCTGTGAGTGTAGGCCCGACTCGCTTGGTTCTAGTAATCGTATACCTCGCTTTGTGCACCAGACGACAATCCCTCCTGAGATGTATTAATATACATCCCAACAGTTTGAAGGTCACTAACTGTCACCCGGTGAACACCGATTTGGGCTCCGAATAAGAACTCAGATTGATCTCTGATCTGTAGCGCTAGACATCGGTCGTCGTAGTACATCGTTGAGTACACGACTTGGGATATACCGGCATTGATGAGCAGTTTACAGCAATGCAAACAGGGAAGGTGCGAGCAATACAGCGTCGCACCTTCACATTCTGTTCCGGCATTTACGATTGCGTTCTCTTCAGCATGCAGAACGCGAAAGCAGTGGTTGTTGATCTCGATACACCCGACTTCGGTGCAGTGGGCGCTCCCTCTCGGAGCACCATTGTAGCCGTGCCCAACTATCTTTCGATCAAGCACAACTACTGACCCGACTGAGGCCTTCGGACAAGTTGACCGAGTTGCAGCCATGAGAGCAAGTCCGATGAAGTACTGGTCCCATGAAGCTCGCATTTATCCCCTCCGCTCGTAAGATTTCATCGACTCGTTGGTGCGATACTCTGCTGCCTTTGCGGCATTATCGAATCCGTGCCAGTCGATGTTGTCAGGAATGTCATCATCGTCGATCTCAACGTAGTTTTCTGGTACCCAGTAAACGTTGTCGTTGGAGTCCTTGATACCGTACCGCAGTCCTGCAGAATAGTTGTCGTTACCAATCCAAAACACCTTTCCGATCGTCCCCTTCGGGGTTTTGCGACCGCGTACGACGACTACGGTGTTTCCCTTTCCAATGCGGCAAGCGTCTGCAAAGATGTCGTTTAGAACCAACTTGAGGTGGTATGCATACGCATTCTCTCGCACAGCCTCAAGAACCTCGTCTGTAGCATCGACGACGGCGTCCGTATCAACGCTCATGTGAATCGACTTGATCTCTCCGTCGTTCCATACGCTGACTAAGACGTACTCGCGCTCCCACAAAGAATCCCACCGATGTCCGCAGTAGAGGACTTTTCCTTCGTAGCTTACTTCGTTTTTAATCGTAACTGCCATCGTTTCTGCTCCCATTGCCGTATTTGATGGTGCTATCATAAGCTGTTGCTGAGCAGATGTACATAGTTTTGTGTAACGAGTTTTCTGGTCAGCGGGCTTACTGCGGATGGCCACGAAGGGACCGCCCGCTGACCATAGTGATGGTAGCTTCTGCAACGTTAGGAACCGCAACAGTTGCTTCTTACGCCTTGTCCTTGTATGCTCGCTATCGGGGTTCTCACCCCCAAAAGAGAGAGGATGTAGGGCCATCACACGCATTCTTTCGATACTATTTCGCGGAGCTGGTTGACGATACGAGAGACAGTAGGTTGAGAGATTTCAAGAGCCTCAGCAATTTCGCTTTGCGTGTACCCTCGAATCATCATACGGAACACTTTGCGATTGTTTTTGTTGAGGCATTCGATCGCCTCAGCGATAGACATTTTCAGTATTAGATACCCCGTATCGATCGTGTTTATTCGCTCGACATCTGCCATCACACCATCATCTAGCTCGTGACGTATGTGGTTGGTGGCAACCGCTTTGTTGAATACGCTGTTCAGACGATTCGTTATCACAGCACGAGCGAACGGTGGAAAGTAAGCTCCTCTCTCCTCATCGAAGTTGTGAGCAGCGATCACCAACCCAAGCAACGCTTCGGAACGTGCTTCGTCTCTAGGTAAAGTGTCGTACGAATTCGCAATGCTCTTTGCCAAAGGAATGTATGCCTCTATCAACTTATCACGTTCATTTGCATTCATGAGATTAGCTCCCAAACGATCGATGCGTACACTGTTCGACGTTAGATGTAGGTTAATACATCAAGTGCGTTTTGGCAACAGATCGAGCGTCTGGAGAGATTTCTCGAACGGCACCGAAGAGTCCCTCCAGGGTTGTTTAGGCTCTTCATAAATTGGTCCAGCGACTTCTACTTCATGCGCTGCCATCAAATCCAACACCTTGAACTTGCCGAACTTCGGATAATTATGGGCTTGCGGCAGAATGTCTTTGACGTGTGCTATCGAATTGAAAATCTTCTGTCCAAAATTCACTGACAGCTCGCCGTAAATGCCGTAAGGAATTGGATCCAAATAAGTGTTGATAGCGTCTGTCAATTCTTCAGCATCCATCTTTGACATTTTGCGATACAGCTTCTGACGAACTTGTTTGCTGTTACAAAATGCTGAACGCAATGACGATGCATCCTTCGTGTTGTCGGCGATCTGTCGAAGAATCGTGCCGTTACCGACCGAGAAGGTATTGAGATACGGGCATTCCTTCCCGTCTTTATGCTTGTAGATTGCCATGCCTTGTTGTTCTTCCATTCTGACTTGTCGGTCGTGAGGACATTTAAGCATACACCCTCCGCATATTTTCATTGATGATTTCGGGTAACTTGCTGACGTCGAGGCCGGCATACCGGTCGGTGCCAACCATCACAACAGCGATTCCCTTTTCGATAAGCTTTGCTGCTTGAACGTTCGCTGCAGTGGGGTCTCCCCAATCGCCATCCGTTATCACCAGCACCACTTTGTGACGGTGTTCCCATTTCATAGCAAGTGCTGCTTCAAGTGAAGGCGCAAGAATCGTTCCACCACCAGAGTTGGGATAAATCGAGGACTCGTTGACCTTTTGATCGAAACTCTTGGTGATCTTGTGGGTACCGTTGAAATCGACACAGGCTGTACGCACTCCAGGCATGTCGTCGACGGCTATCATCGGGATAGCAACCGCTTTCGCATAGTCATCTTTTACCGAATTCGTTGAACCGCTTACGTCGCGTATGATAACGAAATCAAGTCCTGCTGTGGTTTTTTGGCGCTTGATGTACGCTTTAACCGGTTCGCCAGTAAACGATGCATGAAAGGCGTCTTGTTGCTTTATGACATCAATATCGCCTTCGTACGAAGCAACGCTCGCAGTATGATCGACCAGCTTTTTAATCATATTTCGCATGGCCTCAATCTCACGCACATTGTTTTGTCTAACTTGCTTACAAAAAGAGTTGTCACGATCATTGATCTCGATTTCATCAAAACCGGCACTAAGAGACGTTTGGAGCTGAGTGTCGTCCATGCCAAAAGTGTTCGTCGTAGTCGATGGAGCGATTTGTGAGTCTAACTCGATTGAATCGATTTCGCCCTGATCGATCGACTTTGTAACCGTTTTGCCACCCATTGGACTCGAAACGTGGCCGGTTTTCGCTGATTCCTCATCAACTGCGTGTTTGACGTAATCGTAGATCGCGTTAGTGGCTAGAACGGCATTGCCGCGAGAACCACTTCGTTTAGACGAGAGCGTTATCGGCAGGCAGAAGCTAGTGAACTCATCATCCAAACCAGAATTGACACCGAAACGAACTAACTGGAATAGTGAATCCATGCGCTTTACGAAAGCGTCGTCTGGGTCATTTGAGTTGGTGTAAGATTGGCGAACTGCCGAAAGAATACGACTGAAATATGGTGAGAACGTGGGGTAGTCAAGGCTTAGCCGATATTCGATTCGAGCATCTTCAATGACGTTATCGATAAAGTTCCACACCTTTGTTCTTGCATCTGGTATCTGAGTGAATGAGCCATACTTGATGTGGGCTACTTCATGAAGTGCAATGCCAAACATGAACTGATCGAGCGTCATCTTGCCTTTCAACCATGACGCGTTGAGAGTTTCCTCGCACGGCTTCTTGAATATTTGGATATCGAACCGTGAGCCTTTGCGACTTGTCACGCCGAGGCCCTCTGCATCGTTCACGTAATCGCTGACCGTGAGGTTTACGTTCATTCCTGGTACTATGTCTTTTGGTCGTAGCATCGCATACTCCTTATTTGATATTCACATTCTACATTGTTGCGATAGGATTGTAAACTGCGAGAGCGCTTGCGGGTGTCATTTTGAGCGAATTCCTATGCTATTCTGAGGCGGATGCATTGATATACATCCACCCCAGTAAAAGCTCTGCATGTGCTTCTGGTGCACACCGATCATATGATTCCGTTTTCGATCTTCGTGCGTATCTCTGAGCTCTGCACCTCCATACCATCGACATCGAGATGGAACATGATTGAGTCAAGGATGATTGAGCGGAATCGCTCCACTCCAATTCGCGAGACGTAGTGCAACACGGCATTGACATCATCACCCATCACCGAAGCCACAGTGCGTTGTTTCTCACCCATTATTCGGTTCGCAACAGAGCGACGAATCACTTCCGCGTTACCACCCGTGAAGTACGAATCTAACAAGTTTGAAGTCTCGCTCTTCGGAGCTATCGACATGCGAATGATGGCGGACGCTATGTTACGAGCCGACAACGGCATAACATCCGATCGCGTCTCTCGGACGAACTCTGTCACGAACTGCAGAATCTCTTTCGGCGCATCAACTTCACCAGCGAACTCGTCATTAGCGATTTGTGAAGCAATCCGCATCTCGTCACGAAGTGATGGATAGTCAAACTTCATGGTGATTAGACGCTGTGCGAACGATTGGGGTAGGCGTACGTTACCAGCGTAAGTAGAGGGATTGGAGCAGAAGATCACTCGAAAGGATGGAAGCGCATAGACGACTTGATCGCCGATCGACGTTATCGAAACACGATCGAGAACGCTGTTGAACATGAGCAAAAGTTCCTGCGTACCGTGAGTGGCTTCATCGATTACCACTATTCCACCGCTCTCCATCGCTTCGGCAACCACCCCTTTCGCGGGCTTGAGCGTTCCTTTGATGAGTCGAAGTCCGAGTATCAGTGAAGTTTTGGTTTGGTCCGGCGATAATTGAACGTAGTACGCTGGAACATCATTGTCGGTAGCGTACTTCTTAGCGAGCGCCATTGCCATAGCGGTTTTGCCTGAACCGCTCGGTCCCGTGAGAAAGATTGGAAAGTTCGTGTTTTCCAGAATCGACATACCCTCGCTCAACCGACTGCGAGCTTCCCTGCCGACTAAAGGCTTGACTGCGGATAGTTCCATTTGCATTTTCATTCACCATTCCTAAGTTTGATGTGGACATTATAAGTCGTACATCCGCAAATATACAACGTTGCTTTATCGTACACTCTCCTTTCGCCAGGCTTCCACAAACTCGACTACCGTGGAAGGTTCAAATTCTTCGAGCTCTTTGACGAGAGCACAGAGGTCCATCGCTTGCTCGATAGGATCGGCTGTCATCACGTCGTATCCGCTATCAACAGCGTTGTTCAGTGAAGCGTTAACAGTGGCCTCAATACCAGAGTAGCAAATTCCGTGCATGAACAGTCCGTCATTGGTTTCTGCAGTATCGTCCATGCACCGTCCTCGACTGGCGAACTCCTCCTGATGTAGTTGAGTCTCACAGACTACGCAGTTGTCTTGGCATGATGGATAGTTTGACATTAACCCACCACCTTCGCGTTACGAACCGTGTCGATTGGAGCGGCCTTGCGAGATCCAGTAACGGAATCCATTAGCATAACAGGACGCTTAAAAGAACGCGGCTTGTATCCTTGCACTCTGTACGTCGCGCCTGCGATCAATATAAGTTTTCCGAGAACGTCTGGAAGATTCTTATAATCAGCGAATCGATTCCAGTCGCGCTCTCCAAGGGTCAGCGTTTCACCCGTCCGTGTGGAGTTGAATGTTTTCACGTTCATGTCGAGGATTCCGTCGTCGCTGTACTTCGCGTTCGAGCTGCGAAGTTCGTAGCCAGTTCCTTCGAGCACGTTGCGTATGGCTTCACGCATCCTGTTGGTGATGTCCCGTACTTCGAGTGAGAGTTCAGTTTCGATTTTTTGAGATTTAGGCATTTTCCGTTCTCCTAAGTTTTGCTTGACTGTGCTATAATAAGCCACTCGCCCATCAATGTACAACGCCAGAGCTATTCTGGCAAGCATTGTGGGCGAATTTGCTGATACATCACGAGTGGATGTATTGTTATACAGCTCTAACGATTGAAACTCCCAGTGTTCACCTGGGAGCACCTGAGATATGCCCTAAGTATCAGGAAACATGTGAATCTCATTGGCAGGAACGCGTGACTTGTCGAAAATGCAAACTCCACTGTATACGGTAAAATCGCCGCCAGCTCCAAACATCGTCATAGGCGATGGAGGTCCTGTTTTATGCACGTACATACCTGAATCCAGTCCAGGATATATTCTGCCTTTACGGCTTCCACACGTGGGGCATTTGGGTTTCATCTTAAACGGCCACATTTTCATCTGCCTCCATTCATATATTCCTGGAATGCGGGATCGATCACCTTTCCTCGTTTGAAACTATGGGTTGACGGAATGTACAGCTCGTTAGCAAGACCACGCTGATGCGGCGGTACAAACTCAGGCGCCTCACGATACGAGCCATCCTTTAGCTTGTGCCTACCAAACCTCAGGTGGCCAATCACATCGTAACGATGATCGTGCGTAATGCCGGTCGGTGAACTCGCTCCTCCCTTTGAGAATCTAGGCTCGACTTCCACTACGTGCCACGGTGTCGGCACCTTCTTACGTTCTTGTGCTCTCCTTTGCTGGCGATTCAGCCGCTCTTCCGTGACACGTATGCCTTTAGCCATCATGTACGTGAGAATCCACTGAAACATATGGGCATACTGAATAGTGCTACGCTCCCACCAGCCAAGGTGTCGGTCTGGTTCATCCTCAAAACTTCCAGCAACGAAACGATTACCAACATCAGCGACTAGCGAAGATGGATCATTAGCGTGGCCCTCCTTAGCCACCTTAGTAGATACGATCGAGCGAAACGTATCTTTGGTTATTTGAAACCCTCGGTCAGTGAACGTACCGTCGTTTTCACCATTAAAAAACCATATCATTTGCGTAGTGTGCAACAAAGAACCAGCGACTCGTATTGGGCCAGAAACAGGCGACACCAATATCCCCCTAGCAAGATCACGGTAATCGCCTTCGTACTCACCTACGACGATTGGATCTGTGAACTCCAAGTAGAACGTTTCGAAAGGCATTCTGAGTTTTGACACCCAGTTGTCTGGTACCGAATCAAGTCCAACGAACGTCGATGCCTGTCGAGCATCAAACAGAATACGCTTGCAATCCTCTCGCTCCACCGTTTCGACAAACATCTTTGCAGTTGATAGCGCGCCAGTACCACTTCTCGCAGTATTACGCGAATCGATTCGCAAGCGCTGACGATTTGTCATGTGCGCATATGTTTTGTACTGATACAACAATTGATCGAAGAATCTCACGACAACACCCCGACAACCATTTTAGTAGGCACGGCAGTCGTATGACCACCAAACGCTGAATCACGCCCACACAACGCACAGAAACCGTTGGATGGTCGAGCAACATCTGGTCTGAAATAGTGCTGCCCCATCTCTGTTTGCAGCTTAATTCCGAACGGGTTTCGAATTTCCCCTGCCATTTTCATAAGCCTACTTGCAAAATTTGACCAAGCACTGCGCACAAAACACGTGCGCTCCTGGCAACGATTCGCTATCGCAACGCTCGCACTTCATGGCGTCGAACCTCCTTTGCGTGTTACCCTACGACCAGTATCTGGTCCATCAACCCAAGGAACGCCACAGCCAGACATAATTATACCGGCTGCCGGCTTGCGACCATCCACAACTGGGCACTCACAGAATGCCCAATTAAGATTGCAATCGGGGCAACCTTCTAATTCCTTCGGCGCTACGTTAGTGATCTCCACGCTTACGAACCTCCTCCGTGTGCATGCGAACCATTTCACCCATGAGCTTCCACTCAAATTCCTTCGATAGCATGGATATGAGGAGAGAATAGTCTCGTATTATGCCGGAACCCATCTCCACGAAGGTACTCTCTTCATAGGTACAGCCGGACCTCTGCATTATGTCCGCAATCTTTTCGGCTGCCTCCTTTAGAATGGGCTCGACTCCTTCGATTTTATACACGCTGCGCCTCCTTTAACTTCTGCACGTGGCGCCTAATTTCTGGTTCTGTGGCTTGGCGAGTATGGCTGGAACCGGCACCGAAGTGTCCGTACCGAGCTTTGTTCCGTTTGGCTGAGCGTTTGTCTGCCTTAAGCACGTTTGACTCCGTTGGCGACCAGGTGTTCTTTGACATCTGCGAACAGTATGCAGTCGAATCCATCTTCCCAGGTTCCGTTCTGCCAGCGTTCTACCGCTGCATTCCAGCTGTCGCCCATTCGAGCGATGTACCGCTTACCATCTAAGTCGGTGCGTGGCTTTTCGAATGTTACGATGTTGCCGTCTGGCTTGAGGAATCCTATTGTCCTGCATTTACCGCTTCTGCCTGCCATCTGAACCGCTCCTAAACTTGATATGTTTATTCTAAGTCAGTGCGGTACTGATGTACATAGCCTGGTCAACGAGTTTTAGAATTCGTTATCATGACCACCGTCGAGTGTAGTCTCAATGGTAATCATCTCCGACGATGATAGACTGCCCCCGCACCAAAATCCACCAATCATCATTATTCAGATTACGGCGCTCAACCTCACGCATTGCGACCACCAAGTATTCAACAGCTCCATGCTGCGTAAGCTCTTCAGCATCAGCCACGAGATCAATCAACTCTGCAAACTTCCCTGTCCTGTTCCTGTTGTGCCATTATCGCTCCTTTCCGTATCACCCAGAAACACACTGGGAGCTTTTGCTGTTCGAGATGTATACTACTACATCTAAGTCAGGGATTGTCACCGTGCGCATTGTCTGTCCAAAGTGCGTTGATATTATATGACCATCAGTTACGCGCTGTGCTGCATGAGAGCACATGACCGTCGTATGCAACTGGAATACAGCTCGTTCTCCGCATGAACACCGACGCCTTGCCATTTCTGCCTCCTAAACAGAGAGAGGACGCTCACGCGCCCTCAACTCTGAACATTTTGGAAAATCCTTCGCAATCTAACTCGAAAAGAAACACATTCATTCTCGTGTGAGGTCCATTAGAGACGGGGACCCATGATGCACCTCCTGATCAGATTTTGTTGTTAGACTGGGAGGCTCTCACCTCAGTTCGTTTTATCGGAAGCCGCGATTGGCTGTGCTGATAGAGGTCGCGGCTTCCGTTTCCCTACTACACCAACTGGGCGCAGCAGGTCGAGTCAAACGAGACGGGACTAATCGTCATCGTCGTCATCGTCGTCATCGTCATCGTCATCGAACAGAGGACCCAAATCCTCATCGTCATCATCGTCGTCATCTTCCTCGACGGCGGCCTTCGACGCCTTCACATTGGCTTTGGCTTTCTTGGCAGGCTTTGCGGCTTTCGCCGGCTTCTCAGCCTTCGCAGCTTTCTTGGCTTTCTTAGTGGCCACAGGAGCCGCTTCCTCTTCCTCGGTGTCGCTCCCCTTCATGACGGCTTCCACCTGACGGGCCGAAACGTGAGCGGGTAGGCTGGAAAGAATCTGATCGGGAGTCGCCGTGGCGAACAAGGGGAATCGACGTCCGATGTCAGTCCGTGCTTCCGGGTCTCCGCTGCGCAGGGCTTCGATTGCTTCGCTTACCGTCCAACGATGTGCCATTGTTTTCACCTTCTTAATTTATTTTTTTGATTTCGTTGTAGTTGTAGATACTCTAGATTTGCTGGATTATTCGATTTTGAGGGTTTTGCTAATTCACCCCCTTTTGACCAAACGCTATGATCTTTCCGTAACAATGATCGCAGTGATCGTAGCCAGATGAGGCAGGATGCAGCGGTTGATCTACGTGACCGTTCTCACATTCTGCAGTCGGTGCAAAACCTGATTTAGTGTCAACTCCCCACAGAGTGTCCGTGCTGCCATCTTTATACGTTACTTTGTACTGCTGCGTTTGTGGTATTTCAGTGATTTCAGACATTTTCATTCTCGCTCTGTTGACTGACTTGACTGTTTTATTCTAAGCTAGTGGTAGGAGGATGTACATAGTTTTTGGTACGAGTTTTGAAATTCGTTTTAGCGGCTTTCCTGTTCCTTCTTAAGTAAAGCACGAAACTTCTCATCTTGCTGGCGCTTGATAGCTTTCTGCATACTCTTGTCTTTACGATCGCGAACTTTTTGAGCTTCTGTTGACTGTGGGGAAGGGCTTCCTTTCATAAAATTCATTTTCATTTACTCCGTTTATTTACTTGATAAGTCTATTATACACCGGCAGCTAGAGGCAGTACATACGCCAGAACATGAATTGGTGTCATTGTGGAGCAAATCCCTGACACGCATTTGGAAGGTGAATCACTCATCAATCTGCTCGATAACGTTATTCAGGAGGTCCCTGATTGCCACCAGGCCTTCCTTATGTATCATTATAGAGTTACGCATGAACATGCTAACTGTTTCTTGATCAGTCTCAGTCTCGATGCACTGCGCAATCGAATAAAAACCATCACCATTGCGCAACGAAACGACGAGCGACTTGTTTAGTCCAATGCTTGTGCGTCCCAGCTCTTTGAAACTGCTGCGACTATCGATAACTTTCTTACTCACCATTTTCAATCACTTCCTCAGCGTCCAACTTTGGGGACGCTATTGCAACCGTTACGCGAACGGGCTCATCGACCATATCCCTGAGATTGCTAACGTCGAGGTCCAGATTGGACATGAAAGCGAGAGTCGCTTCGCCATCACGGTCGAACGTTAGACGCTCAAAAGCGACGCGTCCCATGTCGGTCAATTTCTTATGGCACTTCGTGCCAATGCGAACGTTACGTTGGTCAATAGCCCTTACCGTTTGAACGACTTGCGGCATCTCATTAGATGGCACCTTAAACGTTAGCTTAACGATACCATCCCCTTTCACGTTAAAGTTATGAAAGGATGCCTCGAACCTAATCACTATCGGCATTTTTCATCTCCATCATCTTTTCAATAAATTCGTCTAAGTGGTCAGCAGGAATCGACACCATGATCTGACGTCCAACAAGCGCACTGACAAAAACCGGCACCTTGTGCGATATTTGAGCATGGTACTTGAGGTCCTTTATCGCCTGCTCAGCAATCGATATTGACTTGCCCTCAGTCGCCTTGAGCTGTGCAATGAAATACTCGTTCTCGCCATCTTCCTTCTTCAACCAGTCTGAACCGCTTCCGGGTTGCGGCTCAAACCCGAGCTGACGCATGATTTTCTTTTCGTAACGAAACCAGTTCATCGCTCTTCCTTCAGCAATGCGTCATCACGACAAGCGTACAGAGCCATGCAAGCAGCATCAGCAGCGTCATCATCAAGGTTTTTCCAACCTAACTTTCCAATGTGCTTCACTGCATCTTCCTTGCTCGAACTTGCTTTGCCTAACACCTTTGACTTCCAAGAGCGAGTGTCAATGGAATACGTTGGAACATCAGAAGCATCAACGACTGCAGCACTCAAAGAACCGAGCGACATTATAGTCGCCATCGAAACCATTCCTTTGCTGAACATGCGAATGCGCTCGAAAACCACCATATCAGGTGAATAACGAGAAGACAAGGCACACACGATGTTACGTATGACCTTGCGCTTGTTCACCTTATCACCCCACATGGTGAATGACGAAACGTAACGAAGCTCCCCATCCTCTGCGATAGCGACTCCGGTACGAGCATATGACTGATCCAATGATAAAGCGATCATCGTTGCGCGAAGCACTCCTTTGACATTCCACAACGACGAGCGCGTGGTGAATTAGCACTTGTGCACAACTTTATGCGCTTCGGCAACCTGCGACCTTCTTCATAAATTGGTACTAGCTTGTTGATTGTATCAAGACGTTTGATGTATGGCTTTACGCTGTTAGGATCGTACTCATGCGCCCATACCTTGAAGTCCTGATTATTCTTATCGTCAACTAGCACGATACCGCGACGTATGCGTTTCTGATGCTGATACATATTTAACTGATCAACAGCCGCAGCAGGTGGTGACATTAGCTTAGCGAAACCAAAAGTGGTCATCGATTTAATCTCAACCACCCACATCTTACCGAACATTTTGATCACTGCATCCGGTGTATAGTACATGTTCCACTCTGCAGCGTGACCCTGCTGTTCAACTTCCAACGCAATACCGCCCATCTTAAACAAAGTCTGCCATTTAAGGTGAACGAATTGACCTTGCAAAAAAATCCTTAACAACTTGTCATTATGCTCAGCGCTGGTTGCAGGATAGTTGAGGTTCAATATCTGCTCACGATAACAGAACTGCTTCTCCGATGCTAGTATTCCAGATGCATGCAGACCATCAGCACGCGAAGTGCGATTGAACGTGATGTCAGGCATGGTGTGACGGTTGGTATTCCAATTCTGAACTAGCTGATTGAATCGAGCGTATATCAGCTCGTTGTAATCTTCAATTTGCATTCTTGCGTATCCCCCTAATCACGCTCTTCACTTCCTCATGCTTGACGAACCCACGATTGAACACGAGCGGCAATTCTGCTTCCCTAAACGGGGCGCATACCTTCGATTTTACGATCTGAATCTTGCAAATCTGACCGTACCTGGTGTTTGACGTGCGTATCCATTCCTTGCGAGCTATCTTGATGCGAACAGAAGTCAGGTGCTTGAGAGCTCTTCCTCCAGGTGTAACAAATGGATCACCCCAAGGAAGTCCTCCAATCTTATCACGAACCTGATTAATGAACAGTATGGTGCAACCGCTATTCTCTGCAACCGAACAGAGCTTAGGCAATTTGCGAGCAAGCAGACTGGCGGTCATCGCAACACCAGCTTGCTTCTCATAGTCATCTGATTGGAACTCCTTCTTCGGTATCATGGCAGGAACCGAATCCATTATAATGAACGGACAACCTGCTTCCGCAAAGCGAACCATTATCTCCATCGCTTGTTCGCCCCAAGTAGGGCGACGTATTAACAACTGGCCTCTACGACAACCAAATGTTTTTGCCAGTCCAGCATCAAACGTACCCTCCATATCAACATAAAGGGCGGTCTCGTATTGGGCAGCCATATGAAACGCAAGCGATGTCTTTCCAGCCGATTCAACACCGAATATTTCCATTAGACGACCGTTAGGAATCCCACCGCCAATTGCCAAGTCAAAATCAGCAATACCGCTTGGAGTTCTTGGTATCGGTGCTTCATCTTGACCGAGCGTGAACACCGATCCTTTACCATGCTTGCGATCGATATCGTGTATGACATCGCGCAAAGCTTTTTTCTGTTTGCTATCCATTTACATTCACCATATTCTTGCGTGCCTTGCCCATAGGGCAGTGTTGTATTGCGTAACCCGCCGGTAGTACTTCTTGTCGTTAAACTCAAGAGCGCCTGCTTCCTTCAACGCCGTAACGACCCTCGAATTTACTAATCGCTTCGGTACTCTGTCAAGCAGGTCTTGCTCGTTTTTGAACGGTGATTGCCGTTCTATTTCTTCTGCAGCCTTCGCACCAACCCCCTTAATACTCAGCATTCCTTCTCGTATTGCGCTCGAACCATCAAGCGTCACTACGTCGCAATTGGCCTTACCGTTTACGTGAGGCATCATGACAACGATCCCATCACGAACGGCCGAGGCTCGATATATATCACGCTTGTAGTCGTCGTGTTCGTTACCGATTATGGCATGGTAGAACTGAAGCGGATAATATACCTTCAGCCACATCATATAGAACGACAGGAGAGTGTATCCAGCTCCGTGGCCTTTGTTGAACAGATACAGCGTCATCTTTTTGTAGAGGTCGTGAGCATCAGAACCCGGTATACCGTTGCGAGTCGCTCCTTTGACGAACTTCCGTTCTAGTTCATCAACTCCCGAGCGCGTACTCTGCCGCAGGTTCTTCATCACCTTATCAACATCAGGCCAATCTAAGTTAGCCATGCCCCTACAAATGGCCATGACATGCTCTTGATACACAATGGTGCCATACGTGTCTTGAGTGTAAGCGGACCATATTTCTTGAGATACGTTGCCACTGTTTTTAGCGTTGATGAAATCATCGACAATACCGAGCTTCAATGGGGCGGGTCGGTTGAGCGCTGTGCACGCTATCAGTTCCTGTATGTTGCTCGGAGCAACCTTCCTCAGTATCTCCTTGGCACCATACTTCTCGAACTGAAACACTCCGACGGTGTTGGCTTTACAGAACTCATCAAACACCACGTCGTCATCCAAAATATCGTACGAGAATGAAGCTCCAGTATTTTGCTCAATTTCATTCATTATGGTGACTGCGTCGAGACTCAACGCGTCGATCTTGACTACGCCGAGTGATCCTAGACTCTCAAGATCAAACGTTGTTCTTATCTCACCACGTATCCTGAACACTCCTGCATCGCTGTCAACGTCGTTAACACAAACAGCCACTCCGCTCGCGTGTTTACCGACGTAGCGTATCTGACCCTTTAGACCGAAGAAATGCTTCAAGAATCCAGGGTACTTCTTGTTGACCTGCTTCAGATAGTGACTTCCACTACGTGCCGCTTTCACGCTATCGTATATGAGCAGTTCCTTCTGAGCAACACCAAGAACATCCTTGTCCATGCCATACATTTTGCCAAGATCATTCGAGAGGTTAGTATCTCGATAGTATCCGAAAGCGGCAACGGGCGCTGCCTTACCGTCATGCTCTTGAACAATATATCGTATTATTTCATCTCGGCGTGACGAGTCAAAATCAATATCGATGTCTGGTAACGACATCTTATCAGGTCGTAGGAAGCGCTCGAAACTGGTGCCCATTATTATTGGATCGACATTAGTAAGACCCATGCAGAAAGCTAACAGCGATCCGCAAACCGATCCCCTACCGAATCCAATGGCAATGTTCACCTTATGCGCATACTCAACTATGTCGTAGCACAACAAGAAGTAGTCCTCGAATCCTTTGCTGAACACCACTTCAATCTCTGACTTCAGACGTTCCTGATAATGCTTCGTTACACGAGCAACCTTGTCATTAAGCCCTGCGACCGCCACTTCTTTAAGCTTGCGACGAGAGGACATTCCCCAATCGATGCGTGGAACTGACTCAGAGAAACCTATTTCTGCATCACATCGGTCAGCAATCACTCCAGCATTATCGAATATATCGTTACGAGAATACCTAACACCCATCGTATCGAACCAACGCTCACGAACATCTTCTTCTGATGTCAGATATTTGTCCGAATAATCGGCTTCTGGATTACGATTGTTGGCGATCTTGTGCATCACCATGTAGGTCTCGTAATCGTCAGGATGCATATAATGCGAATCAAGCGTGAGGACTGGCTCTATGTCTAGCTCATCAGCAATGCTCAACAAACCACGATTGGCGATCTTCTGAGAGTCCATATCGTTGGGTTGTACTTCAATATAGAATCGATCACCAAGCATCCTTTGGAATGCTTTTGCAATCACTACAGCCTTGTCCCTGTGACCTCCCAATATGTTACGTGCCAGTATGCCGCTTATGCACCCAGAAAGCACGATGAGGCCGTCGCTATAGTCCATTAGCGACTGCATGTCGATGTAAGGATTAATGTAGAAGCGCTCACGATTAGACTCAGAAATGAGTTTCATGAGGTTGTGCAAACCTGTCGTGTTTTGAGCCAGCACAATGAGATGGTACCTGTTGTCCTTAGGTTTGAACTGAGGCTGGTAGTAGCCTTCAACTCCAAATATCGGCTTTACGCCGATTTCCTTACACGCCTTATCGTGCTCTACCCATCCTGAAATGTTTCCATGGTTGGTTATTGCCGCAGCGCTCTGACCGAGATCACGCACACGGGCAACATGCTCAGCAGCCTTGCCATACCCATCATAAAAGCTCCACATGTTGTGAGCGTGTAAATTAACCCAACTCATCGAGTTCCTTCTTCAATTGAGGATACATGACCTTCAACACTTTCTGTACGGATTTAGGCAACATGGCTGGGGGAATAGTTGCCGGCGCATACGCATCATTTTGTATTGGACGATGTAGCGAGCCCCTAACCCTAGTGTTTTTAAAACGATTTTTAGCCATTGTACCACCTCTTTACAAAAGGTTGCGCCCACTGAGAATCGTCTGACAACTGTGGGACTTGCAGTTCGTCTCTGTACTTGTGCTCATTACGAAGTAGTTCGGTGAATGGAGGCTTGATATCGTTCGCTATGAGACTCTCGGCTCTGAAGTCGTCACGATTGCCAAACAAACTGACGAACGATTTGAACAGCCACTGCATTTCACCGGCTACGTAATCAACACTGAACTCGGCTGGTTCGAACACGCCGATGCGTTCCAAAAAATCATAATGATGCTTGTAGGTGTGCATGCTCATGGTGGAATGGTGATAGTAACCGAGTTCATAACCGAGCGTGTTAGCGATCACCTCTTGCATCATTGTAAACTGGAATACGTCATAGGGAAAACCCCAGACGAAGTCATTAGATCGCATATTGACATGGCAGTTTAACACGCCTCTGCGAATTGTGAACTGAATCGTAGCGGTACATGGCACATCCTTGCTACCACAATTAAGATCAGATGATTCGAATATCGGTATCACCGCTTGACGAGAATCTGGGTCATTCCTCAGTATATTTAAGATACTCGGTAATGCGCTGGCTATTCGCGGTCCATAGGCTCCATGCAGAGTAGTCTCATCATCTGAGAACTGCTGCATTGATACGAACGGATAATCATCGACTTTATTAGAATCACCAAACAGATGCAACGACTCGCATATAGCGTGCATCAAATTCAAACGACGAATTGGATGATACGCCAGCCTAGAGCGAGGATTGGTTATCGTGATAAAGCACGGTGAAATCTCTCGTGTCTCCATTCCGCGCGGTGACACTACGTCTAGATTAGCAATGCCAAACAAGAAGATGTTGCGAAGTCGCGTTGAAACTTTTGCAAGGCTGTCGGCTGCTATCACCATCACCATGTTAGATCACTCTCATGATTGCCTTTCCAGCCTATCCCAACGATGGTGCCTTCACCTTCAGCTTCACCGCGAACAAACACCACAACGCCGAAGCGTTGTAGCCACCAATTTATCCATCGTATTTTGAATTGAATTGACATTAACTCCTCCTGAGCGTTAATTATGAGCTTACTGTCCACCCTACCATCTTGTATTCGTCAGCGAAAGCAACATCGTGAATCCAATAAATGCACGTTCCATGATTAAATTCTGCTCCCGTTTCGGCCTCTTGGGCCATCTTCAGTGCCGCGCTTGCTACGGCAGACGGTTGAGCGGGTTAAATGTCGTGGAGCTTGGCATAGGCCGCATCTTCCCGTTCATGCTGACTAATCGCCGCTAGGTATCCATTAGGGTTACAGAATTGGCAGGTATCCACGGGTGTCCGATACAACGGAGCCTTTTGCTGTGCTAAGTGCACACGGTGCAGGAATTCCGCTTGTGGCTCTCCAGGTATTCTGTTGGGCATAGGCTCAAGTGTGTGTGCCATGCTATTCCTCCGCTTTATTTGATAATCCTATTCTAAGCTAGTCTGGAGCAGATGTACATAGGCAGGCGTACGAGTTTTCAAATTCGTTTACACCTCGTGCTTTTCGACCTTATCAATGAAATGGCTAGCATCCATGAACCTGAGATGCTCACGCAATCCTTCAATCACCTTCTTGCGCCAATCGAAATCGACGTTAGCTCGACGAGCCAGTTCGTTAAGTTCTTCGGCGCTGTGGATAACCAGCTCAGGAAACGGAGTGTATTCTATTGGGCTTCGAAACTCCTCGATGATGGCTGGTATAGCGCCAAAGAATACGCATTCCAATATGCGGGCTGTCATGAATCCGTTGTCGCAATATTCTTGCTTCAGTAGCAATGGTGAAACCGAAGCTTGCTGGTATATGTGCCTGAACTGGGATATCTGCGCTTGAGGATGGAACGTTATGTGCGGCCATCTGCGATCGCTATTTCGTTGACCGGCGAGCCAATTGCCATACACATCAATGTCAATACCACTAGCGCCGGTAAGATACTTGTCAATAGCCCAATCGCGTTCATAGCGATTGCCAATATAGGTTATGGTCGGAACATCATAATGGAGTTTAGTAATTTCGAAATCGTTGATATGACTGAAATCGAAGGGCGCTTCAACATGATGGTGCTCACCACGACTCCAACCGAGCTCCAATACCCAGGCTACTAATAGATCGCTATCCATTTTGTAGTCGAGATCGAGCACCACCACTGGCACATCCGAAGCTTCAGTTAACAAAGTGGCCATCAAAACTAGATCAGGTTGGAAATCAATTATCCCAATGTCTTCCACTGTATTACGACCAGGTATCGGCCAGCGCCACTCCATTATAATGTAATCCAGTTCCTTGATATCGACAGAATTATAACCGAGCATGTCGCGATACGATTCAAACCGGTCGTTGTTTGCGAATGCACCAAAAGCTCGGCGACCTTGATTGCTTACTGCTTCACGATCCCTGTCAGGCGCTAGCCTAACCACTTCGTGACCACGCTTCTGCAGTTCTTTTATGATGCTCCAACTATAAAACGCATTACCATCTGGCGCATTTACAGCAACACCGCCGTGGACCTTGACATCAGCTAGATGGCCCCAAAAGAAATAACCCACTCTAGACATTATTTCTCCTTTTGGGGAAGAACATAGAGCGCTTCAGGTTTTCTTCTTTCTGCGCCGCAATCTTCTCTTTCAGTTCTTCCATTGTCCTTGATTCCAGTATGATCTGCACTAGCTGTTCGACTGTCATATTACCAACAATATCCTTTCCATTTCGCCGCGTTCGACCTCGACATCGACTGCGTCATTGACACAATCACAGCCCTGTAAGTGTACCGGTAATTGCTTCTCCTCTTCTGTTAGGGCTGTTAGTTTTTCTATTAGCTCTTGTGCATTCATTGTGTTCACCAGACTCCCTTCCCTCTTTTGATGTATAGATACACATCTGTGGTTGAAATGATTCACTGCGTGCTTCTGGTGATCAACGGCAAATGCCGCGATAAGCCAATGCCAGTATGAATGTTGAGGCAACAGAGCTGTATATTCCTAGCGCTAATGCAGTCCACGCTACGAAAGGTGTGACGTCCATTTAACCCAACTCCTCAGCTAGATTCATTGCTTTGCGAATAGTCGGAGCCATGTCATTGTATTCAAACGCTCCCAGACGACCAGCGCAAACGATGTTTTCTTCCTTCATAGCGTCGATGTACTTCTGAGCGCGCTTCATGTTTGCAGTGGTTCTTATCGGATACATCTGAGTTCCCTTGTCGCTAGGTATCTCCCACACCACCACGTTGGGTTCATCACCAGTTAAACCCCATAACTTCTTGTAGTCGGTTGCTCTTGTGAACGGTAACCAATCAACACCAAAGTTTACGACTGGTGTGGGGAAGTTTGAGGGTTTGTCGGTTTGCATAAATTCGATGCTGCGATAATCTAGCTTTCCGTAACAACCCATCATGAACTGATCAGGTGCTACGGTGCTTATGAACATGTCAAAGCGATCACGAATGCTGCTGTAGAAAAACTCACGATCAATGAGAGGGCCGATAACGACGTTCACGTTAGGGTGCTTGATGATGTTCAAACACATCTCGCTGTAACCGTTCAGCGGTAATCCTTGGTGTTCGTCATTGAAGAATGATGTGTCGTATGAATCAACCACACGAATCCTGCCGAACGTCTCTGCCGGAACCTCAGCGCATGGTATCCCCCACATCTTCTCAGTGTAGTTCTTGATCGTGAGGTTATGAAGCGTTTCGCCAATAGCTTGTTTTGACAACGACTCAAATGTGCCGCTCACTAACGACTTGGCGTCATGCAATTCATCAGCAAAACATTGCTCAGGTTTTTGAAACATCGAAGCTTTATCGAAGAACGCTAAGTCGATCGTCGTCTTATTAATTGGCCATGGTAGCCAACCAACATCCGTGAGTGTTCTCACTTCGTGCTTTATCATCTTAAATAGCGTGAAGCGATTAATGAATTCCCACACACCTTCATCGCTGGTGTGAAATATGTGGGGGCCGAATATTGACACGTTGGTTCCATCAATGTTTTGATCTACGATGTGACCACCTACAAAGTGGTTCTTCTCGTATATCGTTACTTCGTGACCTTTCTCAGCCATCAACCTTGCGAACGTTATTCCGAACAATCCGGCACCGAATACTACTATGTTTGACATTAGGCATTCCTCCATATGGATGGTCTTCCGTGTAGAAAATCGCTAGTTTCTGTCCACCCCCTGTTTCGTAATGCTTGCTTGAATTTCTCTTCCGCAGCGTCATTGCGATACAATGTCTGGTCAATCCAGTAATACGGAAAATGGCCATGAGCACGAAACTTGAAAGGAGTGCTCAGCACTATTTCCCACGGGTATAAGCGCCCGATTATGTTATCAAATTCTTTTGACGGATTTCTAAAGTGTTCAAACAGCTCAATAGCTACCAGCGTATCGCAATCGGGAACTGATTGATTTTCTATTATGTCTATTTCCAGATCAAGCCGATCAAATAACCATTTGGCGAATTCACTTTGTGAACCGCTTAAATTAGAGTACATGATCGTTCGATCAGGAAACTGCTGTTTCAACATTGCTGTCGTTAAACCGAGACCGGCTCCATAATCAATGATACGATTACCAACAACGCGGTCACTAATCAAATCGACGTAGTCACAGGACACATTGTAAAAACATTCTGCTGCCACCCACAAATATTCTTTTGACGAATAATCAGCAACAGGGAAGCTGTATTGCGGGAACGCATGAAGCTTATCAAGCCTTTCATACCAATCGTCGGTCATTTTGTAGAACATTGCAAAGATATCGTGAAATTCACCAGTGTATTCGTGCAAGAGATTCGACACTGATTCTTTGGTTATTTTCATTTCATCACCTCAGTTATGTGATCTGAATACTGACGGAAATCCAGACCACTCCTAATAAAATAAGAAGGATGCTTGGCATAACTAACTGGAGCATCTATGTTATCCAGCATGCCTTTCGCGTGCGCGCCTAGCACCAAAATGCGTTTGGGTTTTAATAAGCGCAACTCGTTGGTAATGAATGGATGGCAATTGTCGACCTCATCCTGTGTACTAGGCCGATTTCCTGGTGTTGAGCATTTGAGAATGTTAGAAAAGCACGCGTTCCAATAGTCACCTGTTTTTATGAGAGCGCGACGTAGCAGCCTTGAAGACAGGCCGTAGGTGAACACCCTATCGAAGTGATCTACCAATTCACCATCACCGATACCGGGCGCATCTCCAATTACCATGAGATCAGGTGATAGATTACCAGTCACTACGGTATGCCTGAACACTACGGAGGAGCACGCTCGGCAATCAACGCAACCCCACATGTAGTTTATATTTGCTCTTGGTTCACCGAAGCAGAAAGGAAGCGAGGTGAACCGAAGATAGCGTCGTGTTCGCTTGTCAAGGTTATCGATGCGCGAATACACGCGATCCTTAGCCAAATCATCTTCTATCGAACGCAACAGATGCTGAGTCGACCAGTCGATATGCGACGACAGCTCAATGAGTTGGTTTAGGGCAGGATTGCGCTTCATAGTTCGAGAAACTTCATGACTGGGTCGATGGCATCTTTCATGTCGTACCGGCCCTTTATCATGTGGCTTTTATCGTACGCATCCATCATGCGAGAGTAGCGTTCACCAATCATTACACTTTCTGCTGGTGTGCACCGTGCGACTAGCGGCTCCATCTCGCTGACCATCATCAGCAACCACACTTCTTGATTGGCTAAGAGCTTGTCAACATCCCAGACGTAATCTGCATTATAACCGCGCTCCTTACCATATACCCATTCAGTGAGGTGAAAACGATCAAATACGTATCTACCCGCTGGGTTCAGCAAAGGCATCAAGCTGGTTGCTGTATGTATTCCGCCTTGAACGTAAGCGAACTTATCGAATTCTAGGCGACGATTGTTGACAGAACTGTCTTTGATCGTGATGAACTGGCTTTGCTTACGTAGAAATTCGCACAACGTTGTTTTACCAGTGTTGTTGGCACCTTCGACAATCAGTATCATTCGGTCAGACCATCCTTAGGGAAAGCAATCCAGTCGCGCTTTTTAACCTCATCCCAGGTTTCCTTTATGATGTCTCCTAAATTCCATCCCTGTGAAGTGCAATAGGAATTTAGGAATATGTACAGATCGCCAACCGCATCTTTCATCTCGGCAAGGTGTTCTTCAGGTGTTCCGCGAATGCCTTGTTCCATTTTTAGGGAGTGGTGAGCGAGCTCTCCAAGCTCTTCAACAAGCCCCTTAAATGATCGGTCTGTGCCTGACACAGAGATGCTGTCTGGGAAGTTGCGTTCTAACCACGCAGCATGCTCTTCTTGTATGCAAACGATGCACATGTTTTCATCATGCATTAGTCGTCATCCTCCTCATCATCGTCCTCATCATCGTAATCATCTTCTTCGATGTCCTCGTCTTCGCCCCATTCATCACTATCATCATCTTCGTCTTCATCATCCTCGATGGGGTCAGACGCTGAATCGAAAGCGTTTTGGATCATTTCGAACAGTTTCTTTTTCTTGAGCGCTTTCTTGTCGAGCTTGAATTTCTTCTTGTCCATTGGGACGACAGTGTAAACGGTGTCGAGGGCAGTACCAGTGCGAGAGATCACGTAATCACGATCACGCAGTGTTCCGTACGTTTCATGCATTTGCACCAATGCCGGTACCGGCGATACGCGGCCAGCATTGAACAGGAATATCTGAATTTTCTTCTCCTCGTAATTCCAGATAGTCCAAGCATACTGATCACGGGTTCGGTATCCCTCTGCGTTGTGTAAGGCACACTTGTCGCCGAACATCTTCCCACAAGGCGCATTACGTGCCTCCCACTTATCATGGAATACTATTTTTTGACCGTCAGAGATATCGTTCAGAAAGCGTACGCGTTTCTTGTCACCACCTTTTACGCCAAAAATACCGTCACGACTTTGACCTGACTTAGCGACACTTGCCTTGATGTCTTCTAATATGCCCACTTACATTCTCCTCGATAGTCGTTTTAATGATTCCCTGAATTGTTCACGTGACATTTCGTTTACGTCGTTCACTCCCTCCGGCATCCTGAGTCTAACTGTCCTGGTCTTAGCAATGCTTCTGATACGCTTGAACCCGTGTGATCCTGCATCATCAGCATCGAACGCACAGATTATGAGGTCAGCGCCTCTGTCGATCTTTTTGATCTGTTCATCAGAGATCATCGAGCCTAAGCTACAGCATACGTTGCGAAATCCGTGCTGATACGCAGATAAAAGATCAAGCGGACCTTCGACTACCATCACAGCGCCTCTTTTCAGATGGCCGAACACTGTGGCTTTACGTCGAAAGCCCGCATTGTACAGGTACTTTGGTTCGTGTTTATCGTGTCTTCTCGTTACGTATCCTTTGAATATTCCTCCCTCAGTTATGGGCATTATGGTTGGGTACTCTCTAGTCGAATCAATTCGAACATCGAATCGCTTGAGAGTTCTTGACTCGATACCCCTGCCGTATAGATAATGGTCTTGAATTAGCGACCATTCTGGACGATTGAGACCGCTGAAATAGTGACGCGCTTCAATTAGAAGCTTGTAGCGTATCTTGTCCTGTTCTTCGTCACTGACACGCTGTCTGGACCTACTGAGACCTAAACTGCCTAGTGAACGCAATACCGATAGTTCATCTGTTCCGCTGAGTTGTGCTATAAGCTGAGTAGCACCACCGCTTTTACTGCAACCAAAACAGAAAAACACCCCCTTGTCTACGTCAATGCTGAGACTGGGGCGTATGTCCGACAAATGATACGGACACGATATTTTTATTTGGCTTCCGTAGACGTTTATGCCAAGGCCAGTTAACGCTTCAACGAAATCCATGAGAAGCTCCTAATGAACATTTACAAAGGCTTCCTGAACAAAATTGTTTTCTATGTTATCGATCACACGCCTGCCAGAAACTGTAATGTGACGGCACCAATACTCATCACTGACACCGTGATAATTCCATCTGCAAGGCTCTGACAACCCTGCCACATCACGGTGTATGCGATCGAGAGATTTAGCTATTTGCTTATCAACCATTCCCACAGAGGTATATACACCCTAGTGATACAAATTATTCACAGATAGTTTATCGATACAGACTAACGCAACCAATAGCCTATTATTAATCCAATCCAACCAGCAGAAACATAACTAAGCGCACTTTCCTCAGGTGAGTGAACTAGAATAAAAATACCAGCACCGAGCAAGCTAAAGCTAAGAAGAATCTGAGTTAGTATTTTTAATTTTGAATTGTTCATTAACAACTGTCCTAACTACGCCAAAAGCAAACCTTATTTGGTTTCCAAATGCAGGCGCACGACTAGAATACAAATAAAAAGGACAAATGTTGCACTGAGGGAATGGTGGCTTCTCTCTATCTGTCATGTTAATATAACGCTTTCTTACGTTTTAGACTATTTTGGCGTCGTTGTATGCATCGATCCTTGCCTGAGTATGCAAGCCATATGCAACATCTTTTACTAGCTGATCTTCAGATGATGTGTCTTGGCCAGGAACGACCACGTGACGATGATTCGACACGGCAGTTACGCCTTCGCCATCATCAAAAGTAGTCTTCGTCAAACACTGTAGCTGACCATCTGGTAACACAGTGATAATGCACTGAGTGGTCTTTGTCATCGCCATTTGATTCTCCTTAAACTACGTAGTGCCCTGAAAATCTAACAAGAGTAGAATTGCCAAAATTGGTATGATCTAAAGCGGCTGCCAATCCAGCCTCCGTCATATCGATTAGGCTTATATCTGTTCCGTTAGGGTTTATTGAAGTCATGACTATGCCTGTATATGTAAGAGAATCTGCGCTAATCGCTGCAGCTGCCCTCGCATTGTTGTTATTGCGTGATGTAAACGGTAAACTAGTTATAAGCGCACTGCCCGTTGATGAGCCTTTGGCAGTAAGTGATATTCCACCTGAATAGTGGACAACGTCTCCTATCTTAGTATATGAAGCTGATTGCGCGCTATAGGTCATACCCGTACTACCACCGCCAAACGTAAGAGCTGGAGTCCACGTACCTTCTTCATAGTCATCAAGATCATTGGCACCCGCTGACGCATCCTGAGACGCAAGAAAACCAACGTGACCCACCCCCGTTATGTCGGAGCCATTAGCGTCGAGATCGCCGCCTAACTGGGGAGACTTATCATTTACTACATCTCCTCTACGACTTGAACCAATTGCACGCCAGTTTCCGCTTCCCTCTGACACGAAAGCGAACACGTCGCCCGCCACAGTCGTTATGTTTTCAGCACCTGGCAATATTAGCGTAGTGCCATTGTGCGTGATAGTGAGAATCCCATCAAATTCTAGCCATATCACGGTTCCTGCTTGCAATGTCGACAGCGCAGTAACACCCGTGGTGCCTGTAATATGAAAATAGTTACCATCAGTGCCCACAGTTATACTAGAAGCCGAAGCGATATCGGCGCCTTTATCTAGCAGAACGCGACCGTCGAATGTTATATTTCCACCAGCACCTAAAGTGCTACTTCCTTCGGTGCCATCATGAGTATGAGTTGCCCTCACATCAGTACGAAGGTCATTATAGTGCGCAGCGGTGGCTAGATTACCGGTTGCTACGGCAGATGAGGTGGCCATATTTTACCCCCATTGAAAAAAATCCCAACGTGCACCCTCGCCCCATGGTTGACCAATAGCTGCTTCTAATTCCCAATCGCACTCCACTTTTAGACCGCCATCAAACACCGATATGTTCTTGCGCTCTAAAATGTATCCATCATCGAGCGTCATGTTAGAATCTATGCAGCGTATGCGATCGGAATATGATCGATGAACAATTTGCATGAGGTTAGCACGCGTTCCGTTTGACATGTTTAAAATTAGATGCTCTTTTGCTAAGGACCGTTGTCGCAATCGCTTGAAAGCTCTATCTACCGCAGAGCCGGCATCTGACGGATTGCTGTTAGAATCAATCTCGCCGAACCTGTCTCCGTGCAACATTTCGTGCTGAACTCGACGGCGACCTACGTTCAACTGTGAGGCAGTATCCTCGACACGCGCCTGTGTTTCTGAGGTCTTCACTCCTTTATCACCAAACATTTGTAATAAGGTTATATAGCCATCAACACCAGAACCGTTCACGATTCTTATGAGCAAAAAGTTGCCGTCAAAACCAGACACCAGCTCAGTGCTAACGTTGAACACGTCATATGTGAGAGAGCCGTCTGCTTCAGAAAAGTCAGCATGCGAGTAAGCGTATCCCTTAGTAGTGAGCGCAGAGGTAGTGTACAGTGTTACTTTTGTTCCGTCACCATCGGGATCGTCAGTACCGATCCACGCCATGGCTAGTTCGCCACCACCATCAGTTATTTCAATTACGTGCTTACCATTATTCCAAGCAGTGAAATCTTGACCTGAATCGTCAATGGTAAAATCAGTCGATCCAGCCGCAGTAACCGTACCTTGCTCACTGTCTTCAGCTATATTGAGATCGGTCCCCGTACCATCTTTTGCTGAATTAAAATTGAAATCAACAGTGTGCTTACGCCTAGGAACAATAGCGTTAGCTACAAAATCACCGTCACCAACGGCTAGAAAACTTACAGTCGCGCCATTGCGTATGAATGGACGATCACCATCTGTGGCAGTACCGTTGTCTATCTCCCAGACCTTAGTATTGGTCGTGCGAGAGATGCGAAAATACTTGAAGTATATTTCGTTTTCTACTCGTTGCTTACCGTCATCCCACTCCATCGCTTCCCAATATATGTCCGTTTCATCACCTGCCGCCCTATTGTTTCGCCACGTTTTGATATTAGAAGAATGGGGTGCGGCATCTCTGTGATCCTCTGATTCGTAACGATAAAAACCGCTCTCGTCGACAAAGATGTAGCCGACATCATCATCTTGCACCTGATACAACTCTTCCAGGCCATTACGAGTTAGAGCTTTCTCGTGATCTGTATTCGTTGTAAGATCACTGCCGTTATCAAGAATCCTGTTAGTCGATGAAAAATCTATTGCGTCTAGGATTGCACCGACAATATCTCCAGCATTCGCAGTAGCAGCTGGTGAAGACTTGAAGGTTTGATGTATTGCTGCACGTTCAAAGTCATCATACGCCCTGATGTAAGCATACTGATTCATGAGTTCAGGTCGAGGCTCTATAGTGTCTATACGACCATAAAACTTCGACCTGAATCCACCAGCATCACTCCAACGATCATCAGCGTGTGTAGCACGACCACCAACTCCATGCTTCGTAGCAGTATTGTTGAACGTGCTGGTAGTTGTTAGCTGATACTGATCATCAATAGCAACACGAATGTCATCTCCATGCAGTTCCACAAATATGCGCTTCTCAGTACCAAGTGTCCACGTATAAGCTTTTGACGATATAGTGCTCAGTGATCCAGTATCAACTTTACCTATCACTATGTTAGTTCCATCATGATAAATGAGGAGGAAGTTACTGGCATCTGACCAACGCGCTACTATACCCCCACCAGTACCTCCTCTAGTAAATTTGGCACTAACAAAACAATCAGTCTCACCGAAATCTAACACTGCGCTCTTGTTCGCTCCTACCGCAGTGCGAAGCTTATTAGACAGCACATCAAAATCGCCAGTGTCACCCTCCCACGCTGCAAACGCATCATCATGAGACGGCTTGCGACTAGTGAGCGTCGTGGTATCCGCTGCTATAAAATCGTCAACAGGATAACCCATTAACAGCCAAACGTTAGGCGCAGGGAACACATTGGGAAACAATGGACTGGACGTGAAAGATGGCGAGTACTTGTGGTCATCGTTGTTTAGGAACAGTTCAAGAACACCTGCATCAGCACGCAGCTTATCTATACGCTTACCGCCAGTCAACTTGAACCGACGAACATCAGACGTAACGTCCTCATTAGAATCCGTAAAGTCGCCATCTTCGTTAAAGTCGATAAGTACGGTGTACTTAGGCTTCGCCATTTAGAGACCCCTGCGTGATTCTTCGAACAACAGCTTATTTACTTCTCTGGCTAAGCTGCGAACAGTTGATTCATCCCTAACATCCCCATGAATGTTTATGGTTACGCCACCACTGCCGCCACGTGATTGACTGGTGGGCAATACTCGTTCACCACCATGACCTACTATCAGACGAGGCATTCCAACAGGACCAGGAATTATACCGCCAGTTCCCATTTGCGCTAATAGATCGGGGTCAACATTGACACCTGCCGCTAATGCCGCTTGTATTTGGCTCGTAACGTGTGGAGGTAAACCGCCTCCTCCACCAGATGGTATATCAAGGCTACCTGCGCTATCTGCTCCACCACCTGTTGGAGCTCCCGTTATGTTTAAACCACCTTGTAGCGGTTGACCATGCACTCCTGATGGAAGAGAAGGCATTGAAGCTATAGTGTCGCTAACTATTCCTAAAGTTTCGTTAAACGCGCGTGATTTTTGTATAAGAAAACCAAGCGTCTCGTTGAACACTCCTGACTTGGCATTCGATTTGTCCAACGAATCCAAATAGGAACTAAACCCATCGGTAAGATTTCCAAGCGGTTCAACGGTAGTGACTACCTGTCCTTCTAGCTCTTCCATGGTTTTTCTAGCGTTATCATTTCCATCTAACCAAGAGTTAACCGCATCAAGCGCATCGCTAAAAGCGTCTTCTGCCGCACCGCCTATTTCACTGAATGATGGACCAAAATCGTTGGTGAAATCTAATACATCACCCAGAGCCCCACCAACCTTTTCGGCACCTTCTTGCAACTGTCCACTAAAACGTTGCCAACCGGTAGTCGCGTCTTCTCCAGCTTCCGCAGCAAGCTCAAGATCTTCAGCATATCCACGAACAGGCCCAATGCTCGCTTCCCACGCCTCTGTTTCACCGCGTTTCCTTTGTCCAATTAATCGCGACGCACTGGCAAGATCTAATCCCATCGAGCGAGCCAACCCCATCGCTCCACGTAAATCGGCTAATGTGACGTTAGCGCCATTGCCCTCCCTAACTATCACGTTAAACGCTTCCTGAGCGTCAGCGGATGTGAAGCCAAAATCTTTGGCAACTCCGCTTAACAACGGAGACAGATCGCGCAAGTTCTGTTCTGATTTACGACCCCAAGCGTTAGTTATCAAAGTCGAACTAGCTGTCGCTCTGGCGACACGTTCTTGACCTTGCACTATAGAACGAAGCGCAACCGCAGAACTGATACCGGCAATACCAAGGAAACCAAGCGTCTTGTTGAACTGAGTGAACCCTCTGTTAAGACCATCAACGTTGCGAGTGGCAGACGACATTGCAGCCCGGCTTTCATCACGGGCTCTTATTACTGCTGTAATATCTACTTCATTGTTGCGTGTCGTCATCGAGCGCTAATCCTCTCTTGTGTGCTATTTCCGATCTAGCGTTTCTAACTTCGGTTTGCAATCTTGCCACAAGTAGAATATTGGATATTAAATGCTCCGGCAACGAATCAAGCTCAGTGAGCGTGAAAGTGAGAGCGCCAATTTTCATCAAGTTAAGCAGTCGAGTGGCCTCCGCCACTTCTGATGGCAGATCGTCATCAGCAAACAACGACTGCGTTATTCTTTTTTTAACTCAGCATCGTCCTCAACCGTCTCACGATACATCGCGGTCATCTCTTTCAAGATAATGTCGACGATGCCCTCAGTACGTAGCGCTAAGTGCGCTTCATCAACAGGTTCGTCCCACGACCAATCAGCTGTGCAGCCAACGATCATAGCTATATTGATGTTATCTGCTACGCTGCGGGGTATTTTGGTTAGGTCCGCATCACCGCCGACACTATCCAATTCCCTTCTTATCGCTCGCAATGCGCCATAAGGACGCTGTGTATATATGTCCCACCAGCGTCCTTCGCCTAAATCGATCCTCTGAATTTTTATATCGCTAATTGGCATTTCAATTCCCTTTTTAGTATGTTCCTCTGGTCACTGTGCCATCAACCTGAATTTCTGCGCGCCAGCCAACAATATCGCCAACACGAGAAGATAATTCATAACGACGCAGTCGCATGGTGCCAGAATACTTGACACTACCGGATGCCGTGCCTTCAGGACCATAATCCCATGCACGAGCCGTATCATCTACGCGCAATGGTCCCAATACCGCGTCAGGTCCAGTGGTAGCGGTATCGTCGAAGTGACCTTCAATTGTAATCACTACGTTCTCAAGGCCACCAATGTATTTGCGACCACCATCGCCAAGCGCCGTTACTTCACTAAGTTCACGTTCACCTGGCACACCATCGATGCTAGACATATAAGCACTGATATTGCGTAGCGTGCTTCCGGTGTCGGTGATTTGGAATACAGAGCTTTTTGAATTGAACTTAGCCATCTCTCCTCCTTATGCAGCCACGAGATATCAAGAACGACACATCTAGTGGCGGTTTACCAGCTGGCAGCTTATCTGTGTCCAGCGTTTCCCCTGCTTCGAACCTAAGCCAACCTTTCTCAGGTATGTTCTTGGGTTCGTAATTGAAGCCTCTTAGTACGTTGTATATCATCATGACCTCAGGTAGCTGATGCTCGAAATCAATGTTCCAGAAGTGGCATCAAGTATTCTTTGCTGTCGGACGTACCTATCTAAAGTGCCTGAGAAAGTGCGCCGACCACTGGTTTGGGCTGTAACGTTGACCGTATCAACATCGGCCCAAGTACTGTCGTTTGCAGAATCTTGTAAATGGAGCACCCACCTCGTATTGCCGCCAGAAGCAGTTAACGTGAATACATGGTAATACCAAGAACCACCACTTGAGCTGCTTGCTGAATCATCTATGCTAGTACCGTTTTCATTGGCTGTTATCGCAGAAGTATCCTTCACCTGAAGCGATTTTATACGCTCTGATTGCGCGTTCATGTTCACTTCTACCGAACCGATGACCATGTCTGGCACTCTGGAGGATAGCGAATAGCGGCTACCTAATGCATTTCCACTACCGTATCCTACGGCGCTTATTGCATCACCACCTGGCCACAACGTTACGACCTTCTCAGTTCCCAGTATCCCTTGCCATTCTTCATCGCTTTCGTCAGTGGCTTCGTCAAAGATCGTTTCTATCGAGAACACATCTTCGCTCGGTCCACCTAAGTACTTACGACCACCATCACTGAATCCAGTTGCTTCAGAAAGGACGCGCGAGTTAGGTAGCGTTAGTGAGGTAGAGGAGCCAGACAGGTCGGCATCATCTACAAACACCCTCGTGGTTTTGCTATGTTTCTTTGCCATCTGGCCCGTCCTCCGTGTTCACGAGATTAACGCTGGAAGCTTTTACAGCTTTAGATGTATTATTATACATCTCCTGAGGGATTGTCACCAGGGTAACACTGTTATGGCCGACGGCCTGAAAGGGTGGTTACTAAGGAAGCGCCTAGCTCGCGCATTAATTTGTTCACTTCTCCCCTTACTTGATCGTAGGCTCGAATGTGATATCGATTGGGTTGTGTTCCTGGGTGTCTTACTTGCTTTGCGAAAACTATCTTGTTGCCGATCTGGAAGCGCAAGGCTTTGGCGTTTTTTGGTCGTATGATATGAGGGCGTGTGCCCTCCCTGACAAGATGGCCATAGAACTTACCGGCAGGAGTACGAGCATTCTGACGTACTTCTAATCGCTGGTCTCCTGCATGACCAAGAACCTGAAAGGTGGTACTGTTGCGTAGTTTTCCTGTCTTATGGGGCGTGTTCGCTTTCAGTACAGGGCGGAATATACTGCCTATTTTGCGCAACATCTGGTTGATCGAGGTCAATATGACCGGTTCAGATCGTCTCAAGCTATCAGCGAATTGTTTACCACCGGAGTATCTATTACTGAACTTCATGCTCATTCAGACAACGTAACCTCAACTATTTCTTGCACTCTAACGGTAACGTCTTGTGTCCACCAACGACCGCCCATAACCCATTCTTGAGGTTCGCCTACATTGTTAACGGTCGCATCAAGTACGCCCGAGGTGTTGTCTAGTTTTGGCCACTTGTCGAGTTCAGCAATTATTACTTCCATTTCTGTTACTACGCTGGAAGCTTGGACGGAGCGACGAGTTGTAAACGCTATCCAAAGGGTGGCTATCACTTCCCACGTATTAAGAACAGTTTGGCCGCCCATGCCAATATCTTCTCTGGTGGATTCGCCACGAGTCAACGAGACAAACTTGGTCACACCTGCAGAAAGTTTACGGTTGTCATCCTCAACCACGTTAGCGGAGGTGTAGTCCGTAAGCTTCTGTATGACTGTCGAAACAGCTGCTTGAATCGTGGCGTAACTCATTCAGTGAGTGACCTAGAAGCAGGATAATCTGTCATTCCTCGTGTGAATAAAGGAAGCTTCGTGTCTCCACCAGAATCCTTCTGAGCGCCAGACCAAACATTACCAGTTCTAGAAGTGGCCCTAGTTGCGGCAAAACGCTGTTCGTCAATGCGCATTAACAGTTTTAAGTAGCTACTGTGCCAACCAGCTTTTCTGTTCTGAAGAGGATTGGGATCATCCGGGTCCATTGCCTCGCCAGGAAACATGTTGTTGACAATGAAAGCTACTTCTTCGCACACGACCTTGGTCAACATGCCGAACGCTTCCACATCATCACCAGAATTAGCAACTGGCACTGTATATCGAGCGGCTCGTAATGCGTGGTTCACTTCATCAGAAACATCATCAATCCATGTTTCCACTTCTGTGGTGGTAGGCGTTGTGGAACTGCTGAAGGCACCACCATCTGGTATATCACGAGTGAGCGATGCAACCCTCTCTACTGTACCGTAACTGTTCGATCCAACTGCCATCGTTACACCTTTGCTCTGTTAGCCTTGGTTTCCTTAGCTCGCAAGGCAGCTAGTTCCAAATACAGAGTCTTAGTGCGGGGATATTGGTGCTGTATGTACGCAGCTTGTGTTCTGTAAACTGCGGCCATCTTCGACACGTGTTCCGCTTTGGCATGATCGCCCTGTTGACGAAACGCTTTACGCTCAGCTTCGGCGGTGATATTCGAAATGATCAGAGAGTTGGCGGGGATTGCATTAGCATAAACCGCTGTTCCGACCAAAACTCCAGCAAAAGCAGCATTGCCAGAACGGCCAGCGCTATCCAGCACCATGACAACGTCATCATCATCACCGAACAGCAATCTGACGTTATCGTCAAACGATATGGCGGCGCTTCCACCAATTCCAACCTCAAAATCACTTCCGACCATTTTATGGTTCCTCCTGCCACTCTATGAAACCGTTAACGGTTGACGTCACGGTTACTGTTATGACCAGCGTTTCAGTGGCATTCTCGAGCTTCGGTGCACCTGACCTATCACGATCATCACCGAAAGCTTCATTCATTACATCGCCGGTCGCAATGTCTATTTCTTGTAATTGGTCCAATACGGTACCGCTTGTCGGAGCTGAAGTGTACAATTTAACCACAGCATCTGCCACACCATCTGAACCCAAAACAGGAGTGGGCGTGGGCGATGTACTGGTACCGCCAGTTGAAGCCGAAGAAAGTTTCTCCAGCGTATATGGAGTTAGGGCTACGGTCGGTTTTGATATTTGAATGCGTCGTAACGTGACTAGCTTCTTAGACGTTCCGACCAGTTCTACTGCAACACCTGAAACTGCAGCTAGATCGGAAAACGCAACCCTGTACACCCTAATCTTTCGTCGTATTTCGACGTTTGCATTCTCTTGTTCCCGGAGGTATTGTTCAAGTCTGGCAGACACGCGTATACCTCCTTACTTTATTGGATCGTCGTCTACGTCAAGCTCAATCAGGGTTGCGTGTCCTGACAGAATACCTGTGGATATCTCCCAGTTGAAAGCCAATGCTGAACCCGGTGGTATAACGTAATACACAGGTATCAACCTCGCAACATCAGCGACGAGATAAAAGTGCCCCAGTATCTCTCCAACCGTAAGAGCCAAGTTAACACCAGTTTCAAACGTTCCAACCGGACCCGCACCACCGGAACCATACAGTCCGGCCGGTGTTATGCCAGTCGGAGTGTTTGCGCCGTCGCCAGTTGCTCGAAACGGCTCCAAATTACCAGCAACGGTAGACGACGCTTCAATCTCAACCATCGCTAGCGACCTTTCGCCAGCATTCTTAAAATGAGCGAAGTGGTCGTCAGCCGCGGTCGGATCGATCGCATTAAACGGCATATTCCACGCTTTACCGCGTGCAGCGGCATGCTGCAACAACGTCATAGTTGGTTGACTCATGTATCTAACCTCCTTCGTACGATGCGTGTGATTCACCGATATCAGAATCGCGGTTGTGTCGGTGCTCGCACTCATTGCAGTAGTACATGTTTGTGTCTTCTTCTTCGGTTTCTTCGGCTTCCGGCGCCGATTCTTCTTCCCCTGTCTCCTCCGCCTCGCCTTCTTCTTCGGTTTCTTCCTCAGACGGTTCCTCAGGCTCGTCGACTTCGGAATCTCTCATATCCTCTTCTTCGGCTTCTTCCGGATCGACAGCATCTTGGAACAAACCAGATTCCTCAACTTCAGATTCCTCGGCTTCTGGTTCCTCTACCGATTCTTCTTCCATCTCCTCTGGTTCAAGCTCTGGCGCTACGTACTCTACCTCATATACTGAATCGTACTGTAGCGCCACTGCACACTGATCGTCAGTCAAATCTACCCCATCGGTAGTAATAGTTATGGCTTCCTTGACAGCGCCATTGGCAATCAACGAACGACCCGGTTGGTACAGGAACGTAATGTTTACTTCGGACCTGGAACGTACTCTCTTCATTACGAACCAACGTCCATGAGCAAGCCACCAGTCGCATCACCGGTGTAGTTCTGGATCGTACTGAAACCGATCTTATCGATGGTCACACCAGCAGCAGTCACATAGGCCATCATGTTCTTAGTGATGCCACCAATGGCGGTCGTGTCCTCAGTACCGGCAACGGTTATAGCAACCGCATCTCTACCAGCATCAGGAGGACCAATGAACAGGTTGTCGCGTATCCAGAAACCGTAACCAGTCGCTGCCGCAGAAGTGTCTGCGAGAGCTATTCCAACATCGCCGCCACCGTTATCGATCATGTCGAACACGTTGTCTTCAATGCGGGAATATGCGAATCCCAACACACCGATGTTGATACCGGTATTGCAATCCGCAAAACGACAGCCGCGAACCACTAGACCGGTCAAGATAAACGTGCCATCATCTGCATTGATTCCGACGACAGTAGCTTTACCGTTGGCGTCGAACATGCAGTCTAGGAACGTCAGACCTGTAACAGTAGCGGTTTCCGCTATATCGATGATCTGGGTGACGGCGTCGTCGTCTGCTTGGAACATGATGTCTTTAAACACCACACCACTGACTTCGATGTCGACCACGGTAACTTCTGCGGTGCCGGTGATGATGACATTGGGTATGCCACCATAACTCGGGACTGCAGCCATCCATATTTGATTCGCTTTTGGAGTCAGCGGCTCGTCCGCTGCGCTCTGGGTGTATGTGCCGTTAGCGATGACAATGGTGTCGCCGGCAGCAGAATCGCCTCGCGCTTCATCTAACGTGGCAAACGCATCATCAGGATCCTTGCCGGTATTGGTGTCGTCGCCGTTAGTTCCATCGACGTACCAGGTTTCGCCGAACACATTCGGCCCGACAACCAACTTATCTACCTTCCAGCGCTCCCTTCTACGCTCAATTACTCGGGGCATTTTGTTTCCTCCTTCTCATCCATCCAGCTCGCCGAGCTGTTACGCTCGGGCCGCGGCCTTTCTTGAAGGGACCTCTCTAGGTTCCTTTAGCAAGCGACTGTAACGCTTGTATTCCAGTATCTCATCAATCGGCGGCAAAGAGGGGTCAGGTATAGCCTGTCGACTGTTCATCATCGACTCTAATCGAGGATGCCTTTCTTCGACAATCCACACGTCTCCGCCATATATTCGACGATCAATTCTGCAGGGGCAATTGCAAGTTGTAGTACAGCCCGTACAGCTGGTTCCTGGTAACCCATTGCATTCATCATCGCTTTGGTGACATATTTCCAGACCAGAACGGCACCGGCATGGCTTACTTGGACCTGGTGAAAACTGCCAGCCACCCCAGCCGAACGTTTTTCGCACACGAAAAGCTGCATACATGGTTGCCATTACTCTCCTTACGCTGCTAGATCAAGGAACAGATACCCGTGCTGAGCACTGGTGATGACAGGATCAGCGTGAGTGAACACGCGCGATACGTCAGACCGTTCCTTTTCATTACGATAGGTCTCCATTGCCCAAGGCACATTTCCACGCTCATCCCAGATGTACATGTAAGCGCCATTGGCAACGCCAAGTGACGGAGCGTTCTTAACCATCACCAAGCAGTTGTCGGTCCATATGTCCGCACCGACGAACGTTGCGCCTTCCGCTGCGGTGTTTTCCACAGTGTCACCGACGATTAACTCAGGTATATCAAGAACGGATGCAACCAGGGCGGGTGTCATGATACCTGTCTGAGTATGCTTGTATTTGTCAAGGATCAGAGGATGCTCTTTGAGCTTCTCCCACCCAAGTAGACCGATAAACGCAGAGTTAACGGTTCCACCGGTGTTGCGCTTTACAGTCCGACGAGCAGTATCAAAGTCAGCAATCGGATCGCTCGATGCGAAGTCAGACCACTGATTACCACCAGCCAAGGTGTTGCTGGTGCCCCACACTCCAGTTACGAAGAATGCAGCAGCAGCGAGCTTCTCCAGCTCTAACTGAATAAGGTTGGTCAAGAAGCTTACGTCCTGCGAAGCAAGGCTTTCAGGAGTCTGAGACGCGGCTTGCGTCACATCACCTAACAGTTTCTCAAAACCGTACTCGTTGGTGCTGTAGGTGCCGGTAGACAGTTCGTAACCAACCCTGGTGTACGGACCTTCCGCAGCACGCTCAGCACCCTCTTGACGACGAAACCAGAAGTCACGATCGTAAGAGAAGTAGGTAGCGCTCTTTTCATCGACGCGCGCTACGGGGGCAATTTGATCCCACAAGAACCGATCGTTCTTGAAACCGATGCTCAACGCCGTGGTGACCGGATCAACCGGTCGAACATCACGAAGTGTCGGCTGCGCCATTATTTACCTCCCATAACCGGCTTTACCGGTCTGACTTGTCTGACAGTAGGTTGTGCCATGTTACGACACAGCTACGCGAGACGGACTTATTACCAGAACCTTGTGTATTTCTTGGTCGGCGCCATCTTCAAGCGCAATGGCGATTGAGAAGATGGTGTGAACATGGGTGGCATCGACGTCAAGAGTAGCGGAAGCTACCAACTCAGCATCTGAGGCTAACACCAATAAATCGCCACAGTTAACGCTACCGCCATATCGGGCCTTTGCTACCTCACCAGGACCAGCCACCTCAGCAGCTAGACCGGCAGCGTTAGGATCGTTCTGTAGGATACCGATCGGCGTGTCAGTAGTCGCATCTACGGCAGTGACCTCAAACTTCTCGGTGGTACCCTTCATTTTCATTATTTCGAACTGGTTCGCGGAGATATCACCGTCCGCGATCAAACCTGGGATAGGCATATTAGTTTCCCTCCCTTGCGTTCAGAGACCGCCGATGATACGCATCGAATTCCTTGGCGCGTTCTCCGACCGAAAATTTGACCATTGCCTTCTCGTAAGGAATGTTCTCGGCCTTAGCGTAATCACGCATCTCTTGTTCGAACGGATCGATGTCCTCATCGTCGTCAACGTTGATGCTATGACCAACGGTGTTAATGACGCCAGCCATCTCACTAGCCTTGTTAGCCTTTGAATAGCTAAACACCATCTTATCGACCGCTACTTGCCCAACGGTCTCTTCAATGTCAGCCAGTTCGGTTCCAAACTCAGACGGCTTACCCGGAATCGCGTTCCATTCAGTCGCGATCTTGGTGTACTTAGCGACACGCTTATCGTGTTCTAGACCCGCTATGTACGCGTCCTGTTTCGCCACCTTAGCTTGCAATTCGGTAATAGCAGGATCGACAGCTACAGACTCTTCCTCAGCCTGCATCTTTTTCCTTTTGTCCTCATCGTCGTCGTCTTCATCGTCATTGTCAACGAGTTTGGACACTGCGGCCATTATCTGTTTCATACTGGCGCCAGACTTCAGACCCAATTTTTTGGTCAAGGCCGACATTTCGTTATCGTCATCGTCCTTGTCATCTTTGTCCTTGTCGTCATCACCTGCGAACTGAGAATCTTCTTCAGTCTCAACAACAGGGTCATCAACGATGCCTTCTTTGGTTACGTCATCCATTTCGCTTCCTCCTTTCTGAAGCTCGTTTGCTAGTATGCTCGCAAAAGCACGTATGCGTGCGTTTACGTCTAATTCACATTTACCATTTGAATATATAAAGCGATGGCTGCTCGATAACGACTGAAATATGTCCACCACATCGAGCGGTGCAAGCGAGTCAACTGCGGGCTCCTCTGCACCAAGCAGTGCCAAACCGGTCGCCACCGGCCCATCGTCCTCAATGGTCATTTCTACCGAAACTGCATTAAACTGGCCTCCTTCAATTAGGTTCGCGAGTGATTCCGGAACATCTACCAGATCTGCTACGACCTTATCACCTTGACGTGTTAGAGCGGCTACTTTGCCTAGCCGGATCGCGCCTTGACCGAACTCGCCAGTCAACAGCTCAATCGGAACTCCAAGATCGGACGCTAGCTTGAGATTGAATTCGTCGGTGGTATGACCCACCTTAAGGGGTATTTCGCTATCGCCATTCCTAAAGCTAGACACGATGTGATCAAGATCACCCTCTGTCCATGTTCGTGTCATTCCAAAGGCATCGGTCCACGTACCGGCAGCGAATATCTCAACTCCATGTACGTTCTTTGTCACAAAATCGGTGGCAGCGGCCATTCGTGACTCCTCGACTTCCAATTCATCCAGTGAGCTGACGTCGTCTAAGTTCTTAAGCCAATCGGCTGATACTGGCAAATAAATCATGCTATTATCTCAACGCTGACGCCATCTGGGGGTGTATACAACATGAATTCTGCCTCCGAAGTTTGCAAGAAATCACGACCCAAATACGAGGATATTATGTCTTCAGCCGTTATTTCGCGCATCATGACAGTATTACCAAAACGTGCAGTTACGGTAGGGTTGGCGGTCCACGACGACACTGCCAAATCTTGCACAACGTTCTCACCAAGCGTTGGCTTCTTATCTAACTGAACCGCACGATATACCTTCATGGTCCCACCATCCCCAAGGCGCTCTCGCCAATATGCACGCTCCTTCTCAATTGATTCAGTCAGCTCCTCTACAACTGAATCAGCACGAGACTCATCAACCAAGCTGGGATCGATCGCTATGTCGGACGAACCCAAGTTTGAATTGAGCTGCTCTACATCACTAAAAAAGCGATCTCCAGAACCCTCCATTATTTTTGTGACTGCAAGCTGCAAGTCTTGACTAGATTGACCGCGCAATCCTGCTTGTATATAACCGGTCTTACCGTTGAACATGTCTTTAACAGTCTTCGACTGCTTGTTACCACCAACACCTATTTTACGGCGTACTTTGGCGGCCGCCTTATCTAGCGAAATATTAGTAATGACCCCCTTTATGGTCGACTCGCCTGCCAACTTAGAAAGAGATTCTCTAGCTGAGCGAGCATACCAGTCATCTCCACTTTCGCCTTCCTTTCTGTCAAACTGCTCCTCACCACCAATCGAACCCAAAGTTTCAGTGTTTACTTCACTCTTAGCTTTTTTTCCACCGTCCCTAACGCAACGTTTTGATTTTCTACCTAATCTATCAATGATTTCTTTGCTTACGAGACCAGGTCCACACGACTCAGCAAAATATTGAAAATTACACTGATAGCATGCGCATATTTCACCGCTTAAGTGCGTAGCGCCACTTAACAGTTCATAATTGCTAATGTTCGGGCCTATCTTTACCGTTATACGCTTTGCTTCAAACTCAGAAGGACCGCATGCTTCGGGTAACGGTTCACCTTCGTCAAGGTATTTAATGGTCACGTGCGGGTGATAATCTGGAAAAGTATTGTCAACTACCACATCACTATCGTTCAGCGTCTGAACCAGAGCCTGTCTTAAGTTCACTAATTCAGACGATTTGACTTCAGAAAAGAATGGGACCTTTCCTTCGCTGCTCTCAGACGGTGGAAATGATCCAACGGCATGGCCAACTGTCAAGTTGATAGACCAATGCAGATTAGCAAATTCTGCCATTGATTGGTGCAACGCGCCAATTTCCTCTGCATTCATATCTTGCGCAAAACCCAGGAATGCAAGTGTGATGTGCATGTCATCTTCTGGCACACCGTCAGCCATCGATATTGCGTGGGCGTTTTCTTTAGGCAGCATTATCGCCACCATTACGCTTTCTTTTTCTGCTTCGTGAGGCATTATAGACCAGGCACCCCTCTAACCCAACGTTTGCCAACCTCTACAGCTATGACACACCTACAATTTCCTCGGCATGTTACTTGTCCTGCGGGTACAGCAGGTAGTGCACCCCAGCTATTATATATACCTGCTAATCCAATACAACCGAAGTGACCTGGCGAGTCACTGCAATGCACTGCGTTAGGGTCTAGCACCCACTTTACGCGTTCAGCTGCTTGACCGTTTAATCTTCGATGCTGTTCTCGCTCGAGGCCTAGAATCTTTTGCACTTCGAATAGAGCCACCCAGTGGCTACCAGCATGTTGCGCTGGCCTGAACCTAAGTGCTCTGAATACCTGCCTGAAATCGGTCGCTCCAGCCTGAACACTACTAACTAACCCGTTCGTAATACCTGGCATGAGCGAGGAACTGATCGCTTCAGCTGCTACCTTACGCTGGTTTAACAACGTAAAACCTAGCGCACCTGATGGATTGGGCACGTTCTTTATTAGGCCTAGAAGTGACACGTCAATAGTCTGCTGCAATCGAGCTTGCAAAGCGGGCGCGCTTCTTCGTACTATTCCTTCTATCTGCCATTTAGTAGCGCCTGGTATCGCTTCAATTGCGAGCCTCGTTTGACGGCTCCACTGATCGTATACGCGAACTAAACGACGCTGTAATCTAGCATTCTGTTTCTCCCATATACCTGTTTTGCTACGAACATCTAGCTTGGGTAGTGCAAATAGTGAGCGTGCTTCTTGCACTTTACTACCGTCTAACAGCTCTTGCGCCTTTATCCCTGACTGTTTAAGCCAATCGCCTGTTGCACGAAGGTTTATCACGCTGCAATAACCTCTATCTCAGCACCATCTGGAGAAGTGTACAATATTACTTCTCCCTCACGTGCATTACCGATACCACTAAAAAGCGAAGCGATTATCTCATCAGGTCTAGCTTCCCTAGCCATGACAACATTACCAAAATTACTAGCAAGCGCAGAATTTAATGACCATGAGGAAGCTGGCAAGTCTTGACTTACATTTGGACCCAAACTAACACCTTCTGCATTAACCCCTCTGTACAAACGAATTGTACCTTTATCACCTGCTTTATCAGCCCAGTATGCCTGTTCTTTTACCATTGACTCTGTTAGTTCTTCAATCACTCGAATGACATCAGGATTATCTGCTGATACAGAAACTTCATCAACACCAATCTCTAAACCTAGATCGATAATTGAATCAATCTCTTCTTCATACCTCGAAGGCGAATCGCCTTTTATCACAGATATCGCTATATGAATCTGCTCTGCCCTACCACCAATAGAAGAACCTTTCCAATCAACTAATGCCCGCTCAACACGAAAAGGCTCACTATACCCATACTTATCTCGCATTTCTTTACGTTGATCCTTTACTATTTCCATTCTAGCTGCACTCAGTGCCAGCTCAAAATATGGATCTGCACCAAAATCGCGCTCCATCCTGTCATTAAATGTTCCAGTAAGAAACTTTTCCGTTGCATCAAAATCATTAAAATCTGGCTTAGGCGGTAACTCACCAGTATCACCTTCAGTCCTCTCTGCTTCATCCTGTCGAACGCAGCGTTTGCTCTTTCGACCCAACCTGTCGATGATCTCTTTTTCAACAAGACCTGGGCCACAATCAGCTGCGAAATAATTGCGATCGCATTTGTCGCAGCAACAAGGCTCGCCTTTGAGGTGTATTACGACGAGATCAGCCAGCATTTATAGCAACCTCTGGCATGATCACATCGTCACCCAGTTCTTCTTCATCAGGCGCATCGGGCAGGTCAGCGATACCTCTCAAGAATTCTTCATCCTCAGGTATCGGGGTGACCGCTCCTGAACTCGTAGCCGAGTTGTAATAATCTATTACAGCTTTGATGTCAACTTTACCCGGATCACTCCAGATGATCTTCGGCAGGTCAGTGATTCCAGGAAATTCGTTGAATCTAAACAAGAACGGGACGAGCTGTTGATTCAGCGCTTCAACTATAAATTCCTGCACTGCTTGCAAGTTAAGCGTAAAGAAGTCCTGCGATCCTTTTACCAACGCTTGCGTGCCAACCTTGTCCATTCCTAGCGTCAAGAACTGAGCAAAGCCACGCATAAGCATTTCTTTCTGCTTGCGAGCAATCACGGCTCCTATGTCGTACATCTTTGAAGACGAACCATACGGTTTGATCTCAACACCGAACGGCACTATCAACGCGGCTTCTTCGTCTGCGCGTATACCTTTAAGAACGGCTTGCAGATCAGTCAGTTCGCCCGATTCGAGGGGTTCCTCAGGTAGCGTGGCCATCGGCATTCCGCCGACATCACGCTCAATACCTATACCCTCAAAGTTCTCAAGATTCTTAGCGAAATACCATGGTCGATATATGGATCGCATGAAGGACTTGCCTTGAGGATTGCCCTTACGACTTCGGAACCTTATATGCACACACTTCTGAAGAGGCACGAAATACATTTGCGAACCAAAGAAATCCTTCTGCTGGAAGTGTGTAGCATGGTCATCTTCATCGAATATCCAGCGGTACAAGGTCTCCTGACCACGAGGCTCAATATTCTTGAGCCACAAGCGGCCATCTTCGCGCTTCTCTAGGACTATCTCTCCTACAGAGAATCCAAAATCGATCGCCTCTAACGCCTCGTATATGAACGCGCGCCAGGTCTGATCGACCATCTTGTACATGTTCTCTTCCAAGAACTCTTTCGCTTCCTGATCAACATCCTCCGCGCTGGCTGCTTCGACTATGAACTCACTCTGCAGTAACGGAAACTTAATGGCTTCCAACAGCGTGCCAATAACGACATCGTCCTGCATCTCCAGAATGATCTTAGACCACTTTTTCCAATCCTTAAGTGATACAAGATATTCTTCCTGAATACGACCAGCAAGATTAGCAAGCCCCTTGACACCCATGACCTTCATGGTGTCAGCACGAGTCACCTTAGCAGGAGGCGGATTACCTCCTGTGCCAGTACCATTCGAATTAATCGCTGCTAGCGTCATTCGTCATCTTCCTCTTGATTAGTGAACAACTCCGAAGGCCGATAAAGAGTGCCGTCCAATGTTCGATCAGGCCCCGCATGCCGCTTATCGAACAACTTATGCTCACGATCCCAGTATTAGTCCCACGACAACTCACCAGGATATGACGGAGGTGAAGCAACTAACAGTTGGTTATCTGTATCCATCCAGACACGATGTCCATACCTCGCTAACAGCCTAAAAAACTGACCCTCATTACCTGTATCCGTGAACGGACGCACACCAATACAATTCAGTATTGAAGTATGTAGCAACAGCGCGGTGAATGGCACCCACTTCATAGGTTGCTGCGATTGTCCTGTAGGCCTTCGTGGACTACCAATGCACACTTCTTCCGCACGCGTATCACTAATGAATGGCGCTATGCATGTCACCTCAGCATTCATTAGCCTAACTAGCATGTCCGGTTCTGGCAACGCATCGTTATCTAGCGCCAATACGTACTCTACACCGATCGACGACGCCTTCAGAAGGGCATCATTTCGCATAGTGTTTGTCATTGGCTGATTGACAGAAGACGTGTCAGAAAGCTCCTCCCACCAACAATTGAATCCCTGCTGTCGCGTATACATCACCATGTCTGCTACTTTAGCCCATGCACCAGGCGACCACATGGTACCTATAGAAGCGACTAGACACGAATTAGGTGACCCGTGAGGATAAGAATAAGAATACCGTTTGGCATACAGCTGCTGCTCTGCAGGATTAGCGAATATGATCGCTCGTATTATGTCAGTATTGTCTAGCATTTTCATTTCCTGTACATTACAGTTACGGAGCCTGTCTTTATTTCAACAGCAGGATTTTGTTGACAACCGCAAATTCGCGTTAGACCATCCTCACCGTGGTACAATACCACAACCTTGCCTTGAGGACCGGGTATCGCTTCTATGCAATACGCAGAAACGTCGACACCGTTATATTGCACTATGTAGCGGTGCGACTCGAACCCTGGCATGTCAGACTTGATGTGACCTTGAACCTCAGGAAAGTCTGAGTTCTTAGGGAACAGGCTAGGATAGCATGCCTTACACACCATCTTCGATCCCCTTAATGAAATGAACTACGTTGGCAACGCTAAGACCACTTGATAGAGGCCAATGACAATCAATAACACCATAAATAACGTCATCATGCGGCCATTCGTTCTGGCAATGTTCAGAATGATTGATTAACCACTGATTAGCTAGCTCGTCTGTTAGCGCACTATTAACAAGACAAAATTCGTGAGGAAAGGTAGAAATAAGCCAGTCAATACCCTTGTTTACTTCTGAAGCGTTGTAGCCGGTGCTACGAAGCATTCCCGCCTTAGGGACATGATATCCGCGCTCTTTCATAGTCTCGCACAACATAACGATTCTGCGAGTGAAGACCCTATTGCCTGGCACTACATATCTGAGAGTCTGAATCTCTTTCGAGTAATCAGGCCTCTCTAGATCAGGCATTACTCCGTGAACTATGTCACCTTCTTTAATTTCCCCAACCAACTTAAGAGGATGGCTGTAATGCACGTTGTCATGTTCGTCGGTGACCGTCGCATACCCACCACTGATACCGGCCAGTTCGAAATCAACCGAACCATCCGTTTTCAATTGCAACGTTTTTACCGGCTGTTCGGTGTCGCTATAGTTACCAATGGTAATCATGTGGCTAACGTTTCCACTCTTCGGAGCATTAGCGCCCCATCGTGCTTTTTCTTGTTCCCGCCACTCGCTGTCCACTATATCGACTTCACAATCAATGAGTATGCGATAGTGAATGTCGTTTTCTTGCCTGCCAATTCGTTCAACCTTTAGGTCATTGCGTTGTAAGAACTCTGTATTACGCTTAATGCTTGCGGCTGGTAATAGGACTAACGAACCATTACCGTCCTTGTCAATCACTAGACTATCCATTTCCGACTTGGTGAGTTCTATCACTGCTGGTCCCTTAGTAAATGTTTCGAATTCAGTTTTGATTTTCATATCTGTCCCTCTGCGTCCTATCAATAAATTTTGATGCGTATTTGAATCCAGCATACTTAAATATGCAGCGATGCTTTATTCCTAAGAACACTGTGATCCTACACCTAGTGCATACCACTAGATCAGCCACAGACAACCATCGGTCAGTATGTTAAATATTCCTCTGAAGTCAGAGACCAGGGCCAATTCTGCAACCATTGGCAAACAGATTTCCATCAATACGGGCTTTGTAGGTACCTACGAGACTTCCAGACGTGCTTACGTTCTTTGAACTTCTGATACGCAACTGCAACACCAAAGCCAAGAAGCACTGGCACGCTGAATATTATGATGTACCCCGCAATTAGTAACATCGGGTCGCTCCTTCATTTAAGGTTACTATTACATTATATATCGACTGATATTCTATGTACAACCCGAATTAACGGAGATTTATCGTGGTCGTGATTCACTCAGGTGACATCCTGGTGACAATCCCTTAATACTGTCTGGATAGATGTAGAATCATTCATCTGCATTGCTAACTACACCCTGCGTATCTCTGGGAATCACCTTTTTAGTAGCTCTTCACGTCACTACGGAATCCTTCGCCAACTATCTTGATGCCAGGACTCTCATCAGAATCTGTAGCCCTGAAGTGCGTGTCCTTGCGAGTGGGATTGGTGAATTCAATCATGGCGAAGTTAGAAACGTCCATAAGCCATTCGGCATTGCCCGTTTCTTCGTACTTTTGGATTCGCTTCTTCATATCGGCCACAGTGTCGCGAAACTTCGGGATGTCTTTACTCAGAATGGAACCATACTTGTAATACGACGTCGCCATTCTGTCGACCATCCCTTGCATGAACGACTTGTTCACTTGGGTTATGGGCGTATCGTTACCGTCACCTGGGAATTGTAGTGTTATTTTCATTTTCAACCACCTTTAAAACTCGTACGCCTGACTATGTACATCTGCTCCAGACTAGCTTATAATAGGATTATCAAATAAGTTAATGGAGTTAAACGATGGCAGCCACTCACCTTCCTTACCTAAACAGCAACGGAGAGAATGCGACACTTTGCGGAAAACACTCTCCTAATATTGTAAAGATAGATCCCACCTGCAAAACTTGCTACAAACAGAACCCCAGCGAACCAATCAAAATCGAATGCCCAGGCACGGGAACGTACGTCAAAATTGAGAACATCTCGTTCGGTCGCACAGTATGTCCCGAATGCAATCGAATGCCCACAGTTCGCATAAACGGATTGATGCGATTCCACACGAGGAGAGTGTAGGCGATCACATTCGCATTTACTCCCTCCACAAACTAACCTTCTTCTCACTATACACCAAAGGCGCATCATCGCCTGGTTCCCTAGCGCTGAGATACGTCAAAGCGATCGTAGTGGTGTCAACCATATCATCATGCGTGGCTTGAGGGAATTTGCTGTGTTCATCAAGAAACTCCCTTAGCCATGGCGCCCGATCTGGAACATAACACCGCCCGCCTTCGATAAGATGCGATACAGCCGAGAAGCGCGTGTACTTGTCTTTATCGACCTTGATCGCTTTACAGGGAACAATTGACCATGCATCGCCATTGAGTTGCGACCTGCTGACGATCCTTGAAATCTTCTCCGCGTCTTCATCGTCGAGACCTTCCACTAAGGCGTTGCGCTTGAGCACTTGAATCAAACTCTGACCGCTGGCTGCATCTTCAACTAGGTGTAATGGCTTACCTAAGTGTTTCTTGTGAGTTTTTAGAACTGCCCCAACCAAAGCAGGAAACTCCATGCGATCGCGCACAATATCAACAAGATAATATCCAGTGCGACAAAGAGCCCAAACAGCACCAACCGAATAGTCGTTATGCTGACCTGTTTTGAATGCGGTATCCCAGGCAACAACCAGTTTACGAACATGAGGAAGCTCATCATACACTCCCCAGTAATCGTCATGAACTAGGTTACCCTCTTTCGGTGTTGGTCGTTGTTGATACAGAGCGGACCACCACCCGCGAGTACTGCTCTTAATTACAGCTAATGCTTTCTCATCATATCGCCATGGCCACAGCGCTTCGCCCTCTGTACGACCTAACTGATCACCAGCTTCAGCAATGGCTGGCAACCTGACCTCATCCCAGTGTTCATCGTTCTGACCGTCAAGCAACCTACCTGCCAGGTCATCTTCGTGCCATCGTGTCATTACCAAGATCACTGCAGCACCAGGCTCTAAACGGGTAAGAGCAGTTGAAGTCAACCATTCCCACGCGCGCTCGCGATAGGTTAATGAATTAGCCTCATCGGCATTCTTTACTGGGTCATCGATCACCAACAGATCAGCTCCCCTACCGGTAATTGCTCCACCGACACCGGCCGTTACCAATCCGCCGCCTTCGGCTAACTCCCAGATGTTCGCTGCTGTACTATCATCAGATAAGCTGATATCTAATTCATCCTCATTACGGCGTATAGTGTTGCGAACCTTGCGACCCCAGGAGGCAGCAAACGAGGCCTCATAAGACGTTAAGATGATGCGCTTATCAGGCCAGGTATTGAAGTACCAAGTAGGGCCATAGTGCGATGTTAGCTCAGACTTGCCATGCCGTGGAGGCATCTCCACTATCAGGCGTGGCTTACGACCCATTGAAGCATCTACTATGGCATCAGATAATATCTGTAGGTGGGGCGCTAGGCGCCACGTCGATGATCCTGCTCGAGTCTTGCTCAGGTGCATGGCCATTGTGGCTGGCGTTACCTTCCATGACTCTGATAGCAAGTATTTCGAGGGACTTTGTTGCGTCTGGGTCATTTAGTACCGACCTTATGGCCTCATTGGCAGGGACGTATCCAGTACCTGAGTTACCCTGGTTATCTACTGTTTGGGTAGGCATTCCATACCCCCTATTCATTAACATTTCAATTGCTTTCAGCCGGTCTGGTGCCTTAGTCCTGCTGTTAGTGATTACCTTGATTACCTGATTCACCAGCCACTGGCCACCATCCGTTACATCATCGATGTACTCTGCTATCTTACCGTTGCGGCTGGTATTGGCCATACGCTGCAGAATCTTTGGCCTCTCGCTAGGAGCATTAAGGTGGGCATACTTTGGTAGCAATAGCCTTGCTGACTTAGGCTTGCCTTCTATGCTTACACGATAATCACTCAGGAGCTCATAGGAAGTACCTTCATACACTAGGTATGTGGTACCATTACTATCAGTTCGCTTCTTAGCACCGAGCTCTGAGAGTTCACGGAGGGCTGCTTTGTATTTGTTAGGCATCAGTCCTCCAGCCCTGCAGCGACTACCAATGCGCGGGCGGCTGCGGCCAGGGGTGTGGGGCCAAAGCACATCTGGCCCACATTCTCGAACTGGCAAATCCATTCTGACTTGCTCCATGATGGTCGCCAAAGGTTCCACCTAATGTTTGGTATCTCCAACAGTCCCTCCAGCGTCACGTTGGCGACGCGGCCCGAGCCTCCACACCTTCCTGTACCACAGTGCATTCTTTTTGCTACGCTTGGGACGGTGTGGATTGGATGTGGACACTCCCGCGACAGCCCCGGAAATCGCAGGCCGGTGACGGCACATTGACAGTAAGCACGATGTAGCGGGGACTCAGCAGGACACCGCGCCTCTGACAACAACTTAGAAACTGTTTCCATTTCCATGTTTATTGATTCATCATTTGTCATGGTTAGTTACTCGGTGGAATACCCGGATAGCCATCTATTTCACCACGCACAAAACAGTTGGTAATCCAGAGTGGCGTTCTACCATACAGTTCTTCACCACGAAACAGCCGCCACGCCATCTTTATAGCACCGAACAGGCCCTTTACTTTGGCAGGTTGCGTCGCTACATTTATAGTAACGTTTTGTTGGAAGTTACAATCCTTGATGATGGTGCCGGCCTCCGCATTTATGACCGTCACCACTTCGTTCGTTTCTTTGAGAGCTTTATTTTTCATCGCTACGACCACCTAACCAAAACAAAATGATCAGGGCAGTGATGCAACTTCTGATCACTATCAATTGGCTTTTTAACTACACAGCGTTGGTCTATCAACTGTATCGCACCGAGATCAAAAGCTGAGGATGTTGGTTCTACTGGTATAAACACTTCCTTATTGAATCTAGGAAATCGCATTATTGCCAGTTTGTTGCTCATCACTTCACCTTTCCTGATCGCATTATTGATTCGGATAACTCAGCTACGAGTTCGTCAAAATTATTATCGAGATCATCATTGTCATCTAGCGCCACTTCCTCAAACTTGTTATGAAAATCGTGCACTAAGCAATTGTCGTCAGCCATTATAACGAGATGATTTTCGTTGAATACGGCAATCGCTGGCGTGTTGAGTAGTGCCATCTGGCGTTTTAGATTCATGAAGTCTGTATAACTAATTTTCATTAAAATTTCATCTCCACATCTTCATTCGCTTGATATATATACTCGCCATCAAACGATATTTTTATACCCATCTTGGTGGCTAGCGCCCGCAATTCTTACGGGATCATCGTTCCTATATGAAAATACCCACAATGCTATGAATGCGAGCCACGAAGCGATTTTCACAACATTTCGAATTATTCTTTTTGCATTCATGATTGGCCTCCTAATAAAATCATCGGACCATGAAAACTTCCTGCATGCTCGGGGCAGAATACCCACCCAGCCCTCGACTTGTATTTCGCGTTCCAAGGACATTTACGAAACACATTCGTTCCTTTAATCAAAACCATTTGATTGCACTGAAGAATCTCGCTATCCATTAATCGTTCGCAGCATAGCGTGAGAATGCTTACCTATATTTTCGGACAACGCTTCGAGACGTACTGAGACGTAATGCAGATGGTAAGCCATGTGCTCGTCAAGCAACCCCAACGCATCAGTCACCATCATTCCTGTCTCGAGGACTTCTGTGCTTGTCCAGCCACATTGCTGGGTGAGGCCGCACTCCATTTGCCACGTTTCTCTATTGTGTTTGATTGTTTTTAATTCATTTACTACTTTCATTAGAACCTGTGAATCACTACGGATTCTTCCTCCAAATTTGGATCTTCAAACACGATTTGACCGCCACAGACGATCCTCAGACCTCGTGATTTTATGGTAATACTCCTAATGCCTGACGGTATTTCTGCGCTATGTCTGACCATGCCTTCGACACTGAGCTGTGGCCACCTAACATCGTCCCACTGCATTAACAATTCCACAGTCGCTGAAGGTTGACCACGCGAATAACTCAGAATTCTGCCATCAAACGACCGCAAAGCTTCTGGAGACGGCAAACTTATTTCTGATAATACGGCAACGTCTGATACATCAATGCCGAAATAGGTGATCTTCATGTTTTGAGCGTGCTTCTTCACCATACCATCACCGGCAGAATGCCTGTCCTGTAAGCAATACCGACAGCATGAGTTCGATTTTTAGCCCCTAATTTATGAAAGATGCTTGTCACTTTACGCTTCATAGTTGTGTCACTATAATGCATGATTTGACAGGCTTCCTTTCCTTCAACGCCTTCAGAAAATAGCGCCAATATTTGCACTTGTTCCGCAGTAAGAGAGTGTGAATACGTTACGACCATCATGCGTCCGAACAGTCACGAGTAGCACCACAGTTTGAGCACGTTATCTTACAATGCACTTGCTCAACTGGGCTGCCGCACAAATCGCATGTTTCAACCGGTTTGGGT
>CAACVE010000001.1_pt1 | contig 56267 bp, 78 predicted proteins | sample 2381751 | NCBI WGS metagenome assembly CAACVE01 (sample SAMEA5211968, study PRJEB30684) | marine metagenome | biome: Marine; feature: Epipelagic; material: Water | collected 2015-10-15 | depth 2000 m | reverse complement strand
TACGAGATTACAAGGTGACTGGAGTTCAGACGTGTGCTCTTCCGATCTGCTCAGCGCCCCCCGCGGCCCGGCTCCCCGGCAGGAAGGACCCGGAGCGACCGCACACGTCCGCCGCCGTCCGCCCGCGTCCGCACCGCCCCGCCCGGCCCCGCGCACCAGCGGACCACCACGAACACGAAACCCGGCACCGCTCCCCCGCGCATGACGCCCGAAAGCCGGGCACGCCGCCCCGCCACCAGAGGGCATAAGCGCCCGCCCTGATATGCCCAATCCGTCTATTAACTATTAAACAAAAGGTTGATTAGCGGGCGGGGCGTCTGTAGTGTTCGGGGGAGTAGGGCGAGACACTGACCGCCCGCCGAATTGACCGAAAGAGGGAGCAACCATGGCACGCTTAGTAGACCGCACCGCCTATTATGTCGCCCGCCGGGCGCACACATTGGAGACCATACGCCAAGCCCGCGCTTGTGGACTCCACGGGCTAGTGAAAGCCGCGCAACGCGATTTAGCCAAGCTACGCCGCCATGCGCACGGTGTCGCATCCCCTAAGCGGCTGGACCGCCGCCCCGACTAACGCCCGAATCGACTGACCGAAAGAGGCCCGACCATGAAAACACTGTTCATCTATCTGACCGTCACCGCCGCCGCCCTGTGGCTGGCCGTGGACCATATCGCCGGGGCCGCCACTGGCGCCATTGCCCGCGCCGCCGCTGGCCTCTAAATCAACCGTCTGTGGAGGGTTCAACCGTGAACACGCTAAGCCTCATGCTAAACACCGCCGCCCGTGGTGCCCTTTTCCTGCTGGTGCCGGGCCTGTTCCTGGCCGTCGGCATTGTCGGGGCTTCCGGCGGCAACTGGTGGGGCGCCGCCCCTTGGCTGTTCCTGGCCGCCGTCACCGCTGGCAGCACGCACGTCCCTGCAATCCCGCAACACCGGAGAAACGCACAATGACCGCTTACTACCCCGTACCGCACGAGTTCGAAGCCAAAGAGGCCCGCGCCATGCTCCGCGCCCGCTTCGCCCGCTCCCCCAAGGCCCGCGCCACGTGGCTGTTCCTGGCCCGCTGGTACCGCTGGCGCCTCGCCCGCTTGGGCCTGGCACTAGGTAACGGGTCCAATCCCCGCGCCCGCCGCCTTGCAATGGGCAATCTGAATCGCGCCTCCGCCGCCATGCGTGCGGCCTGGGCAGACCTGCAAACCGTCAAGGGGGCCTAACGCCATGAATCCGGATTTTGTTGCATATGCCCAACGCGGGGCGGCCGGTGGGTCGATGCGCACGGAACCGGCGCCCGCCCGGTATCGGCCCATTGGGCCGGAAGAGACTAACCCGACCCGGTCCGGCCCGTTCGCGTCGAATTGGCAAGTTAAAGTTTCCGGGCGCTGGCGCCGCTTGTGGTTCCACTTATCCGCGAGGCCTCGCCACTTCGTCCACGTGGACCGCCAACGGGTGGCGGTGACAATCCACCGCGCCCATTAATTCAACCAAAAGAGGGATTACCCACCATGCGTTACACCGTCCAGTTCTTCATAGCAGGCTATGGCGCCCCGGAAGGCGGCGACGTGGAGCACGCCAATAGCAAAAAGGAAATCGCCCGTATGCTGCAATCGGAGCACGACCGGGCGGAGCGCGTCGGCGCCGGCTACGGGCCTTCAGAGGCTTTAATCTGGCACGGCCACCGCGACGACGTGACCGACCTGTACCCGGATGCATCCGCCGTTATCGGGCCTCGCGGCGGTGTCCAATTCGGGCACGCCTAACGACTGAACCGAAAGCAACAAACACCGAAAGAGGAAAACGACTATGAACGACGAAACCGAACACGCCCGTAACCAAGCCCAAGCACAAATGAACAGCATCCGCGAAATGGTCGCGGCCTTGGAACTGGACTACGACCGGTTAGAGGAACTGCGAGAGCAGTACGCCACCGAACCGGACGGCTACCGGGTAGACCGCCAAGCCAACGGCGCATGGATGTGGCAAACCGTAGGGGGCGCCACCTCGGACACGTGGGCAGAGTACGACACCGCCCGCGCCGCCATTATAGCCGCTTGGGCAGACTCGGAACCGGAATACGACCACACCGCCGACGCCGAAGAGCTGGCGGAACTGGACGACGCCGCCGGGGAGAACAACGACCGGGACGACGCGGAACAGCGGATACACGAAGACGCCTTGAGCATCGAAACTCGCACCGATTGGGCGCCCCTTGGCGATACCGGCGGCCCCCATGAATTCCGGATTGTCCTGTGTACCGGCGGCCCGCATGTCCAGATTCGCGGCCAATTGGACGACCACGGCGAGCCTTGCCGCGCTTGGCTTGAGTATCAGGACTGGGGGACGCCCATGACTGAGCGGGTCAACGACGACGGCGACCAAGACGCCCTTTTGACATACGCCCGCTGTTTCTACTTCGGCGAATAACCCACACCACCGGGCGCCCGTAATGCGCCCGCCGTTTCAACCAAAAGTGACCGAAAACCACCGAAAGAGGAAATTTCACCATGAAATACGTACGCGATACCGCCGCCGGCAAATCCATATCCGCGACCGTAATCATGCGGGGAACCCGCCACGTGGCGACCATCCAGGCCCACTATGCCAATTCCGGCGGTGTCCGGGTTGACGTGTGGCAGACTGACCAGCGAGCCCTGGAGCGGTGCGCCGCTGCCCATGCCCGGGCTTTCGGTCCTGGCGCCCTGGCGGATGATTTCATGCACCAGCAGGGGCACGCCAGCGGCTACGGTTACGACAAATATGCCGCCGCGCTGCGCGGTATCCTGATCGATGGAATCCGGATGGCCGACCATTGCGGGCGGGAGGGGAAAACCGACCGCTTACTAAAGCGGTACCACAACGACATTGCCGCCTGTTCCGGGGGGCCGGCCTGTCAGGAAATCGCGAAAGCCTACGAAGCGAAAGCCGCAAAAATCGGCGCTCAATTCGCCAATTGGGAGCTACTGACTCCGGACGGCGAGGCGTTGACCCGCGCTGCTATCGGCGAGCGCACCATAAACGGCGGGGGCGATATCGTTCTGAAATATGGATTGATCCGACGCTCCGACCACCACGCTCGATTTGACGAATACCCGCCGGAATACACCGGCCGGGTCATTCGCCGGTGGTCGTCCCTGTATATCCACGCCGGGACCGACCGCCTACGCCACATGGGATACCGGGTAATCACCGCCATCTAGCCCACACCACCGGGCGCCCGTAATGCGCCCGCCGTTTCAACCAAAAGAGGAATTATCAACAATGAACACTGATACCGCCGTTTTCTTATATCACCGGAAAGAGACCGCGCGCCGCCGGGGCCGCGCTCTTCTGGTGTTCCCGCTGCCGTCCGGCCTGCAGATGGGCGAGACTTTCGACCCGGAAGAGGCCGGGCACCTAGTGGAACAGGCCCGCCGATGGTTGCCGCGCAATGTCCCGTTCTACCTAGAGCGCCCGTTCCGGGTGATACAGGTTCCCGTGAACGCCGCGACTTTTGACGAAATCCACCGCGCCATAAGGGGCTGAGCATGAAACACTACAACTACCCATCAGAATGCATAGACGACGGCCAGCCGATAAGCCGCTATTACGAACAATGGCCGGCTGCGGTCCCGCAAGTGGGGCGCGTGTATGCGGCGCATCCGGGCCGCTGGAATGAATGCCGATACCGGATAGTCTATGTCGGCCACGGCATAGCTTTGGGCATTTGCGAAGGCTCCCCGCAAATGGGGAACCTGAACAAAGGGGACGCCGCCCTATTCCATGCCGAAGGGTACCGGACCGGCTGGCGATATGACGACATCCGCGCCGGGTATCGACTCCGGGAGGCGCCAGCTAATGACCAATAAACCCGACTGTACCCGCGCCATAAGGGGCTGAGCATGAAACAATACGCCTATTTTTCAGAATTGCCCGTTGGGTGCATCTACTTCCGCGCCGGGAACCAATGCAAAAAACAATCTAGCCGGACGGAATACATATACCCCGCCGGGCGCTGGTTTTATGCCGGCCAACGTGACCTTTGCGTTGTCGGACCGCATTCACGCCTGGACGGGAAATACCATGAGCAATAAAACCGACTGGACCCGCGCCGAAAAGCGCGAAATAGCAGAATTGGAAGAGGCCGGGAACGTGATCCGCACCGGCCAGCTAGTCGCCCTGGCGGTGGGATTGTGGGGCCTGTTCGCCGCCGGGGATTGGGAAAGGTTCGCGGTGTGCATCGCCCTGGCCGTATTCCTGCAAATGCTGCTACCCGTAGTCGGCCCGCATTGGGACGACCGGGCCGCCGACCTGGACGAAAAGGCCCACGACGACTAGCCCCGCCCCCTTCAGCCTTGCGCCACCGTTCGCCCCGCCACCGTGCGGGGCTTTTTCGTTTCTGGCGCCCCGTCGATACGCCCACAGTCCCGCCAGCCCGCCGCCCCGGAATCCGCCCCCACCGGGAAACCGCCTGTAACGCCCCACACGGGCCGCAAACCTGACCCGGTAGGGTGCCCCCTCCCCGAAAGAGAACGCCCCACACGGCACCAGCGGGGCGCCCTCGCGCCCGCCTTCCGACCGCACCGCCCGCCAGCACCACCGAAAACCCGCCCCAACGGCACCACACGGGCCGGAAAGCGCCACCACCAGCAGCACCGGGCCGCCCAATGCCCGGACGGCGGCCAGCGGGGCGCGGGGGCGCCCGCCCGACGCGATGCCCGCCAGCGCGCCAGGACCGGCGTGCACGGCAGCCCGTGATCCGGCCAGGGCGGCTCCTCGCTATTCGGATCGCCGGCTTACTTCAGCTCGCCAACTTCAGTCGTCGCGGTACTTCAGCGCGCTTACTTCAGTTCCAGAAAATCAATCGGGCGGGGATGCACCGGTACTTCAGCGGGCCAGGTTCAGTTGAAATCGGGGAAGGAGCAAAAAGAGCCCGGCGAGGACAGCATGATTGCTGGGGGAGAGCGACCGCCCCGCCGGGGGCATGGAAAAGGAGATGATCCGGTTGATGCGAAGTCCGACCCACCTTCACAGCCGGGGCAGTGGCTCCAGCGGTCGGCTTTCAGCTCCACCAGGCCCGAAGGCCCGGCTTCGACGCTTACTGCTCTCATCGCATCCGGAGAGGCCCTGCCCCCGCCCTCATCCTCCGCTGATCAGGCGAAGGGGGCGGGCCGCGGATCAAGGCTTTGCAGTCCAATCACCGCTTACAAGCACCTCTCCGGATGCAATGGCTGGTTCTACCCAGCCGCGCATCTTTGAATGTCCGGGGGAAGGGCGCCCCGCGCTCAAGGCCTATTGCAGCGGATTACCCCTGACGACGCCCCCCGAATGCCGGTATGCGGTGGCCGGCGGCGTTCTCTCCGGCTGTCGCCTATTCACCGCATCGAGGTGTGATCCGACACGACGTTGCTGGTCAGATGCGGCCCCAAGGGCTCCGGCTAGAAACCTAACGCCGATATTGCCGGTATTAGTTCTGATCCCGGATCACACTTCGATACAGTGCCTCGGCCAACGGGCACGGCTTAGACTCGCGATCCGAAGCAATGAGCCCGCTGGCCGAGGAAACCGCATGATGGCTCAAGTAAATCCGGGCTGTCAACCTCCCGTTGAAAATAAATCCCCAAAACGAATTTCGCCTGTAGGCTGCTATTTCTACAGAAACGAAAAAGGCTGAGCGACTTTGACTTTTCGGGAGCGAGAAAAAGTCGAGCGAGAAGTGTTGACTTATTCAACAAGAGGTTGATAGCCTTACTTCCACATCGGAATTACTTGAAAGTGGATTGCTCAATACAAGGAGATTGTCATGATCATTCTTATCTGCCTCTTCCTGATCGCGGTGTTGTGCTTGTCCGCGGCCCACGTCCTCTACGACCCGTGGGAGGTGATTGTCGGCTTTGCGGGCCTCTCGGCTGGGTTCGTGTTGGTCGTCGCTCTGATCCTGATCCCGGTAAAACGGATGGGCGTCCACGCCGGCATCGCGGAATTCGAAGCTATGCGGACCACCCAAGAGGAGTCGCGGGCTGCCGGAGACGGTCTAGAGGGTACGGCTTGGCGCCTGGAGAAGGCCCAAGCAAACCGCAAACTGGCGAGCGCCCAATACTGGAACACCACCCTCTTCGACATCTGGATTCCGGATGCCGTCGAGACCGCAGAACCGCTGAAGTAATCGAAGGAGAAACGCATGATCGTCCACCCACCGCGCTTCGGGCGGCTGCGCCACCGCGCCCGCTTCGGAAGCCAACGCCACAAAAACCGCTTCGGCTCAAAACGCTAAGGAGAACGACATGGAACACAAAAACGTAGGCACGGTAGGCCACATCGGAGGCGCCGGCCGTTCACTGGGACGCTTCATGGCCGGCATCGCCGCATCCGTGGCACCGTCCCCGCCTACCGCCAACCTGGCCCGCCGACGCTTCGGCGTCCGCCCGGAACCCGACCCCGCCAACTGCCCGGTCTGTGGGATCGAGCACCGCACGGGCAAGATCGCCTGCTGCGCGGAACACGGGCGCGCCTATCGCGCTGAGCGCCGGCACCACAGCCTGCCGGCCAAGAACGGCGTGAAGGGTCGCCGGCACGGTGAGATCGGATTTCTGCGGTGGGCGGATCGGGCAGGGCACCTGACCGAAAGGCCCCATGCCCACTTGGCGGCGACGAACCAGCAAATCGCTAATCCCCCGGGACCCGACATCCCCATGCGTCGCAGCGAGGAGCACTCCGACGACGATCAATACCAACTGGCCACTTAGGGAGGCGCCATGGACTTCTGGACTATCTATTCGCTCATCGGGATGGCCGTGTTCTTCACGATCTTCGGCTGGTACACCAGCCCGGAAGCCGAGAAGGGGCGCCTGACCCCCTCCTGGTTTGTGGCTGCCCTGACAGTGGCCGCTTTTTGGCCGGCCAGCCTGGTCGCCGCGGCCCTCATGGCGTTGTGGGGCGCCCGGGACAAGCTGGACCCGATCCCCCGGATCACGGACTGGATCATCCTGCGGGCCCAAAAGACGCCCTACGAGCATATCGACAGCTCCGAAGGCCGGTACATGAACCGCTGGTGGCTGTTCAATCCGGAATGGCGATACAGCCAGAAGAAGGTCTTCGGGCGTCAAATCTTCAAGTGGCTCCCGGCTATCCGGGTGCACCACACTGTGAAGTCGGACGCCGAGCGCGACTTCCACGACCATCCCTGGAACAACGTCTCGATCCTGCTGCGCGGCGCCTATTACGAGGTGCGCCCCCTAGATCAAAGCCAAGACCCCGATCTGGACAGCGATCCGACTTGCTGCGAAGCGAAACTCCGGCTGCCCCTGATCCCGGTTTTCCGCAAAGCCACAGACCGCCATCGGCTGATCGTTCCGGATGACCGTGAGGGCGTCTTCAGCCTGTTCATCATGTTCCGCTGGCAGCGCAAGTGGGGGTTCCACACCAAAGACGGCTGGGTCTACTACCGCGACTACCTGGGCCTCGGGCCCAAGGAGAGTGAATCGTGAGTAATTGGATGATTGCCGGCATCACGCTGGCCTGTCTGTACGTGATCATTGCTTTGGTGGTGCTCGGGGTTTTCTACTACGCCGAATCCCGCCAAGTGGGCATTCGGAAGCTCCACTTCGAGGACCACGTTAAGATGGTCTTCGTGGCCGTGGGCTGGTTCCCCGCTCTCGCCTGGGTTGGGATTGACCACTGGCGGGAGAAACGAAAGCGCAAGAAGTTGCGTGCGGCCAAGGTAAAGGAGAAGCGCCATGGATAAGCAGACCCAAAGCCCCATGGACCGCCTGAAGAAAGTCGTCGCGTTCCTGCTGGGCGAAGACAAGCTGGATGGCGTGAGCTTCGGCGAACGGGCACCCGGGCGCCCCTGGTTTTGGTGGCGCATCGAGCTGCGGAAAGCTGTGAAGGCCCTGGAGTCTTCCGCGCCCCAGGTGGCGGTGCCGGAGGGGTACGCCCTGGTGCCGGAAGATATGCTCACGCACTTCCGTGACTTCCATGACGCCGTCAAGACGCTATCGAAGACGGCAGACCCCGACGGTTACTGGGAGCACCAGTGCGAAGTCTGCAAGCGCATTGAGTCTCAGCTCGCTGCCGCCCCCACCGCGCCCGCCGGGGGGCTGCGGCCTGATTGTTCAGTATGCGGCGACTTCGGTAGCGATTGTGGTGTGTGCGGCGCGCCCTCCCGGCAACTTGTAAGCGATCCTGATGGGTTGCCGGGCGCCAAGGGGTACTGGCTCAAGGACTCGGGCTATGGTGTTGATGACCACTTCGACACCCTGGATGAGGCCCTGTCCTCAGCATCCAGCCTGATCGAAGATTATCGAACTGAAGCAGGCGCCGACGAATGGCCCTCTGATGCCGACAGCATCACCATTTCCGCAGTGACCCACGTCGCCAGATTCGTGCACGTCCGCGACAACGAATACGACCTGCGCATGGAAGCTGTGGCCCCCGCCCCGGATGAGCGGGAGATAGCGGCGGATGCCATCGAAACGGCCATTGAAGTGGCGGTCGAGGCCGGGCGCGGCAAAGAGCGCGCCACGGTGAGCCGGCTGATCGGACACATGCGGGAGTACGCCAAAAGCCTCCGCGCCGGGAAGCCGGAAGGGGGTGCGTCGTGAACACCTTCGTCCAATCCATCACCTACCCACCCGTCGCGTTCCTGCTGGGCGTGGTCCTGGCCGCCGGGATCGCCTGGATCATCCGCAAGGCGGAGTCCCGGGAGCTGGTCAACAAGATGATGCGCCGCCGGGAATTCGAATTCGCCGGCCGCACCTGGATCGCCTACGCCCAGGGCATGACGGCCCGGGAAAAGCGGGAATGGGCGCGGAAGCTGAACAAGCAGATGCCGCCGAAGCCAGGCCCCAGGTTGCCGCCTTGGGCGGCCGGCCATAATCCGCCACCCCCGAAATCCGGAAGACCGGAACCGCCGCCGGCGCGAGACGTGCGCGGGAAGAGGAGCGTGGACGTTACCCTGCGGACCAACGATGTCACGATGCGCCCCGAGGACTGGGAAATGCTCGAATTCCGCCGTCGATTCCGCATGTGGCTCCAGCACGCCGGCCTTCCCGACATGGCCGTTCAAACCTGGGACAAGGCGGTCTATCACGCTGCCGAAGGCCTCTACGGCTTGCGGGACGCCCAAAGGATCATCGCCCAGCAGTTCGCCCGGGGCACACTGGATCGCGACGAATTGCTCAGTCTGCACCGCCTGTGCCCGACACTTTTCCGGCATCCCGAGCAGACCGCCAACTCGCTATACGCCCACCATGGGGCGCCGGCAGACGAACTGCGCGGAATGGTGGACTGGGGCGCCTCCGCCTTGGCCGCGCCACCCCCGGGTGCCGAATAACCCATGGGCCGGAAAGTGTGCGTCCGATACCGGTGCAGCCGCGCTAAATGCCGCGCCCGGCGGACGCTGAACAAGCCGGTGGAGATGTACGTCCGGGAGCCCCGCTGCAAGGCTTGCGGCGGCCCGCTCACCCCGGACGCCTACCGCAACACGAAAGAGCTGGCGCCGAGCCGGGTGTGTCACTGTGACGGCTATCCGTTCGCTCACCGGCGCGGCGGCGGGGTGTGGTGCGACCACCACCCAACCGGCCCTGACGATCAAGATTTCCGGGACCGCTACGGCCCCGGCTGCCTGGAGTAGCAGTATGGCAAAGAAGATCAAACGAAGCCCGTCCGGCTGCCCGGTGGGTGAGGCTCACCACGCGGCCAAGCTGACCGAAGCGAAGGTGCGCGAGCTGCGACACCTGGTGCACGACAAGGGCCTGTGCCACGTCTGCGCGCAGCGGCTGATCGCGCCGGAGGTATCCAAGCAGAGCGCCTACGAGGCGATCCACTCCTACACCTGGAAGCACGTCCGATGAGCACTCGGGTCGCCGACTACGAAATCCGGGATGAGACCTGGCAGGTCCACCGGCGTTTCAACCGCCCGCAACCCTACGAGATCGTCCTGTGGGTGCGCGGCTGGATGGAGGACGAATTCCCGGCCTCCGGGAAGCCGCCCAAGGAGGCCACCTGGACGAGCTGCTTCCCTTCGTCCTGGAGCACTTCAAAAGCATGACCAACGGACTCTTCGTCCTGGAGAACGCCGGGATCACCGTTTACCGGAGGAAGCGAGCATGTCGATGAGCCAGACCGCAGAGAACTTCCACCACCTGGTGGGCCGCGGCGACATCGCGGAGATCAGTCTGATGGCGACCCGGGACGGCCAGGTGCAGGCGAACCGGCGCTTCGTCAATGGCGAAGGCTACGGCGTGCAGATCGCCCCAACCGCCAGTGTGGCGTTCACCCACATCACCATGAACGCCATGCACTGCTTTTTCTTCCCGGACGGCCCGCTGAGCCTGCGAAGCCTGCCGCGCCGCAAAGCCCCCTGGGGCCCCGACCTTGCCGATTTGATTGGAGAGTACATGAGCGACGAAGCCACCCTGGACGAAGACCTGGACACCCTGATGGCCAGCGGCCGGATCACCGTGCTGCGGTTCAGCCGATGCGGGGACAACCACTGGGAGCTGGGCGTGACCTGGGCGAAAGGGTACACGGGCCCGCTGCACTTCGCGGCCGACCTGAAACGCCCGACGGACGCCCTGCGCGCTTTGATCGCGCATTGCAAAATGTACGATTACGAGAAGGTCTTCCAGGAACAACCGAAGGTTTACGAGGACGTGGACGAATTGATCTGAAGTAAGTGTTGACACGGCGGTGCGCCCTGGGGGATGATTCAACTAAAGGTTGAATACACACTAAAGGGAGAAACCAATGAACGTCTTGCGGACCATCGAAAACGACCTGAAGAGCACCGGCTTACCGTGGGAGATCGCCACGGGGAAGAAACACCTGAAGGTCCGCCTGGACGGCCGCATGGTGGGCATACTGCCGAAGTGCGGTAAAGACCGGGAAGGTGACCCGAGGGCTCTGAAGAACGTCCGGGCGCAGATACGCCGGGCCGCCCGAGCTTTGGGCTGAGAATCAACTGTTTGTGGAGAATTCAACTATGGAAGACGCGTTTGGCAAAGCGCCGGGCCCCGGCGACTTCCCGGAAGACGCCCACCTGGAGAACGGGCAGTACCACTGCCTCTGCTGTCAGTGCGGGCAGAGCTTCATCGGCTACAAGCGGCGGGTCACCTGCCGGGCCTGTGAGCACGAAGAAGCGTTGCTGGACTTCAAGACGCCCGACTGGGTGAACGCCCTCGCCTTCGGGGCCCTGATCGTTTTCTTGGTCTCCCTGGCGGCGAGCTGCGAGCCCGCTTGGGCCGCCGGCCCGATCCTGACCGGTGAGGACGGCTACGGCCGCTCCGTGGTGCTCACCGACGAACCGTGCGCGGAACGACGCTGGCAGGTCGCGCAGATCGGCGGCCGGCAGGGCTGCTGGACCGCCAGCAACACCAGCCACTACCTGATCCGTGAAGCCGACGGGGCGATGCGCGCCATCTCCAGCCGCGGCTTCGAAGCCACCCCCTACTACCTCGAAAACTACTGGCCGGAGCTGCAAGAGCGCGCCCGCGCCGCACAAGGAGATGACGATGAATGACGGATACGAAAAAGCCCTGAATTGGGCTGCTCGCACCCTGGCGGCGTGGCCCCACGCAGCCGGAAGCCAGGTGTACATCCAAGAACGGGAGTCGGTCGGCCACTCAATGTGGGAAAACCAACCCGCCCAACATCCCGGCGTGTTCTTCCGCATCGGGAAAGCCGACTGGGAGCGCCGGCGCCGCGAGATTGAGAACCGGCCCTCCTGGAAACTCGCACCCGAAGCCGCCACGCACCTGGTGTTCTACCCGGCAATCGGGAAGACCGGCGCGTGGGGCTGGGTCACCTCCAGCTCAGAACCCGAAGCCCTGGGCCTGGATTCGGAAGAACAGCACATGAAAGGCTGGGGCCGGTGCACCCCCACTGTGAGCAAACCGAAGTTCCACGGCGAGCTGCTGGGCACCTGGCCGGAAGACGGGATCGAGGCGCGCCCGGAAGAACAGAAGCCCACCCCCGAGCACCGGCGCTCCGGGGTCATCCACGGTCGCCTGCTGAGCATCACCCTCGACGGAAAAGAGATGTCCTCTCTGGCCGAAGCCCTCGGCGATGCCGCTGACCAAATGGCGGGTTTCGACGTGGCCGAAGAGCTGGCCGACTTCGACGCAGCCAACGACCTGCTGGACGCCTGGGGCGACATCGACCACCCCTACAACCCGCTGGCCGATGCCCTGGTGGGCGCCTACAAGCAGGCCGCGTTCGGGAAGGGTAAGGAGCGCCACGCCAACGACCTCCCGTTCGGCGACCAGCCCATGCAGACGATCTCCGAGCTGCTGAACAGCGGCGACGGCATGGCCTACCAGGTGATCAAGAAGGTGCAGGAGAGCACCCGCATGGGTCCCGATGCGGCGATCCGCGAGCTGTACGGCGCCATCGTCTACGCCGCCGGCATGATCGTGCGCCTGGAGAACCAGCCGGAGGACGATGCGGAATTCGACGCGAGCGACGATTCAACCAACGATTGATCTTTAAACAAGGAATTGCACATGAAACTGATCAAGAACGCCCGCACCTACGTGGCCCACCTGCCGTCGGTCAGTGACCTCAACCGGCACCTCCAAGAAGCGGCCTTCACGCCTATCGGCAGCCAGGCCATGAGTGCCCAGGGCTGGGCACCGCACCCGGTCACCCAGCAGTGGGTCGCCCCCTTCCACGGTGGCTTCTGCCTGACCCTGCGCTACGACTACAAGCTGCTGCCGGCCGACGTGATCAAGAAGGAGCTGGCCGCCCGGATCGCCGAGGTCCAGAAGCAGGAAGGCCGGCCCGTCGGTCGCCGGGAGCGCGCCGAGCTGAAGGACGAAGTGACCTTCACCCTGCTGCCCCGGGCCTTCACCAAGACGAAGCTGATCCACGCCTACTACGATCCGGACACCCACATCCTGGTGGTTCCGGAAACGTCAGCGAAGTGGGCGGACGCCCTGGTCAGCGCCTTGATCCATTCCTGCGGCTCCGTGAAGACCGAGACCGTGCACGTCAGCGCGATGTCCGACGGCCTCACCGCCCGCCTGCGCCAGGCTGTCGATGCGGACGAAGGCGTTGACGATCCCTTCACCCCGTTTTCTATCGGCGACTACGCTCAGCTCAAGCAGGACGGCAACCGCAAAATCACCTGGGACGTGAGCAACCTGGACGACGTGGCCGGCGGCATCCGGGAAGCCCTGGACACCGGCGCCCAGGTGGAGCGCCTGGAGCTGTTCACGCCCGGCGACAGCCCGGTGGTGTTCAAGCTGACCAAGGACTTCGTGCTGCGGTCGATCAGCTTCGAAGATTCGGAATCCGGGGACCTGGAGTTCGACAGCCCGGAAGACCACTGGCAGCACGAAGCGTCGGTGCAGTTCCTTCAGGTGCGGGACGTGATCGAGGAGTTGATCGACCTGTTCGGCTACACGCCCAGCCAGGCCCCGGAAGACGACGATGGAGGGCTGATCTAATGGACAAGTTCGACCCCTTGGCCGTCCCCGAGCACGTTCTGCGCGAGATGGCGGCTGCGGAAGAGACCCCGACCCATCGGAAAATTAGCTTCATGGGCGCCGACGAGGCGGGCGTTCGGCCGATGGCGGTTCGGGCGCCCCGGGAGGTTGTGGAGCGGCTGGAGGCGCAGATCGAGAAGCACGCGGTGTTCACGCCGCGCTTCGACTCCGCTCCGGCCGAACTGGCGCTCCGCTGCCGGCTCCAGTTTTTCACGAAAGACGGGGAAGAGAGAATCCTGGCCCAGGGTTTCGCCTACGTCGGATGCGAGCAGGTCCGGGTGTTGCAGGCCAACATGGAACAGTTCAAGAAGAACGCCTTGGCCAGCCTGCTGCTCGAGCAGGAAGGCTTCGAGGCCGTGCCCTGTGAGGGGGGATCGTGAAGCCGGAAGTCCACCGCGCCGCCGTCATCTCGGAATGCCGGAAGCACCGCCTCTGGCTGTCCCGGGCCTGGGGCCGGCAGGACCCGAAGCTGCCGTTCATCATGCTCAACCCAAGCACCGCGGACGCCGACGTGGACGACCCCACCATCCGCCGGTGCATGGCGTTCGCCCGGCGCGAGGGCTATCACGGGATCGAGGTGGTGAACCTGTTCAGCGTCCGGGCAACCGACCCGAAGGAAGTGTGGCCGTTGGCGCCGCACCGCCGGAACCACCCGCACGCCGAGCACCACCTGGTCGATGCGGCGCTCAACGGCGAGCCGATAGTCTGCGCATGGGGCTCTGTGCCGCCGGCCGCCATGCCCCGCGTTCGGGACGTGGTGAACACCCTTTCCATGCTGACCAACTTGGTGTGCCTCGGAACCACGAAATCCGGGATGCCGCGCCACCCACTGTACGTTCGGGGCGACCAGCCGCTGGAGCCCTGGACCTTTCCGGAGAAATGATATGGACACCAACCTCGGCGATGTACGCGGGCACTTGGCCCGCGTGATCGAAGCGAACCAAGACCCGGACGGCCTCTGCGAGGACGCCTTGGCCGAAATCAAGCGCCAAGATGCCCGGGTTCACCAACTCGAAAAGACACTCAGCACCACGGAGCGGGAGCTGAAGGAGAAGACCGAGCTGCTGTTCCGGCTGGAGCAGGAAGTTAAAGTCCTGGAGAACGACGAACGGATCGGCGCTTGGCACTCAGTGTTCGCGACCCTGCGGGAGGAAGTGCCGGGCTTCACGGATAAGGCTGGAACCGGCGAGCAGTGCGCCGTCCTCGCCATTCGGGAACTCGCGGCTTTCCGACGGCAGCAGGACTGGCATCGCACACTCGCCCAGGTGGCGGAAGGCATGGGCCACCGGTGGCAGGCTTTGCGGGACCTGTGCACCTGGACGCACGCCCTTTGCCGGCAACAACCGTGATCCCCGAACCCCTCACCGCCATTCGGATGGCCCACACCCGGGCCAGGGTTTCCGGGAAGCCGCACGCCGTCCTGTCCCTCGGCGAGGGCTACGTGGTGGCGGGGCTCCCGCTGCGCCCCTGGGACCAGGATCGGGTTCTGGAGATCGTGCACCCCACAAAGGGTTGACACGGCGATTCCCGTGGGCGGATAATCAACTTAAAGTTGAATAAACAACCAGGAGAGCTTCTGTGAGCGAAATCATCGGAAAAGATTGCGACGGGCGTCCGCTGCGGGCGGGGGACTGGGTGGAGCCCACAGAGCCTCTGCCCAGTTTCATCCCGCCCGGACCTTGGACGGTCGATGGGCCAGACCCGAATATCCCCGGCAACATTCTAATGGCCGAACTGGACCTGGAAGGCGAAAGGTTTTGCTCAAAACCCTGCGGGGTTCGTCGCATCGACCGCACCGACCACCAGCCCGCCAACCAGAGCTTCGAGAAGCTGGTCCAGGGCCTGAAGAGCGGAGCCCCGGTATGCGCGGAGTGATGAGCCCCACCAAGCTGCGCGCCGAACGGGAACGCCAGCGCAAGGAGCAGCGCCACGCCCAGTTCCGCCGGGGCTTCGGCGAGGTGGTCGCCCGGTGCGTGATCGACGGCGCCAACCCGGACACCGAAGAGATGGGCCTGCTGAAGGCGGGCGTGGGGGCCGGCGTTTCGCCCACGGACCCGGACTTCTGGTCGGCCCTGGAGGGCGCCATGAACGGCGTCCGGTATGCCCGAAAACTACAGGAGAAAGGACATGGCGAGTAGACGCCCTAACTGCGGGGCCCGGCAGTATAGCGACCAGATGATGTGCGATCGTTGCACTTTGGTGTGGGACATGAACGATCCCGAGCCGCCGGACTGTGAGAACTTCGTTGTGCCCGTGGAGTTCGAAAAGCAGCAGGACTCAGCGTCCAAAGGGCCCCGCTACTCCGCCTCAGCGGAAGCGGTCAAACATCTTCGAGGCCGGAAGGCCTACAAGGGTTCCGGGAATTTCGGGTGGGACTGGACCACGCACCCTGACCCCGAGAGCGGGCTGCCGACGGGCACAGTAGTCACCGCCGAGCGGAAGCTCGAAACGGCCAAACTCCCAGTCACCGAGCTGGACGGCCCGCTACTGGAGATGGCGTTCTACGGCGCGCTGAAGAAGGCCGGCATCCCGGGTTTCGCTTACCGCAACATGAATTCCTTCCTTGAGCTGGATGTCGTGATCGAAGACTACGAGGCCCCAGCCGATCCGCCGTTGGCCGGCCAGTACGTCGCGGCGCGCTTCGGGGTGATCCGGTGCCACGGGGGCTCCCCGTTCATCGCGGCCGCCCGCTGCTTCGTGAAGTCGGTCTACGGGCCGGAAATCACTGTCCAGATGGCGGGGTGAGGCATGGCGAAAAGTAAGATGAACGCTAAGCAGCGCAAGTGGTGCCGGATGTACCAAGAAACCACCACGTTCGAACCACTCATGGATGACTTCGAGGCCGGCGAGGAGACTTTCCGGGAAGCCGCACTGAAGAGCATCCTTTGGTTCGAGCACTGGTCCGGTGATGCGATCCGAGACATCACGAACCTGCCGGAAGGCGACGATGCCCCGTGACCTGCCTCCGTGGCTCCAGCGCACCGAGGAAGAGGTCCGCCGGCTCAACGTCAACACCCAGCGCGGCTTCAAGTATTGGCGCGCCAGGCTGATCGCCAGCGGCCCGTGGACCGACACCAAGGCGATCCGGCGGCTGTATCGCGAGGCTGAGCGCCGGCGGGCCCACGGGCAGGACGTGGTGGTCGATCACATCGTCCCGCTGACCTCGCCCCTGGTGTGCGGGCTGGAGTGCCACTGGAACATGGAGATCGTGACCTGGGCCGAGAACGCCACCAAGAGCAACCGGTGGTGGCCTGACGGTCCTTTCGATGACCGGCCGTACCAACAGCCGGACCTATTCATGGCCGACAACGGCCAACTACTGCTGATCTGAGGTAATTATGGCCTACGTGATCGTTGACGACCCGGAGCGCAACCGGATTTTGCGCGAAGTAGACACCGTTGCCTTCATCAACATTTGTGTCGCTGAGGGCAAGGGCGCACCAACCCCCGAATCCGCAGAGACCGCTATCCACAAAGTGCGATGCGAACTGGCGCGCCGCGGTGGCTTCCCGAAAGACCTGGGCGCCGAATCCGGCCGCTGGTTGGAAGAGCGAGGCCTGTGGCCCGGGGTGCGCTGGTGGGTGTTGGAGGGCGGCCAATGAAGATCATCACCTTCCCTGCAAACCCCTATAACCTCCGTTGGATTCGCTGTTCGGACGACAAAGTGATCGTTGACAGCAACCGCCACCTGGAACGCCTGGAAGGCGCGAAGATCGTCACTCCGCTGGCTGCCGGCCAGTACCTCCACCTGAAGGGTATCGGGACGCTGCAAACGCCGGTGATGGGGGTGCAGGACAATGCGTGAAACCCGACCCGTCAACTGCCCGGACGAATACTGGGACGTGTTCTGCGGCCGCGGCTCGAAGTGGCTGGCGCCGTCCGCCGGCGAGCTGAAGGCCCACCTGGACGCGCAGAAGGCCGCCGGCGTGGTCCGGGACGCCGACATCCGAAACCTCCAGGGGAAGCGACTGGGGTGCTTCTACGAGCTGGGCGAGCGGGAAGCCGTAGAGGCCCTGGCCAACCTGGTTGACCGGAAGGCCGGCTACGACTCCGAAGTGGAGGACTTGATTTGATGGGCGCGATACTGGAGTTCTCAGGGGAGCACCGCTGGCTGAGCAATTTTGCCAAGGTGGAGGTGGTGCTGGACGGGGTGGTGTACCCGACCGTCGAGCACGCATATCAAGCCGCCAAGTTCCTTCCCGGCAGCCCGGAGCGAGACAATATCCACTGGGGTCTGACCCCCGGCCAAGCCAAACGTAGGGCCCGGATGCAAATGACCTCGATGACTCTGCGCCCGGATTGGTTTCAAGTCCAGGAACGGGTGATGCGGGCGTTGCTGATCCAGAAGTTCGGGGAAGAGCCATACCGGTCCCGCCTCATCGCTACTGGCGATGCCGCCATTGAGGAGGGCAACACCTGGGGAGACCGTTTTTGGGGCGTGTGCGGAGGCGTCGGCGATAACCGCCTGGGCCGGCTCATCATGGATATCCGAGAGACCCTACAGCTAATCGGCTGAAGTCACCTTCCGGCACTGGCCCAGGTCGGGCGCCAGGTCGTTGCGGACAGCCCACCGGCAGAACACCCCTACCTTCGAGCTGCAATCGTCCCAGGCCTGCCACAGGCGGGCAATGTAGGCGCCGGTGTCGTCGGCATCCGGGCGGCCGTCCGGGCCAGGCTCCGGCAAAGCCGGATCGGACATGCAGGTCAGCGTGTCCGGCGGCCGGAGATTAGTCTGCCCGATCTGCTTTGAGCTGGCGCAGGCCGTCAAAAGCGTCAGCGATAGGATCAAGCACAGCCCGGCACTGCTCCGGGGTAGGTTCGCGGTCACGGTACACCCTCTTAACGATGGTTCGGACTTGGGTTTCGGTCTCTTGCTCGCGCTGATCTTCCCGGGTTTCCTCCACAGCGTTGGCCCCGGCGTTCTCCTTCTGGCGCTCGATGTCCGCCTCCAGCTCGGAAACCTGCTCCTGGGCTTTGTCCCGCTCGGCCTCCACGGTGTCGATCCGGTCGTTGAGATAGCCGACGTACCACCAGGCGCCGTACAGCGCGGCGGCCGCGACTGCGCCCAGGATCAGCTTCCGGGCGAGCGGGTTGGCCCACAGCGCGGCCAGGGCGGGCCCGGCGGCGCTCATAGCGGCAACCGGCCCCGTTCGGCCGCCCGCAGCATCTCGCTACGCCAGAGGCCCAGGAACGTGCCCAGGCGCTGCCGAAAGGTCTTGCCGGGCAGTCGGGCCTTGGTGAGGGCCCAAGCGGCGTCAGCGGTGCGTTTGAGGGCGTACAGCAGAACGAGCAACGGGATGGTGATGAGGCCTACCAGGTAGGCGATGAACATTCCGATCATGGTTTCCTCCGGGTGGCCGCGAAGGCCTCCAGTGCGTTGTTTCCGAAGTAGCTGAAGATCACGAAGCCGAAGACCCAAGCGATGGCCTCCAGCAAGGGATACGCGGTGTCCGGGGTCTTGCCCAGCAGTGCCAGGCCCGCCATGACCGTTAGCGCGGTCATCGCCCAGTAGGCGAGCCGGCGGCGGTGCTTCCACCACTCCGCCGGTGACGGGTTCTCGGGCAGTTGCTCTTCGTTCACAGTCGCAAGTCTCGCCGGGCTTTGCCGTAGGCGGCGTCCCACCGGCTGCGATGCGGCTTCCCGGGGCGCCAGTTGCGCAGGTAGTACGCCCACGCCTCCTCGTTTCGCCCGATAGCCGGCAGGGCGTTCGGGTCCGTCCAGAGCAGGAGCCGCGCAAAACCGGCCGCAAGGATGTCGTTGTCCGCCAGGGCTTCGTAGACCGTGTCCGTGTGGAACGGGTACTGGAGGGAGTCGCACAGCAAGCGCGCCTCGTCCCGACTGGCGGGGTGCTGCATAACGCCCTTCACGCCGCCGTCGCGTTCGAACTGCCAGAAGCCGCGGGCCGGGCCGCCGATTTGCCGGCGGTGCTCCCAGTTGCTCTCCTGGTAGCCGATGGCCAGCATCATCACCCGCGCTTCGTTGGAGGCGTACCCATTCCCGAGCATTTTCAACAGCGGGTTGATTGCATAGTCGAGGAAAACCATCTTACTCTCCTTTCACAGCAGTTTCAGAATTGCGGTTGCGATGGCCCCGCCGGCTGCGAGCAGGGACACCGCGGTCACCAGGGCAGTCTTGCCGCCGACGAACCGCCAGCGGTGCTGCTGGTTGCCGTCCGCCTTGGTTTCCACTTTGCCGACCCAGGTGACCATCTCCCCGTGGCGGTTATCCAGGCGCTTCTCCAGGCGGTCCAGGTCGCGCCGAAGACCGTTGATCTCGGCAGTGTTGCGCGCATCGCTGCGGGCCAGGTCGTCCAGGACGCGGCGCACATGGCGCAGCACTTCACGGTAGTCGTCCAGTACCTGGACATCGGTCTCTCGCGTCACGTAATTTCCCCGGCCACTCCCACTAGCTGCCCGCTGAAATACACGGGCCACTTCCTTACGGTCAGCATTTCGCCGTTGACTTCCTCTTCAACGACAACGGCGCCGGCGGCTTTGATCGCCAGCAGATCATTGGCCTGGAAGGCCTCGGCGGTCGCCGCGGGCCACACCTTGTCGTCGGTGCGGCCGCCGTACTCTTCGGCGGTGACGCCAAACCGGTCAGCGTAAGCCGGGTTGACGTAGAGCATGTGCCCGGAAACCGACTTCAACCAGGTCGGCACGTCCCGGGAATCCAGCAGGGCCTTCATCGTGAGCAACAGCATCCGCTCTCGCCGGTGCACGTCGTCCAGGGCTTTGCGGCTTCGCACCTGGTCCAGGGACCGGTCCAGCTTGTCCAGGCATTTGTCGAGGGGGGTCAGGAGGTTCTTTGGTTGGATCGGTTCGCGGGGCTGCATGGCTACCTCAGAGGCTACGGATACGAGACCGATGGTACGCCCCGGTCTCGCGGAAAAAGGTGAAGTCCCCCGCAGAACCGCCCAAAACGCCTTGACTGCTGACCATTCTGTTCACTCGATTCACCCTCGTTGGTTGATTTTGTACCACAAAGTTGAAACTGGGGCTACGGGAAGTCCGTTAAGTTCAAATCGGCAGCTCTGCGTCAGCAAAAAGGAAGCCGCCGGAGATAGCTTGCAGGACTACCGAGGACCCTGCGACGATAGATGTCGCGGAGTCGAAAATGATTGCCAGCACAAAGGATATAGGGCCGTCATTGAATACCGCGAAGTTGGACGGGGGGGTCGCCATACCGCCGGCGCCTACAGCCTCCAAACGAATGTTGGACAAGTCGCTAATACCAATTACTGGCGTTGTCCTCATCGGGACGCCCATCCGGAAAACAAACCGTGCGTCGGAGGCGGTCCTCATAATACCCAGGTCAACCGCTGAATACGAAGCTGAGATGCCCCTCTGGTCGCCTAGAATCAGGAAATACCGCTGACAGATCGCCATTTCTTCCGCAATAAGCCGGGGCGCCCATGCCGTCGGGAAATCGCCGCGTTCTGCTTTGACCCGGCTGAAGCTGACGGTTGATGCCGAAGAAAGTTTAACGGTGACATCGCCGGTACTGGCTCCCGGCACCGCTATGGTGGTACCTCGGCGGCCTGAGCCTGCGGTGATAGTCCCCACCACACCTTCAACTTCCACCGTAATGTCGGCCGTTGGGTCTTCAACGCTGACGTTCAACTCTTCGCCCGCGAGGTCAGGGCTCTCTATTACCTGCACCAGAGCGCCTGAAGCCAGGGTCACCACGCCATTCGATACCGATACATCGGCTCCGGCCCCGCCCGAAGGAGTGCCCCATCGGTCATAGCCAAACTCACCAGCAGCGAGATTCCCACCTGCGAACCTCCGCTGGTTTACTGAAAAATCGCCGTTGACAAGCAAATTCGCCCTTTGGGCGTACCGAGCATCCGCCTCCGAAGTTGTTGGGAGCTGGTTAGGCCCAAGCCCCACATCCCGAGTGGCCGCTGCCCCCAAGGCAAGTGCCGCCCGGAACGCCGCAGGGTCGGCAATGTCGCTGCCGTTGTTGGCCACCTGGAGGAAGTCGGTGACTGCGGCGGTCGCGGCGCTGCCCAGCTCGTCCAGGGTCAGGGTGGTCTTCACCCACACCGCGTCGGTGCCGTCGAACCGGATCAGCTTGAAGATTTCGCCGGAAGAGACGTTGAACCACTGGCTGCCGACGCTGTAGCCCTCGGCCGCGTTGTTGGTCGCCGTGGGGTCGGCGGTGCCGTCAAAGTTGTTCTGTGGGCCGACGCCGCCCAGGTAGGTGGCGATGACGGACAGCGCCGCCTTCCGGGACACCAGCGTTCCGGAGCTGTCTTGGGAGACCTCGAAGAGTTCGTCACCGGTGAGCGGGCCGGCGTCCGGCATTCCGCTAATTGTTTCAGCCATATCCGCACCTCAACAGAATGGGTAAACGATAACCGAAAGTTGAAACCATGGCTACAGGAAGACCAGGCCGGCGGTGATCGCGTCGAAGTAGGCATCCAGGTTAGAGCCGTTGTTCCGAACGCCGTGCATCGTCAGCACGACCGACCGGGTGCCTGCCGGCACGGCCACCTGGAAATCCTTCTGCGTCCAGTCGGGGGTTTCCGGGCCGATCTCCAGGCCGGAAGCCGCGGTGCCGAGGGAAGCGCCCAGCTCATCCAGGAAGTCCAGCTCGATCTCGCCGGAGTCTGAGCCGTTGTAGGAGCCCAGTGCCCAGCTCACCCGGGCCGCCAGCTCCCCGGCATCGACATGAGCCTGTGCGTCCGCCGGGACGGTCAATTCCTGCCCCGCCCGGAACTCCGCGGTGGACGGACCCATGAAGTAGTAGGTGCCCTGGAAGGCCGGATAGGCGTTATTCGCCTCCACGGTGCCCTGGGTCACCGTCCAGCCCGTCATATCGCCCGTCTCGGCGTCCCCGTTGACCAGGCCCAGGCCGTAGGCCAGCTCGCTTTCCGTCACGCGGAAGTCCCCGCTATCGGTCAGGCGGTACGTGGTGCCGTCTTCGAGCACCCGGGCGTTCTCCGGCGCCAGGACAACGGCGACCCGGAAAGCCTGTAGCGACTCGAAGCCATCGCGCTCGGCCGCCACCTCCACGAAGCCCTCGGTGGCGGTGCCGAAATCAGCGGTCGGGAGGTTGTAGCTGGTGCCGGTCAGGCCGGTATACTCTGCCAGGGTTGTGCCGGCGCCGTCCAGGGCGCGCACCGTGGTCGTCTGCCCGGACTCCGGGGTCACATCGCCGTCGGTCCAGGAGAGCACCACCTGCTCTTCGGTGACGCGGTTGCGGTTGGCCCAAGTGACGCTCGCCTCGGTCAGTCCAGCCAACTGGACCAGCCCGAAACCTTGCCCTTCCACCTGCACGTTCGCCGGGCGGTTGGGCAGGTACGGTCGGTCGGTCATCGTGCCTTGGAGCACCGGGGCGTCGGCCAATTCGAGCTGGCCTTCGGAGGTGTTCATTAGCAGCTTGAACTCGACCACCTCGCCGTCGGAGTTGGGAGTGCGGTCCAGGATGTTGGCGCCGGGGTAGAGGCACCAGGCCACTTCGTCCTGGGCCCAGGGCTTCGGCACTGTGTCGAGCACGCCCCGTTTAAGCAGGTAGCCGGTTTCGTCCACGGAGTGGATCAGGGCGATTTCCCGCTCCGCCAGGGGGCCGCTGCCGATCACCAGCAGCATCGACGCCAGGGGGCCGAACCCGGAACTCGGCTGCGGCAGCTCGGCCACCAGGGTCTCCGGCTCGGCGGCCAACGCGGTCGGAAGCAGAATACGGCCGAGGTAAGACCGCGTGCCCGCGGACTCCCATTCGAGATCGCCGGCGGGCGTGACCCGCTGCTCTTGCAGGTCGAAGCCGGAGGCGTCTTCGTTTTCGGTGGCGGCCAATACGCCCGCCAAAACTTCGGGGTACTGGAAGTCGGAAACCGACACGTTGCCCAGGCCGGAGGCCACGTAGGCCGGCAGCGTCATCACCTCCGCGAACTCGGTGGCCGTGGGGTCTTGGGACGGGTCCACCCACTCCCCGCCAGGCGGCTCGGCGTACTTGGCCTGGGCCAGGGAGAATACGTCTTCGCTCATCTTCAGGGTGATCCAGGCGTCTCCGGGCGCGCCGTAATCGACCTCGGCCACGCGCATGATCACGCCTTCCATCCGGTATTCCGGCCAGGTCACCTTCACGACATCCGCAGGCACCAGGTCCCAAAATTCCCGTAGCACCTGCATTTCGCAGGTGGCGGTCGGGGTGCTGGCTTTGCGCAGCTCCCGGGCGCACAGCCACATGGCCAGGTCCCGGTTGCGAACGCCGAAGTAGTTTTTCGAGGCGCTGACCACCGACCCCTGCTGGGCGATGTTGCCCAGGTCCTGGAGCGAGACCGTCTCCTCTTTTTCGTTCACCGGGTTGGTCCAGGTGACCTTCATCTCGTTCGTGGTCTCGCCCCAGCCGCGCCGCTGGAAGCTGACCATGCGGGCGTTGTCGGGGTTTATCTCGCGCAGGGTCTCCGGGTCGTAGTCATTGCGGACCAGCTTCAGCGTGTGCAGCCCGGTGCGCGGGTGGACGAACAGCTCCGCGTCAATGTGGTCGCGGATCACGTCGATGAAGGATTCGATCTCGCTTTCGTTGGACCAAGTGAGGGAGAGCCCGAAGTTTTCGGCGGCCAGGGTGGCGGCGCACGCCTCGAAAGATGAGGCGTCCATCAGGGAGTCGGGGCTGCCCATGCCCCAGTCGGTGTCGGCCATGCACTCGTAAATGATGGACGCCCCATTGGCGTCCGGGCCGAGCATGGCGCCGGTGAGTGCGCCGGCCACCCCCTTGGGGCCTCGACGGACCGTGACCCACAAGGGCTTCAAATAGGGGTTGTTGGACGCCCACAAGAAACCTCGCCCCGGCATAGACTGGGCGATCATGTTGGCCATCAGGTCGCCAAAGCTCACGCGGCAGTTCCCCTCAACGAAATGATGTCATTACAACACGAAGTTGAAACCGGGGCTATGCGAAAAGCACTGCTACTCGGCATCCCGGGGGTCCGGATAGTCGTTTGGATCAGGGTACACGCCGTTCCACGGGGCGCGGGCCGAGAAGAACAGGCTGGTGATGCCCCGGTAGGCGGGCATGGAGCGCGGGGTCAAGCCCACGCGGGCCGCCATGTCCTCCGGCATCACCTGGTCCGGGCCGCCGGGCAGGACGTAGACGGTGCCGCTCAGGCCACCCTCTTTCTTCTCGCCGCCGAACAGGTTGCGCTTGCTGATGTTGAATCGACCATGGCCGGTGAACGACCCCTCCCAGGCCTTCTTCTCGCCGCAGTAGATGCCTTCAATGGCGTCAACGGGGCCATGGCAGATGCCGAAGTGGATGGACATATAGTAGCTCGCCACCCGCATTTTAGCGTCACCGCTCTTACCTCCCATCGTTGTTCTCCCATTCGTGTTTGCGGTCCACCACCAGCCGGGCCAGGTAGTCCCCGTTGGCCAGGAATTCTTCTTCCGGCATTCCGTTCTTCAGGAAGTCTCGGAATTGGTGGTCCGACCAGCCGTTGTCGTTGAACCACCGGCGCGCCCCGCGGACGCAAAAGCCGGCCTTCTGAATGTCCGTCACCGTCACCCGGCTCACGCATCAACCTCATATTCGAGGACCGATTTGTCGCCGAACCACAGGACGTTCGGGCCCTTCACGGTGACCGTGCCGAACACCACCGGAAGAGGTCGGCCGGCATCCGCGGTGGGGTCCTCCATCTCCTGCGCGGCCTCGGGCTTCGGCTGTTTCGCCTTGGGCGCCAGCAGGGCCGCCACGATGTTGAGGACCAGGGATACGACAATCGCGACGATAAGCTCCACGGGGGCGTCTCCTCAGTAGAATTGGTTGCCGGGGCCCATGGGGTTCTTGGTCGGAATCCAGGGGCAGCCGCCGTAGTTCAGGATGTTGTTGTGGACGAAAAGGCACGCCTCCATGGTGTGGGCGCAGCCGTAGATCACATCCACGGTCGAACCCGCTTCGAGCGCGGTAGGCGGCCCGCTCAGCACCAGCTCCCGCTCATTCTCCACGCGCAAGATGGTTCGCACCTCCCGCTGGCCGTCAGGCCGATCCCACTCGATCATGCCGTTGTTGAACCGCTCCGCCTCGGCAGCCGGCACCCAGCCGGTGGGCATCACTACGGTCGGCGCTGCTACGGACTCCACAGTCTTCGTGAAGGTCGCCGCTGCTTTATTGGCGTTGCACTTTCCGGGGCCCTGGCCGTAGAGGACGTGTGGGCAGCCGTACTGGTAGTTGCGCCGCAGGCCCGGGCGCCGCCGAGAGCTGCTGATCAGCTCACCGCTCAAAGAGGCCTCGTAGCCTTCCCAGCTCACCCCGAGAATGCGGCCGTTCCAGATCGCTCGAAAGTCCTGATCCGGGTCGTTGGCGTGGCCGCTGTAGATAATCAGGCTGATCGGGTGGCTCGGCGGGTAGACCCGGAAAAGCTCGGCCACCGGGTTGTCGAAGCGCGTGCGGATCGACAGCGTGGAGTTGTCCAGGCTGCCGCTGGAGACGATCTTGTCGCGAGTGATCGGCGTGGGCTGATACTGGTCATTGCCCAGTTGGATCACCTGCTCTGCATTCGTGAAAGCGTAAAAATCGAGGGGCGCGGGGCCGTACTGGAAGAAGTACAGGTCCACCGGGGTGCCCTTGCTGCGGCTGCCCTCGAAGAACGGCAAGCTCATTGCGGTGTTTCCTCCGGCAAGTCCTCCAACGTGCGCATCGACAACTTGGCCTGGGCCACGGTGTTGCTCAGCCACTCCATGGTAAGACCATCGGAGGCAAATCGCCACACCGGCATCCAGCACGCAATGACGACCTGCTCCGGCTCAAAGCCGAAGGTCCAGGGCTCCGAGATGGAGAACAGGGTGTCGTCCCCGAACTGATCGGAGACCACAGTGAGGTCCGTGACCGCCCTGACGAGCACCGAACCGTCGGTCAGCAGCAGGGCGATAGCCCGGTGCACGGTGTCGTCGGCGTAAGCGTCGAACAGCGCGGTGCCCTGCATTCGGATTGACGTGGTGTTCTGGTCCACCCCTCGGGCCATAGCCATGTCGTGCTCCCAGGTGGGCATGTAGAATTCGCCCTGCTGGCCCTTCTGGCGCAGGTACGTCGCCAGCAGCTCTTCGCCCTGGGCGCTCGACAAGCCCACGTAGGTGGCTTGGTGCGTGAAAGTGGGGAAGTCGATGGGCGTGTACCGGGCGATCCGCCCCACCTCGAAGTCTACCGTACCCACCGGGTGCTCGGCTGACGCCCCGACCTGCTCTGCCCAGTTGGGGCGCTTCAAGAAAACCTCGCGGCCGTTCAGCGTGACCGCCGCGGCCGGCGGGTCCACTGGGGGCTCCGCGCCCGGATCACCGGAGAAACGCACCTGCACTTCAGCCACGGTGTTGGTCTGGCGAGGCGCCTGGAGCTGCGCGTCCAGGAAACCGGCGATGCCGGGGTGCAGGGCCGTGCCCGCCGGCCAAACCGTGGCCGTACTGTTGGCAAAGGTCACTTCGGTGGCGGCGATGGCTTCGACCGTCCGCAGCTCCGTCACGCCCCGGTAGCGCAGCACTACGGCCATCCCCTCCGCCAGCCAGGTCGGGATCGCATCGAAGCCCATGACGATGCCGTTGGCCGGCATCCCAACACTGGCGCGCACCCGGCGGGTCAGTTCAGGGAACACCCACGAACGCTGTTGCCAGGTGGTCATCAGCCGCTGGAACTGGCGCAGCGCATTGCGGTCCTTCAGGGTGGACGTGAACTCCAAGGTCTTGCGCGGCGTCTGCCGGCGCGCCCGGCGCTGCTCACGCCCGGAGTGCGAAGTGATGATGCTGGTCTTGAACTCGTAGCCGACCTGGTACGGGCGCCGCCAGTTGGGCTCGAAAGGCCAGAGTTGCGCCCGGGTGCCGGTGACCTCCAGCGCGAACGTACCGCCGGGATCGAAGCTGAAACTGTACGTGGTGTTGATGGTGGCCGGGCCGTCAACGTCAGCGATCACCTCGTAGGTGGCTGTCGCCAGCGGCAGGAACGTGTTTGGCACGGCCGGCCCGGAAAGGCTGATCCCGTCTCCGTTCTCTTCCTGGATGCTGTTGAGCGCAATGTCCGTGAGGTAGGAGTTCCAGACGACCACCGACTGGCTGGTGGTGTCCGTGACCGCCCCAAAGTCCACGCTGCTCGGGAAGAAGTAGACCCGGTTATAAAGATCATCGAAGAAGGTGCAGGCGCGCTGGCCGCTGAAAACGGTCGCCGGATAGCCCGGAATTGGCTGGTTGACCTGAAGGGCGCCGGCGGCCGGCTTTGTGTCGTCAATCCAGCCGCCTAACGCCGTGTACCGGGGCGTCGTGCGGCCGTCCAGGTTGGCGGTGCCATTCGGGTTGTAGGCTACCTCGTCCAGGTAGGCCGGCGCCTTGACCCCGGAGTAAACGGCCACGGCGGCTTACTCCTCCAAGATGGCGATACCGAAATTCTCGGTTCCGCCGCCCATGTGGAACTCGTAGGTCCCGCCTGAATCCGGCTGGATGTTGCCCGGACCTTGGTCCGGATACTGGGAGACCGTGCCTGAGTACGGGTTCAGCTTGTTGCACATCGGGAAAATCCGCCAGTTCTGGTTGCCGACTGAGACCGATTGACCTGGGTCGAAGGAAGAGATGTTGATGATCCTAACGCCGGGGACGCAGGCCACCGGGCAAACGAAGCGATTGGAGTTGATGTCAGCAAACAAGATCACCGGGTGGAAAATCACGTTGCCCTCGATCCCGGTGGGCTCCACAAAGGCCAGGCGGGCGTTGTACCCGTCGCCCCACCCGCCACCAGCGATGTAAGTTTTCTGCCCCCGGTAGCAAAAATGGTAAGCGTCACCGGGGGCGTCGACGTGATCTATCTCCAAGGCCCCTGCGCCTTTTCCGTAGTTCGTATCGTAGCTGTTCTTGCCGCCGAAGAGAAGATGGTTATTTGACCCTTCCCAACTCCTGTTGTACTGGCTAGTAGTGATCTGCCAATAGGTCGCGTCAGCAATAGCGCCTCCGGAATAGTTTCCGTACTTTTCAACGTAACCGAAGTACAGGTGCTGGAAATAGCCGGGTGCCGTTTCGAAGGTGACGTGCACCCACGGTTCCGGAGACGTTCCGGCAAAAACATACATGCGGGTGAGGGGGTTCAGGCAATTGCAGCGAGCCATCCAGGGGGCGGCCACCCCCGCCACATCCACCTGAAGGAATTCATAGTCGTAACCCCCGAAACTGGAGGAGTACGGGTACTGGTACTGTCCCCGAGTGAGAGTGAAAGTTGCCCCCCTCCCCGGGATCGTCACCGTTCCGGTTTGGGTGCCAGAGTCGTAGACCGCCGTCCACCCCATCTGATTGGTGAGGAAGCTACAAAGAGTTGAAATCGCGCTCGGCACGTCGGCCGGTGTTGCTTGGGAAAAAGCCATCTAAGACCTCACACCAACGCCATAGCGAAGAAGCTGTAATTCGCCGTTCGATACACATTTTGGACCACCAAGTGATCCGCTCCACCTTGCTGGACGATATTCTCCGCTGCGTTGTCGATACCCGGGACGTGGAAAACGCCGTCCATGACGCCCCAAAACCCGACCGGAGTGACGCCCGGATTTTCGTAGGCCGAAGAAACCACGCCCACCGGAGTGAGGAGGTAGCCGCCTCCCAAAAGCTGGGTCTCCGAGGAAAGGTATGAATCCAGGAGGTCATCCCAGGATTCGAAGTCCGATGACGTGCCCGGCGGGTTCATGCCCGTGCCAACGTCCATAGACCTCGGCGTGACGGGGGCATTGTAGGGGTAGGTGGTGATGGCGTCCCGAGAGTACGCACCGCCCCCCTCGGGGCCGGATTGATCGCTCCCCGCGTTGGAGGGATATACCCAATCCCCGCCTGGGGTCAGCATCGCCAAGCTGGAATTCGTACTGTACGCCCAAGAGTTAGAGCTTCCTGCGTCCCCGGGGTCCGGGAAGGCTCGGTGCCGAGCCCGGACATCCGAGAGGTTCACGTCCCCAGTGGAGTAGCCTGTCGTCCCGCCGATCATCAGCGGGTAAGGGTTTGACTGGGGAGTGGTGTACGGAAGGTAGAACCCGCAGTAGAAAGACTCGTAGACCGTCCCACACTTGACCACGCCCATGAACCGACGCCCACTGGCCACAAACCAGTATTCCATCGGCTGTGACCAGCAAAGGAAGCCTTTCCGATTTGAACTCCCGACGTGATCCCTGTAGGTGCTGTTTCCGGCTAGGACGCCCTTGTGGCCCATCAGATATACCATCTGAACGTCCAGGTCCGTGTTGTCGTACAGGTAGAGTGAGACAAAAATCTCATCCTGCTGCGCTAGGCCGGGGCCCTTCAGCATCACCGCACCGGTCACCCCGTCATCGCTGGAGGGGTCATTCGCGACAAAAGGCGGGGCGTTGCCCACGGTCGTCACGCGCTCCCACTGCTGGTTCGTCGCCACCAGGTCCGCATTGCTGGTGAGGAACGTGTAGAGCTTGTTGTACAGATCGACGTGATCTGTTGCGGTTCCGATTTCAACTGCCACTGTTCAGCCCTCTACCCGAGCATACCTTTGATCTGCCGGCTGTTGGCGCGGATGAAATTCATCACCGCCTTCTGGCCCGGCGTCGTGTTCATGCCCTGGGACACGAAGTCCCCGGCGTCGATTGCATTGATGATCTTGAATTCCGGCATCTGGCCGCCGGCTGCCCCGCCCCCGTTGGCGACATGGCGCGGGTCGTCACGGGTCAGGACCTCTTCGCCACGCTCAAGGATAGCAGGAACTTCTCCCGGCTTGATACCGGCAATCCCGCCAGAGTGATACCGGGCCGCGTTGGCGAACAAACCGGCGGACACGGAGCGCGACGGCCCGGAGCCCGCGATGCCGCCAGTGTGGTTCGTGCCCACGTTGAAGAAGCCGGCGATGGCCCCGCCGATGCCTCCGCCACCCGCCGCCCCGCTGATCGCGTTGAAGATCGCCTGCTGGATGATCATTCGGGCGATCTGGCGCAGGAAATCCGCGGCGAATTGGCGGAAAGCGTTCCCGAGGGAGTTCAGGGCGTTCTCGCCCGCAGCCAGGGCGTCCGCGAAACCCAGCAAGGCATCCGCCGCGCCGCTCGAAAACATCTGGTTGATCTGCTTACCGGAGAGCGATGCCTTCTGGCCGATGTCGCCCAGCTTGCGCTCCATGTTGTCGAGGTTCGTGAGCGCGGCCTGCGCCTCCGGCCCGGTCTGCGTCAGCCAGTATTGGCGGGACGCTTCGATAGCCGTGTAGAGCTGAGCGGTGATGTCCTCGTACTGCTGGCGGAGCTGGTCGGCCGTCGCGCCTTCGCCCTGGTCTTCCGCGAACTCGATGCCTTCCATCAGGTCGCGGCGATGCTGCATCAGGGTGTTGACGCGCTCCTCGATGCGCTGGCGCTCCTCGGCAGCCAGCCGGGCCGCGTTCTGCTGATCCCATAGCGCGCCGGTCTGCTCCTTGATCGTCGCCAGCTCTTTCTCGGAGAGCTGCACGCCGGCCTCCTGGGCCTCCAACTTGGCGTCCCGTACTGCTTCGTCAATCGCGGCCTGCCGAGCTTTGCCGTTGGCCTCTTTTTCGAGCTGCTGAAGCTGGAATTCCCGATCCGCACTCTCCTGGGCCAAAGACTTCCGGAATTCGCGCTGCTTCTCCAGTCGGTCGGCCGCCAGTTCGTTCAGCTTCTCGTTGACGGCGATCTGCTGATCGGACACGCCGACCTTGTCCTGTGCCCAGGCCTGGAGGCCCCCGGCGGTCTGCCCTCCGCCGAGGATTGTCGGGTTAGCCGCGATCTGCGCCTGCCCCACCAACTCGGTGACCGGGGTATCCGGAGAGGCCTGGAGCACTTTCAAGGCGCCGCCCGGGCCCAGGAAATGCGCCAGGTACAGGGCAGCATCGTTGACCGCAACGCCGGCGCGCTGAAGCACCTGGGCGTTCTCCTTGGCGTACAGCTCGACCATTTGGCGAGACAGGTCGGCCTCTTCCCGAAGCATCAGGATGGCCTCTTTGGACATCCCCCTGGCGCGGTCCGGGAAGTACCGCTTGAACATTTTGACCCAGGTGCTCTCGATGAACTGCCCCAGGCCGGTCGCCGTGGAGTTGGGGTTTCGAGCATCGGCCTTGCCGCCGCTCTCGACGTCTACGATGCGATCCACCAAGCTCCCGGTGACGTAGCTGTTCGCGGCTTTCGTGTTGACTTGCTCGATGGCGGCCACGATCTTACGCACCAGGTCGTAGTACCGCTCCAGCTCTTCCGCGTTGAACGTGCTCGGATCGCCCAGGCTGTCGAGGATGCCTTTCAGCTTCTCGACCTTCTCCAGGCGCTCCAACTCCGTTTTCATCTGCGGAAGCTCTTTGTTCAGCTTCGCGATGGCCTCGGCGAACTTGTCCACCCCGTCGGCCGTGTCATTCAGGACTTCGCCCTGGACGACGCCCAGGCGTTCCAAGGCCTCACGGGCTTCATCAGTGCCCGGCTTCAGCTTGACGGTGAGGAGGTCTGCCTGCCGCTGGTATTGCTCGGAGAGCTGGGCGACGGACTGCTCGTTGTCGTCGGAAAGGTCGAGCGTGTCGAGCAGGGCGGTCGCGACCGACTTGAGCGCCGGGTTGGCCTGCGCGATCTGATCAACCTTCTTCCGGAAAGTGTCGATGTCCGGATTCAGGCCCTTGGCGAACTGGTCCTGGAGGTCTTCCACCGCCCCCCGGAGAGGGGCCAGGTCGTCCACGGTGAATCCGGCCGTGGAGGAATAGAGCGCCTGCCCGGTGGCCTTACCGATGTCGGCGGCCAGGCGGCCCAGTCCGTCCGCCAACCGCTCCCGGATTTTGCCCAGGTTCGCTTCGATCTGCGTTTTGGTCAGCTTTTCAAGCTGTTTCCGGAACTTCTCCGCGTCTTCACCGGCGAGGGAGTAGGCCTCCCGCAGAATCTGCACCTGGCGGGCCAGCTCGGACGTGACCTCGGTGGCCTCAGACGCAGACGTGACCCACGTGGTGAACAGGATCGAAAGGCCGGTCACCAACAGCCCGATAGGGCCGCCCAAGGTCGCCAAGACGGCCCGGAGGGTGCGCATGACGCCCACTGCCGCCAGGGCCGCCCCCCGGGCCACCGTCATGCCCCGGCCGAAGGCCACCATGCCAGCGGCAGACGCCCGAACGCTGGTGCCGAGAGCCACAGCCGCCGCGCGCAGGGAGACCCACGTCCGGGTCAGGAGATTGCCTTGGACGACGCCGGCGCGCTGCGTGGCGTTTAGGGCCCGCTGTTCAATGGCGGCGGCCTTGCTGGTTGTACTCAGGCCCTTGAAGTCCGCCACCAGGGCGGTGACGTAAGCCCCCAGCTTGCGCCCGATGATCGCCCCCATGACCGCCAGGACGGCGTCCAGGTTGCGCACCACCGCGGCGAGGCCCTTGGCCAAGGCGCCCGCAGCAGCGCCCAGGTTGTTGAAGAATGTCTGGCCTTCCGCGGACCGGAAGAAAACCGTCAGGTCCTTCAGGGCGACCCGCATACCTTCGATGAAACCGGCCTGACCAGCGCGCAGCTCGGCTTTGAAGATTTCGTTCTGGAAGCGGCCCCACTCTGCCGTGAAGGAGTTGAGGGAATCCGGTAGCTGTTCGCCGAAGCGTTTGCGAAGCTGGTCAGCGAACCGCAGCAAATTGTCCTGGTTGCTGAAGACCTCCCCGGCCTTCATTGCGTTGTCCAGCTCCATGGTCGTCATGCCCAGGGCATCGGCCATGATCTGGAAAGCACCGGGCAGCCGGTCACCCAACTGGCGGCGCAGCTCCTCCGACGTGATCTTGCCCTTGGAGATCATCTGCTCCAGGGCCATGAAGATTCCCTGTAGCTGCTCCATGGACAGCTTGTTCACGCGGCCGGCTTCGGCCACGGAAAGGAAGATTTCCCGGGTGGCGGCGCTTTGGTAGTTGGCCACGTTGGCGGCCACGGCGAACTTCGCGTACTGATCCGACAGGACGCCGAACTGGATGCCCAAGCGGTCGGCCTGGCTCATCAGCCAGTCGATCTCCTGGCCGACCCGCTGGGTGTTCTGGTTGAACACGGCGCCGAGTCGGTTCTGCGCCGCCTCCAAGGTCATGTATGCCTTCGCCACGCCCCGAGTGCCCGCCATCGCGGCATACAGGCCGGCGAACTGCGTGGTCATCGCCAGGACCTCGCCCCGGAAGCGTTGCATCAGGGAGAGCGACTGACGTGTGTTGCGGCGCAGAAGCGCCAAGGAGTTGCTGAATGCGCCCCCGGTCGCGGCTGCGCGATTGTTGGCCTGAGCTGCGCCTCGGGCAGCGCCAGCGTACTGCTCCATGGCGGCTTCAGCCTGCCGGATGCGGGCGTTCGTGCTGGCCTGGATAGATTGAAATTTCTGCTGCGCCGCACTGAGCAGGTTCACGTCCGTGCCGGCGGCCCGGATTTCCCGCCGCATCCGCTCGACGGCCACCTGTTGCTCTCGGTACGCCTCTTTGGCGAGGCGCGCCTGGGCCTGGACGTTCTGGAATTCCGGCGACTGCCGGTCCACGCCCCGGCCGGCCATGCCCGCCAGGGTGGCGGTGCCGAAGTCCGAAGCGTTCTTGAAGTCGCGAAGGCGCTGCTGGCCTTCTTGTAGTGTGCGCAGGAGCTGCGTGCGTATGGTCGTGCCCATCTTCGCGATAGCCACGTTGGCCTCGCCCGCCACTTGGCGGACCTCTCGCATTTCCTCGTTGGCGCGCTGAAGGGCCTGGCCCTTCTGGTTGAAGGCCCGCTCATTGCTCTCGACGGCCTGCTCCAGGGCCGTGAGCTGCTGCTGGGCGCCGCGGGCCTGTGCGCGGGTCTCCGCCAGAGTGTTCTTGGCGCGCTCCTGGGTGGCGCGCTGCGCCTCATAGGCCTGGCTCGCGCCGGCAAGGTCCTGCTTCAGTCGGCTGAGCTGCTGCCCAGTTTGGGCCAGCTCGTTGCGGTTCTCCGCGTGTGCGGACTGCGCTTTGACCAAGGTGTTGAGCTGCTTTTCCAGAGCGCGGCCGGCGGCCTCGTACTGCTGTTGGAGGCGCTTCGACGGGGACACCGCCGATTCCATTTCCTGGCCGAGGCGGTCGTACCGTTGCTGCGCCGCCAACACCTTCTCGCCCAGCAGCTCCAGGCGTGCCGCACCCTTTGCATCCGCGTTGGCCTTGCTGGTTTGCGCCTGCTCGGCCTTCCGAACCTCTTGGTTGAGGCGGGTTTGTTCGGCGCGGGCCTCCCGGGTGGCCGCTTTCTGACGGTCAAACTCAGCGGCTGCCTTCTCCGTCTCCGCCGCAAGACGGCGGGTCTCGGCGGCCGCCTGTTGCGCCTCCTGCTTCAGCCGGGCGTTTTCATTGGAGGTTTCGCGGAGTTCGTTCTGGAGGCGGGAGACGGCCTGCTCAGCTCGCTGAGAACCCTGGGCCAGTTTGTCGAAGGCGTTACCGCCTCCGGCCTGCTGGTTGAGTTTGCCAAGTTCGGTGCCCAAGGCGGAAAGAAGGGAGTCGGTGCCGCCGGCACCGCTCTTGAAGTCTTTGGCGGCCTTGTTGATTTCGCGCAGCGCACTGGTGACGGAATCGACGGCCTTGGTGGCCTCGTTTCGCGCCCGAATTACCAGTGAGACATCGCGTTTATTGGCCACCTGTTTTCAGCTCCTTCAGGATTTTCTTGAAGTGTTTCTGCCCGTTTTTGCCCAGCAGGGAGCCCACAGTCGCTTGCATGACCACCGCCCGGCTGGCCTCCTCCTGGTTGATCCTTTCAACAACCAGTTGAGACTCTATCCAAACCATGGAGACCGGATACCCCCGGGCGTGCGAGTGTCCGTGGTCCATGAGGAGGCTGACCTGTTTCCGCAGCCCCCACACCCAGTCGTCTAGGGCGTCTTCAGGGCTTCGACGCTTCCGGTCCACCCCTGGAGGACCCGGACGACGGTCTCCATCACTTTTTTTGGGCCGCCCTCCGCAGCAAACGTGAGACGCCCGATTTTCTCGAAAGCGTCGATCTGCATGGAGAAGGGCAAGTTGAGCACCTGGTCTTCACCGTTGGGCTCATCCGCCGCCAAGGCCACAGCCTGGGCGAAGAGACGCGGGAAGTTGGCCAGGATCATTTGCACCAGGGCTTGGTCGTCGCCCAGGAGGTCGTCGCCCTTGTCCTGGAACTCCGCAAACAGGCGCTCCATGGCCGGGCGATTGTTCTGGAGCAACAACACCACGTCGTTGAGGGACAGGCCCCGAACGGCGAAAACCTGCTCGCCGTCGGGGCCGTTGATGGACTCCCTGGGGAGCTGAAAATCTGCCAGAGACATTCAGTGCTCCTTTAGGAAGTCTGCGGACGGCCGTCGATGTAGACGGCTTCCATGCCCGGCTTCTTCAGGATTTGCAGGTTGAACGGCAGGGCCTGCCAGTCGTCACCCTTCAGCGCGAAATCCCCGTTCGGAGAAATCTTCACACGCGGGAAGTAGTAGTCCTGCTGCTCGCCTTCCGGGTTGTAGGAGATGTAGCGAAGCGCGCCCTCGATGGGCGTGTTGCCGGACACCACGCGCGCCTGGGTGCTGCCGGCCACGTCGTAAGTCACTTCCACTTCCGCGCCTTCGGTGACGCTGTTCGGTCCGTCGGCCAGGAAGGTGATGCGGCCCAGTTCTTCCTCGACCACGAAGTCTTCGCCGGCAGTCAAGGAAACCGGCGTGCCACCCGGGTCCATTTCCGCCGTGACGTTGCTCACGTTGCGGGCGCCGGTGGGCACGGCTTCCGAAGCACCGAGCTGGTAGAACAGGCCGGGCTCAACGGTGATGGTCTGCGTATCCCCGGTCGCGGCAGTGGTGGTCACGGTGAGCTTGTCGCCGAACCAGAACAAAGCGCAGTTTTCCAGGTCGATGTTGTCACAGGTGAAATTGCCGGTGCGGTTGGTCTGAAGCGGCACGGAGGCGTCCAGCTCGCGGATACCTTCATCCGAGCCATAGTGGTCCAGCATCTCCGCCTCGGCGGTGTAGTTCACTTCCGGCGTGTTGCCGAAGTAGCGTTCCCCGCGAGGGGTCATTGTACCGGGCGCAAACCGTCCGAAGTACAGTTTCCCGCGACCGAGGGTATAGTTCTGATCGTTCGCCATTACTTTCTCCCAATTGGGGTATGTTCAACGAATGGTTGACTTACCGGTCAATATGTGAACGGGTCTGTCAAATCATCCACCACTTGCAGTGTTATCGTCAACCAAAAGTACGCCTTATCCGACACTTCATCCGGCGGGCGCACCACGCCGGGGCCGATCTCGATGCCCGTCACGGCCTTCTTGAAGCCCAAAACTTCGAAGTCCTTCTGCCCGCGCTTCACTTCCGCCAGGCGTCGTTTAACGTCCGCCAGGAGTTCATGCGCCGGGTCTGTCGGGTGCTCCCGGTCGTCTGCGAGAAAACCCTGGATCACCAGCTCCCAGGGGCCCTTGTACGTTGTGCCGGCTGCTGGCGGGGGCACCTGGTCGGGGGCCTGGGGCACCTCCAGGATCGACACCATGGGCAGTGGGTCGTTCTGGCCGAAGATAGCGCGACCACGGAAAACCTTGCCTGTCAGGTCGTGTTCGTAGCCGTTGGCCGGGGTGATCTCTTCCAGGGCGTCGGACAGCCGGATCAAGGCTTCCAGGCGAAACGGTTTGGGCATGTCAAACCTCCAGCAGTCTCCAGAATTCGTTCTCAAGGGCATCCGCGATCTTCGGTGCTTCCTCTTCGGCCACGTCGTCAAACACCTGGCTGACCGACGGTCCGTACAGGAGATAGAGCCCTTTCCACTTCGTCACAGCCACCCGCTTGTTGCGGATCGTCTCGCCGGGCCGCAGGCGGATCGCCAAGCCCAGGTTGGACTTCGTGTCGATGCCCGCCAATCCGGCCCGCAGACGAATGAGGAACGCCCGCTGCATGAAGTGGGGGCTCCCCGGCTTAACCTGGACTGTGACGCCTCCGCGGCGCCGGGTTGACTCCGGAGTGCCGCCGGAGGCGAAGCGGGCCAAGGAGGTGGGTCGGTGGCGGCCGGTGATCTCGGCCTCCAGCCGAGCAGCCTGAGCGCGCTGCGTGATCTGAAGACGACCCTTCTGCCCGGTGAGATACCGGGCCGGGAAGGCCACCTGTTTGCGGATTTCCCGCCCGGATGCGGCGTAGGTCCGTTCGGTGACCTTGTTGATCGACTGGTAAGCGGCTTTGGCGATGCGATCCGGAAGGTTTTCGATGTCCTCCAGGGTGCTCAGGCCTTCGACCGCCACCATGAAGTTGCCGGCCATCAGTCTTCCTCCGGCGGCGCCGGGTAGTTGGCCACTTCGGCGGCGCTCAGGCGCTTCACGGCTGCCGTGGTGGTGAAATCATCGGAGGGGTCGTAGTGGTCAACGGCGTACCCTTCGGCCTCGCTGACGACTACGACCGCGTTTCGCCGCGGGGTCACTTCCCGCAGGTCGAACACGATTTTGGGAATCTCTTCGCGGCGCTCGGCATAGTCGTAGCTGGTGCCCGGCATGTCGCCCAGGGCCTCCCACTTCGAGTGAACGCGCACATTGATCGACAACGGCTCCTCGGAAGGGTCACTGTTCTGAAAATAGAAGGCGGGCATGGAAAGCTCTCGGTGAAGAGCCTCCCGTGCCCGCAACTTCTCTTTCTGGAGACGGCGGCCCATTACACCAGGTCGTCGCCGCCGGACTGTTCGGCTTCGGCTTTAGCCGCTTCGTAGTTCTCCAGGCCTTTGGGCGTCAGAGAGCCGTCGTCGCGGACAGTGTTGGCCGGGGTTTCGAAGGTGATTTCGCCCACCTCTACGGTGGCTGTCTTGCCTTCGGTTTTCACCACTTTCGCAGTCACCGGGTCGTCGCCACCGTTGCCTTCCGGCCTCTCGGTGCTGGCGGCCGGTTCTGCCGCAGGCTGTGCCGTTTCGCCTTTCTCCGGACGGCGAACAGCGCCAGCCGGCTCCAGGGTCTTCAACTCGTCGGCGGTGGCATCGAAACTTGTGCCCGGGGCGACCTCCTGCTTCTTGCCTTCCACAGTGCGCACCACCAGGTGCTTTGCGATCACTTTGGTCATGGGTTTTCTCCGTTGCTTCAGGGAAAAACGGCCTCCGCAGAGGCCGCTTTTTCGTTTCACCTACTCGCGTCGAGCGCCGGTTAGAGGCCGCTGTCGATGACGCGAGCCCGCATGGTCCGGTTCTGGTAGACCGGGACCATCAGCGGTGCGCTCTGGCTCATCAGGTACGTCGCGGACGGGTCTTCTTCGTCCCACATCTTCGGGAAGATGGGCATGGCGCGAAGGCCAGCGCGGCGGTCCAGGATGGCGCCGAAGGCGCGAACGCCGTCCACGTTGCCGGTAAGCACCACGTCCCGCGGGTCCATGAACTCGGTCAGGGTGCCGTTTTCGTCCTCGTAATAGTCCCGGTACATCCAGACTTCGAGGCCGCTGCCGAGAGTGCCCATGTACTGGGCCTCGACGCCGGGCACGATGCCACGGTTCAAGTTCACCTGGGTGCCGCGAATATCCAGCTTCAGCTCGTCTTGCACGCGCTGATCCTGGATGAGGGCCTGGTAGGCTTCCACGCCACAGGTCATGCGGGTGAGCGCGCCACCGAACTTCGCCCGGTACGCGGTGAGCAGCCAGGCGTTGATGTCGGTCATCGGATCGGCATCGGTGCCGTTCCAGGCCCCCTGGCCGGTCATGGTGACGGTCAGGTTCGGGTCGCGGCCGAAGTCCACGTACCGCTCCGGATAGTTGTCCCCGGAGATGGTGACCGCGCCGTCCATGACCGCCTTGGCCGCCAGCCACTCCCACCGGCGTTCGATGGATTCGCGGTGGTCACGGTTGATGTCCGCCACCACAGCGTCCCAGCGTTGCGCGGGGCTCTGGTTGTCTTCCAGGAGGGAGCCCGGCTGCTTCTTCAGCATCCGGTGCGGCTCCACCGCATCACGCGGCTTCACGTAGGCCGGCTTCAGGCGGGTCAGGTTGCTGCCGCGGCTGTAGATCGGCTGGCCCTGGGCAGTCGGAGCCACGAAGGGCGCCAGCTTGCGGGTGCCGTGAATCTTCTCGAAGTCGATGAATTCGCTTTCGAAAGTCATCTGCCCCGGGAAGGCCAGGCTCAGCCAGTAGTCCGGCACCGCCGGGAACTGGCGCATGACGCCCAGGTTCGTGGCGCTGTCGTAGATTTGATGTTCAATAGCCATTTACAGGCCCTCCGCGAAGCCGGGTTTACGAATGTCGATGGCCACGTTGGTGCTGCCTTCGAACGCCGCCTTCTTCTTGGCGTCGGTGTCGTAGGAAGCGTCCCAGTTGAGGGCATCGGGGTTGAAGCAGCCGTCGCGCCAGATGGCGACGTTGCCGACGGACGCACCGGACTTTACGGTCGCCGTGGTGATGCCCACGGGCGCGATGCTGTTGGCCGGGGTGTCGGTGTCGATTACCGCCAGCACCAGCTCGCCGGCAGCGTTCTTGCCGACCACGGAGAACTGCGGGAAATCCGCAGAGGCGTACAGGGACGCTTCCACCACTTCGGCCGTGGTCCGGGTCGGCGCGTTGCCGGTGATGAGCTGCTGGTACGTGAAAACTTCGTTCTGGTTGCCGGCCATGCCGGGCTCACCGAAGGGAATACGGGTCATGGTCAGCTCCTTTAGTGCTCTTTCGCTTTGAACCCGGTGGCCGAAGCGTAGGACTGCATGATCCGCTTAGCCGGATCGTCCTCCGCGCCGGCGCCGCCATCACCCAAGTCTTCGCCGGTGATCTCCGGATTGTCTTTGCCCATCGCCGCTTCGAAGTGCGACTTGCCTTTCGGCTTGCCTTCCTCCTTTTCGGCTTTGGGTTTCTCTTCCGGCATGTTGGCCAGGAACTTCTCAGCCTCCTCAACCTTCATGCCGGTATTCAACGCACAGTTGATTGCGTTTGCAGGGCGAGATTTTGCGGCCTCGCATCCGAGGATGCCCTGGACGCGCTCCCGCTCCGCGCTTACGCCCGCCTTATGGCCCTCGGCCTTGCCGGCCTCGAAACCGTCGGTGCGCGCCGCGTCCAGGGCTTCCTGGGTCGCCTCGGAATTGGCCGCGCTGGGCTTCTGCTCTTTGGTGGTCATGGTGTATGCTCCATCGCTTGGTGCCAGTTTCCCGGCGAAAGCGGCCATCGCATCGTCAAAAGACGAGACCGCATCTGCCAAACCGACCTCAACACTTTCTTCCGCACTGTATGTCAGCGCCTCAGTGCTTCGGACGGCCTCATCGTCCATGTCGCGGTTACGCGCCACGGAAGAAACAAAGATACTATACAACCCGTCGATGCGAGATTGCATCCTTTTCTTGACTTCGGGTTTCAAAGGTTCGTAAGGATTCCCGTCTACCTTGTGCTTGCCGGCGTGGACAAAGGTGATCCCGATACCCATTTTCTTCATGTACTCGGAGAGGTCGATGTGCATGGTGACCACCCCGATGCTGCCAACGCCGCCTGTTCGACTGACGTAAATCTCGCCGGCAGCAGAGGCGATATTGTAGGCCGCCGAGTAGGCATGGTCCGAGGCCACGGCCAAGGTGGGCTTCTCCGCCCGCAGGCTGTGCAGGTAGTCCACCAGGTCGAAGTTCCCGGACACTTCGCCGCCGGGGGAGTTGACCTTGAACACGATGCCCTGGACTTCGGGGTCCGCCATGCCGCGCTCGTAGGCTTTCCAAACGTAGTCATAGCCGGTAACCCAGCCCATGAACGTGTAGCCGAAGTCGTTGATCAGACTGCCGGCCACCGGGATGGTGAGGACGCCGTCTCGGACGTTGTAGGGCCGGATGCGAGCCATGAAGCTGTCGTCATCGAAGTCCCAAAAGTCCTCGTCGTAGCCGGCGTCGGCCATCTCTTTGCGCTGGTCTTCGCTCAGGTCCGCATAGGCGTCCATGAACTGCTGAATGTTCGCAACGAAGGCCATTTCCTGCCCTTCGGCCACCAACATGACCGGCGATTGGGCCAGTCGGGTCATAATCGCTTCAAACATGGGGGATTCCCTCCGGCCAGTCGTCGCGGGCCGACTCGCCGTTCCGCTCGGTTTCCCGGGGCGCGCCGCTGGCCGCGTTAATTGAATTTGCCTCCTGGTTCTCGATGCCTCGCTCGCGCTGTTCTTTCGCCTCGCGCTCCCGCTGGGCAAACAGCTTGCGCCAATCCTTGCCGAGGCGGGCGGCTTCGTCTTCGTGCGTGGTCAGGTTGTACTTCAGACGCAGCACCGCCGCCTGAGTCTCCTTCAGCTCGTCAATCTGACCCTGAGAGGCGCCGATCCACTCGCACGCCGAATAGGCGTCCATGTTGATGCCTTCGTAGAGGTTCGGGGCGTTCCTCGGCAGGGACGTGATTTCGTTCTTGTTGATCATCTCCTCCAGGACCAGGCGGTAGATGATCGTGGCCACGCGGTCGGCGCTGCGGCGCTTCTTCGCCTGCAAGGCGCGCCAGGAGCTGGCCAGGGAGGCCTTCAGGTTGGAGTAGTTCGCCTCCGAATAGTCCTTGGACAGTTCGTGGTAGTCCACGCCCAGGTCGGCCGCGATGTACCGCAGCAGGCTCTTCTCGAAGTCCGAGCCCACGTTCCCGTCTTTCGACACCGGCTGGAGGTTGAGCCGGGTACCCGGGAACAGATGGGGGATTTTCACGCCGTCCAGGCGCAGGTTGTTCGAAGCGCCCACGTACTTGGCGATGGCGCCGAGGTACTGGGTGGCGTAACCGGTGATCGCGGAGCCTACCTGGTCCCCGCCGAGGTCCCCGCCGCCCATCATGTTGTAGACCGCCTCGGAGGGCAGGTCGGACTCCACGCTGGCCGCGTAGGTGGCATTCAGGACGGCGTTCTGAAGCGTGATGTCCCTGAACCGCTTCGTGGTGCGGATTTCCTTCAGGGCATTTACCAGGTCGGACAGCCCCCGGGTCTGGTCCGGGCGCATCTGCTCGAAATTATGGATCACCTGAGCGCGGCCCCACGGCTTGCGGGCCGGCACGTACTTCCAGGTGTAGGAGTCGGCGTTCACCCACTCCGACGGATGCGCATTGCGGATGTAGTAGCCAAGGGCTGCGCCCCACATGTCCTTTTTCACACCACCACGGAGGCGCGGGCCTTCCATCTCGGTGTCGGGGGTGGACAGGCGGTCCAGGTCGATGCTCTGGATCGCGGTGTTGAAGGGGCGGCCCCGGTCTCGCAGCCATTCTGCCGTGCCCAAGTATTCGCCGGCGGCCGCGTCCATGCCGACCACAAGCCGAATGATGTCCGTGAAGGTCATCTTCCGGCCAGCGTCGATCCAGCACTCCGGACTTTCAGCGTAGAGGGTGAACTTGCTCTCCACCTCCTCCTGGAACTCCTGCGCCCAGGTTTCATCGAGGCCGAGCACGTTCCAGTGGGGCTTGGCGTTGAGCATGTACATGCCGCCGACAATGCCGTCTTGGCGGATGCGCACCCCGTTGGCCACGTAGCCGTCGTTCTGGAGGGTGTCCCGGGCCCGGGAGTCCATCAAAGGCTTTCCGGGGATGATGTCGGCGTCTGCCGAACGGAGCGGGGGGAACCAGGTCGCCATCTCCCGGTCCAGGCGGCTGGCAGCGTCGTACCCGCCGTCCATGCGTTCCGTGGGCACGGGCACGCCCCCGATCAGGTCGGCCACTTCCGGGTCGTTGATCCCTGCTCGGCTCACAAAAATGCCCTCATCGGCCGGCCGGTGGTGGTGCCGGACGCCGCAGCGATCCGGCGCTTCAGCTCCTGGATGTAGGTGGCCAGTCGGTAGGCATTGGCGGAGACATACTCGACGCGCTCCCCGTTCTGGTCCACGAAGACACGCGCCGACCGCCCGGTCATCAGGTCATGGTAGGCGGTCTCGGCTTCGGTCAGCCGGGTCTTGAGCAATTCCACGGTCGTCATAGGCTCCTCACGCCAACGTGCTGGCCAGGTCTTCCAAGTTATAATCTTCTTTCAGTTGTGATTCAAACTTTTGGTTGGAACCTTGGGCCGAAATTAGGTCGTTGTGGTCCCACTCTGCCGCCCAACCGGGCGGGTCTACCCAGTCCAGGTGCTCAATGCGAACCAGGCGGGACAAGCATAACGCATGATCATAACACAGCAAGTCCCAGCTTTCGTTACGCCGGCGCTTCGGATTCTCCCAGCCCTTAGTGGTTCGGACCTCTGCGACCAGCTCAGCATAGAACTTGTCGTCCAGCCAGTCCGGGAATAGTACCATGCCGCCTTCCGGGTCTGTCCGATCCAGGCGGACATTCATCGTATCCTTGATCACATCCGTGTTGATCAGCAACACGGGCACCTCGCCGCGTGCACCGGCCTTTCGATCCTTCCGCTCGGAATCTGGATAGCTGATCTGCACTCGGGGGGCGCCTTTGCGCTCAGCGCCCTTGATCAGGATAAACCGCCGGTGCAGGTCTCGGCCCTCCGGGTCATCGCGCAGCCAGCGCCAGAACTCGTAGGCGTTAGCGGTGACGCCCTCCCGGCCGCCGGAGTCACAGGCCACCGCCTTCATGTGCATGATGCGCCCGCTGTCGTCGTCCAGGGGGTAGGTGCGCAGCAGGACCTCATCGAGCAGCAGATGCCAGTCCTCCGGGTAGGCGCCCGGGTTCACCCACAGATACTGCGTCTCGTCTTCGTGGTCGGTGCGCTTGGACCGCCGGATGGTGAAGCGGTCGATCACCACGGTGTCGTCGCCGGGCATGTGGCCGTGGACCTGGACCACGAAGGAATGCCCCTGAACGTCCACGGTGGCGGTGATGAACCGCACGCCCTTGGGCACGACCTTCTCGCCGAGGTCCTGGGCGCGGGCCTTCAGCTCCTCCGGCAGGCGCAGGTCCCGGTTGCCTAGCGGCACATACGGTTTGCCCTGGTCGGTGTTCACCGTGGTTTTCAGCGCCTCTTCGCTGCCGGTGGAGTGATACTCCTCCATGCCCCGCAGGTACTTGCCCACCAGGTTCGGCCAGGTGGCGAAGGCCGCGGCGGGCCCCTTCAGCCAGAAGCTCGCAATGTCGCTATCCAACGGTGTGCCGGTGATCGAGCCGTCGCGGTTCCACTGCATCCGGTCCTTAATCCACCGGGCGCGCTCCGCGTTCATCTGGTGCTTCTGGTCATGGGTGATGATCACCCCGTCTTCCTTGAAGCAGTGAGGGCACGCCATGAACACGCCCTCCATCGCCTCTTTGATGTCCCCGGAGTCCGGGAACTGGAGCAGGTCGAAATCCGGCTCAAAGGCCCCGTCGCAGTGCGGGCAGCGCCAGTACCACCGGCGGCGGTCGCCCCGGTTGTAGAGTGAGAGGATGCCCTGGCAGGGCGGGGCCTGGTGCGGCGTCTGCTGCATCCACTTGGTGTCCTCAACCTCGAAGCCCGGAGAGGACTCCGCAACGGTCATCCCGTAGCGCCTGAACGACACCGCCCGTCGGGAGGCGAGATCGAAAGGCGTGCCTTCTTTATCAACGTCCTGGGGCATCCGGTCGTAGTCCATCAGCCACAGGCGGGGGATCGTCTTGCCGGAAAGCTCGGTGATTGTCGGCCACTTCACCAGAATCCGCATTCCGTTACGGAACCGCACATCGTGGGTATTCTGGTTGTGCTTGCCGGGCAGCAGCTCGGCGCCAACCTTCTTTGAATGGCGGAGCATCTTCTTGAAATCGCCTTGAGACCAGTCGCGAGCCGTGGCTTGCGTCATGTGGACAATCATCAAATCCGCCGGATCACAAAGGGCAGTATGCGTGATCCAGTTAAAGGCCATATCGCTCTTGCCCGTCCGAATCGGACCCGCGAACACCATCCCCTGGTAGTCCAGGCTGGTCAGCACCTCCATCGGCTCCACCAGGTAGGGGGCGAAGGTGTTGTCCCAATAACCCACGTAGGACCCCGGGTTGTTGAGGTAGCGGTACTTCTCGGCTGCCTGGGCCACTGTCAAACGTTCCGGCGGGCGGATCATGCTGGCGGTCGTGACGATCAGGTCTTCGAGGGTCCGATGGTGGCGCTTGCGCTCAACTCTCATCGGGCGCTTCCTCCTTCCGATCCAGCGGCAGGCCGTCCTTATCGGTTTGATCCGCCATGCTGAGCGTGCGGCGCTTTTTCGGAATCTCCACCAGGGCGTCGTAGATGTTGGTCAGCAGCTTGTCGCTGGCCTCCACCAGGGCGCGGCGCTGGGCGTCCGTAAGACCGTGCACACGCTCAATCTCGTCGGCCCACAACTGGACCGAGGTCTTGAACTCCTTGAACACCTCGCCGAAAACCTCGATCACGTCATCGTCGTGCCACAGCACGCCGGCGTCTTGCTCCCACTTCTGCTTCTTGATCATCGCGTCCCAAAAATCCTTCTGGATATGGGTCGGGATTTCGGAAGGGCGCAGGGTCTTCAGGTACTCGCTCAAGTCGATGCGCGGCGTCACCAGGTAGGCGGCCGCCTGGGTGAGGCTGTAAATCGGGGCGTTGCGGCTGAGCTTCAGCGGCGGACAGTCCTTCAGGCGCTTGTGCACCGTCGGCTTCGCCATGCCGAACAGGTCAGCCAGGAAGGTCACGGTGACACCGCCGTGGAGTTGGCCAAGCACGCCGGGTCGCGTGTGCTGCGCATTGTCCGGATGCTGGTCGCCGGAGAAGTCCGGCTCTTCGCCCTTCTTCGGTTTCGGCTTCGTCCTCGGCTTGGCTTTCGCCTTCGGCCGGGGCTCGGCGGGCGCGCCACCGCCGATCAGGTCGTCCACATCGTCGTAGGTGTTTTTGCGGCTCACAAAGGCGCTCCGGTCAGATCAGGTCTTCCAGCTCGTCTTCCACGGAGTGCGCGGTCGCTTCATGCCCCCAAAGGCGATTTTGCCAAGCCAGGACCTCGATCTCAGACCAGCGGGTGGCGGCCCCGAACTTTTTGTAGGCGGGGAACTCGCCAGCGTTGACCATCTGGTAGACCTTGGTTTTCCCGAAGCCGGTGATTTCCATGACCTGTTTCAGTGTCAGGTTGCGGTCTCTTACGGGCATCTGCGAACCTCCGTGAACGTAGGTGGAAGCATAACCCCCCGTGGCCTATGGCCGCAACCCTGTGCCGCCTTCATGCAACTTTCTTGAGCCGCACCCTCACGGCGTCGGTCACGGCATCTTGCGTTGCGCCCTTACTTCTCAAGGCTTTAAGCACGTCTTCGTCCACCGTTCCAGGCGCAACGATGTGGTGAAGAAACACTTTTCGCTTTTGGCCGTCTCTGTGCAACCGTTTGTTGAATTGCTGATACAGCTCCAAGGACCAGTTCAAACCGAACCAAACGGCAATGTTGCCGCCCGCCTGGAGGTTCAGCCCGTGCCCTGCGCTTGCGGGGTGGACTAGAAGCATGTCGATTTCGCCGGCGTTCCACCGGCGGATGGCGTCCGGGTCCTTTTTCCGCAGGACCGTCGCACGGGGGAACTTTTTGAGGATTCGCTTTAGGTCGAACTGGAAGCTGTATGCGACCAAGATGGGCTGGCCGGCCGCCTCCTCCACGATGCGCTCCAAAGCCTTAATCTTGGCATCGTGGACGTGCAGGTCCTCTCGGTCTTCATTGTAGAGCGACCCGTTGGCGTACTGAAGGAGCTTGTTGGTCAGGACCCCTTTGGACACTGCCTCAACGTCGTACTCTTCAGCGACCAGGGTGCGTTCAAAATCCCTGTAGCCTTTCATCACCATGGCGGGCAGGGGGGCTTCGACCGTGTTCGGGACCAAGGGTGGGAGGTCGGCGTAGTCCTCCTCTTTCAGGCACAGCATCACGTCTTGGATGCGGCCCATGATCTGCTCTTCGGAATGCGGGAAAGGCTCAATTTTGTAGCCCATGTAGTCCTTCTGGAACCACCGGCTCTCGAACGCGGTGCGCGTCTTCCCGAGGCGTTCGCCCTGGTCCAGAAGGTAGATTTGCCCCCACAAGTCTTGAAGCCCGTTCGGCGCTGGCGTGCCGGTCAGCTCGGTGACCCGGCGAATGTGTTTTCGCGCCGCGCAGATTGCACCGAACTCGGAAAGGCGGGGCTTGGCCACGGTGCCGTCCTCGCGGACTTTCTTGCCGCCAGAGGTCCGCTTTTTCCCCGCTTTGAGGCGGCTCGACTCGTCCCACACCACCCAGTCGTAGGGCCAGTCGTCCTTCAGCGTCTTCCACAACCAGGGGATGTTCTCACGGTTGATGATGTGGATGTCCGCGTCGATCTTCAGGCGATTGAGCCGGCGCTGCTCGCTGCCGGTGATCACCTCGTAAGTCAGCACTCGCGTATGCCGCCACTTAGCGATTTCGTCCGGCCAGGTTGTCTCCGCCACCAGCAGCGGTGCCACGACCAAGACCCTGTGCACCGCGAACTCATCGAGTTGCCGCCGGATCGCGGTGAGCACGGAGACCGTCTTCCCTGAGCCCATGTAGCTGGCCAGAAGAAGCCCGGGGGTGCGGTAGACCGCATCGGACATCCACGCCTGGTGCTGGCGGAGGTGTTCCGGGCCGAGCAGTTCAGTCGAAGAGGGCACAGCCCGCCTCCACACTGTCGATCACATGCACTTCGACGCCAGCTCGGCGAAGCCTGTTATGCTCTCGCTCCTGGAGGGCTTCCGCACCCTTCTTGGGCCGCTTGAATTCGACCATGACGATCCGGCCGCCCTTGGCGAAAAGGCGGTCGGGGCCTCCACGCCTGCCGATCCAGCTCAATTTTCGGACCAACCATCCCCGGTTTTCCGCGTGGTCGCACACGGGCTCTTCGATGTTTAGCTCTTTCACCGACAATTTCATTTACTCCAAACAGTTGAATCGTAGATCAGTCCTTTTTGAAAACGCGGCTCAAAAAGCCGTCCGCCGCCAGGGGCAGGCCTTCGGCCCACTCCGGCTGCACCGACATGCACTCCTGCAAAACGGCGAGGTCCATCTTTGCGGATGCCTCGGGCACCAGGGCTACGATCTGATCGTGGACGTGGAGCCGAACATCCAGGCCTTCGCGATCCGCCAGCACCATCCCATGGGCCAGGAGGTCCCGGGCGATGGCCTGGACGACATTCTCAGTCAGCTTCCCGGGATGGGTCTGGATGCGGGTCCACTGCTTCTTGTCGTTCAGGCCCTCGTAGGTGATGGCGTCCTTCACCTTCCCCCAGGGCATCATCTTGGGCTCGACCCGCGGGCGGCAGTAGTGCAGGTAGCGGCCCGAAGGCAGCTTGATCCGCAGGAAAGGCCCTGAGCGGTCGAAAGTCAGCATGTGGAGCCGCTGAGGCCGCCCGCTCTTGATCGTCCGGCGAACCGCCCGGTCGATGTCCCACCAGAATTGTACCACCTCCTCGTAGGTCTCGCGGAAGACCCTCACCGCGTGATCCGTCTGGTCCGTGGTCATCTCGATGCCCATGTCGCGGGCGTAGCCGAGCAGGCCGGTCGCTTCCATTTCCCCTGTCTTGGGGTTTTCCTTCTCGAAGCCGGCGGAGAGCATGTAGCCGCAGCCGAGCACTGCGGGTTTGGCGTTCGTGCGCTTGGCCTTGTCGCCGGCTTTATACTCCGCCCAAAGGTCATCGTAGGGCTGGTGATACATGGCCGTGGCGAAGTCCACGTAGGGGCAACGCCCCTCCCGAAAAACACGCAGGATTTTGTCGCACCGCGCCACCCAGCCGAGTACCCGGTTCTCGATGGCATTCAAATCGGCGTCCGCAAAAAGAGACCCCTCGGGCGCCTGGGCCACAGGGCGAACGCAAGACGCCAACAGGTCCATTGGTTTGTCGTACAGCCACTCGATGCACTCGGGGTCCAGGTGCTCCACGTGGCCGACCGCCATCTCGATGCAGTTTTCCAGGTCCTTCGTGGGCTTGGCCAGGTTTTGCGGTTGATACGTGCGCCCGCTCCAGCGCCAGGTGCGCCCGGCGCCGGCAAATTGGAGGGTGTTGCGCAGATTCCCGTCTTCGTCAGTGGTCCGCTCCAGGGCCTCGTACTTCTTGACCGAGGCGCGGGACACCTCTAGGCGGCGCTCTAGAGCGGTGATATAGCTCTGCGCATCGTAGACATCGGCCAGGTCGTTTCCGCCGGCGTCAATGCGCTGGTAGCACTCCTCCAGGGCTGTCTTCACGTGCCCCTTTTTCAAGTCGTCAAACGGATATCCCTCGCCTTGAAGCCAAGGGAGGAGCTGCTGGGTGGAGTTCGGGTTATCGAGCCCCGTGATCTCGCGCATCTCCTCCATCCGGCTGCCGACCGCCGCCTTGGAAATCCGGATCGCGTTGCGCACCGCCCGCATGTTGATCGGAATGCCGGCGTCGTTGATTTTCTGGTCCAGGTGCCAGAGGTCCCATTCGTGCTCAGGCAGGTTCCACTTCCGGAGCCTCCGATAGATGGCGCGCTCGGCCTCCACGTCCCGCCTGTTGTACAGCAGGAACTCCTCCCAGGCCTCCGGGTCCGTCTCCCGCGTGGCTCGGGTCCAAGGCTTGTACTTTGTCGGTTTGCGGGGCTGGCAGAAGAGCCGGATCAGCGCCTTGCCGCGGGCGAGCTTTTTCTGGTCGTCGCCGAGACCGACCACCTGGCCGGCCTTGTCCAGCGAGCCGGGCAGAGACAGGCTGTGGGCGAGCACCATGGGGTCGCGCCACTGCTCGAAGGGAATTTCGAGGCCGAGGGTGTGGGTGAAAATCTGGCGTTCGAAGCTCGCGTTCCAGCAGAATTTCAGAATGTCCGGGTCGGGCAGCAGCTCGCGCTTCAGGATGCGCGGCATGGGCTCGCCATGGGCCGGCACCCACTGCTCTACCGGCTCATCGTTGACCGCATAGGCGAGCATGAGGACTTCGGTGCTGTGGTGCCGGGCGTACCGGCTGGCGCCTACCTTCGTGAGGTCCAGTTCGCTCCACGACTCGAAATCGAGATGCAGACGGTCCTTTCCCATGGTTATTTCCGGCCGATGACACAAAGAAGGGCCCGCGTGGGGCCCTCCGCGAGAGGACTATCGAAAACCCGGATCACACCAGGCCTTCGTCATCGTCCTCCTCTTCCTCGCCGTCATCTTCGAAGCTCTCGTCCTCGAAATAGCTGTCAACGTCAATCGGGGCCGCGCCGAATGCCTCGCCATCGGCCTTGAATTGCACCGCTTCCAGGGACGCGAAAATGCCTTTCCCGCCCTTCTCTTTGTCGTCCACGGCGTAGAAACGCACCACGGCGTTCACATAGCAGCCACCGTAGATTTTGTCGTCTTCCTCCGTGAGCGGGGTCTTGTCCCGGTCAATAACCGGGAATCGCTTACCGTTCTTGGCGTTGACCACCATCATGCCTTCGTAGCCGCCGTAGACCTCGCCGGTGGAGTCAGAAATGCACTCATCGCCGTCCATGAAGGCCATGCAACGCCCCTGCTTCAGCGTCACTTCCTTCTTCCACTTGTCCACCATCACTTCCTTCAGCGCCGCCTTGCACTTCTTGATGTTCATTTTGCCGTCGGAAGTACCAGGGTCGATCAGGAAGGCGCCGCCGAACTTCGGGGTGCCCTCGGCGGTGGCCGCTTCTTTCTTGAACAGTTTGGGGAAGCTCATCCGGACATTCTTGAGGAACACTTCCCCGATTTGCTTTTCTTTCGCCATGGTCTGTCTCCTAGATCAGATCGTCGTAAGTTTCGTCTTCGAAATAGTCGGTCACTGGTTGGATGGCCGGCCGTTTGTCGGTATCCGGCACCAAGGCCGGCTTCGGGTCAGATTGCGTGACCATCGTCCGGGCCTTCTGCCACTGGCGGGTGCCCAGTTCGTTCTCCGCCTGGGCTGGGCTCTTCAGCTTGCTGACGAAGGCCTTCTTCACGCCCAGGGCGCGCTTCAGGTACTTTTCAGCCTGCTCCGGGTCCGCCCAATCGCGGGCGCCGGCTCGGCCCCTCACGGCCTTCATGCCGGGGGTCGGGCCGCCGGCGAGGGCGTCTGAAAGCACCCGATCGTGCAGGCGCTCCATGAATTTCGTGAAAAAGCTCTTGTGGCGCGCCACGTAGGCCCGGCGTTCCGGGGTCCAGGCGTCCGGATCAGGCAGCTCCGGCTCTTCCTCGGAATCCAGGTCCTCAAATTTCAGGGCCATGAGTTCCAGGTTGAACCGGGCGTACTCATCGCAAGCGTCGTTCATGGCCGCCTTGCAGAACTGGCAAGCTTTTTCACTCGCGTGCCGCGGGGCGTTCGGGTCGTGGGTTTCCGCCGCCCGGGCCGCCGCCTCCTCGCCGAAGCGAAGCAGCTCTTCCAGGGTGCAGTACCACTCGCCGCCGGCGCCGGGGATTCGCGGCTGTTCAATCACCAGCCGGAATTTCGTCGCCTCGGTCTTGTGGCGCGCCACGTTGTCCCAAAACCCGAGGGCATAAAGCATGAGCTGCTTATTCCGCTCGGGCCAAACAGAGACGCCCTGACCGAACTTCCAGTCGAAGACCGTGATCAAGTCGTCCTCGATCAGCCCCACGTCCAAGGTGCCGAACTCCTCCGGAATCCAAGCACCCAGGTCCACGCGGTGCTCGATCACCAGCTCGCCGGGCTGCTCCCGCAGCCAGTCCAGGCCGGGGACGATGCAGTCGGCCATGATCTTGGTGATCTCGAAACGGAAGCCGTCAGACGAGAGGGTGCGGCCCACGTAGTCGTGGGGCTCCATCCCGAATTCGAGGCAGTCCGCCGCGATTTCGTGCAAGACCGTGCCCTCGGCCGCCCACTGGGTGGTCACGTCCTCGAAAGGCGCTTCCGCCGCAACGGAGCCGGGGCAGGTGAACCATTTCTCGGCCCCGGAAGGGCCGAGTCGAGCATGGGCAGCCATTACTCGGCTACACCATGTCGTCGTCTTCGGGCTCTTCGCCCTCGCCGGCTTCGTCGCGAGCGGCGGCTTCAGCCTTCACAGCGGCGATCACGTCGCCCCAGTGCTTGGCGTCGATGTCCGTGGCCCGCTTTTCGTCGTACTCGCCCAGGATGTTTTCCTTGAACCAGTCCTTGCGGCTGTTGCGCTCGTCTTCGTCGTCCACCTGGAGGAAGTCGCCAAGGGCAGCGCGCAGCTCTTCCTCGGTGATCTCGGGCTTCTTCGCGGCGGGCTTCTTCGCGGCGGGCTTTTTGGCCGCCGGCTTCTTCGCTGCTGGTTTGCCGGTGTCCTTCTCGTCGCCGTCGCCGGTTTCAGTTTTGGCAGCCGGTTTGGTAGTGGTTTTCGCCGGGGCCCCGCCCGCGGCCATCACCTCGACCAGGGCCTCAATGTTGCCGTTCAGGCGCTCAAGTTGGCTTTCCAGACTCATGTTTTTCTCCTGTAGATTCCATGGGGTATTACCGTTAGGGAGTTGCAATTTCACCAGACAGTGGAAACCCTTGTCAACCTTTTGTTGAAATGAACTTTTAGGGTATGATGCGCTGATCTGCGGGCCTTTTTAGCCTTAACGGCTTGCCGGCGAAACCCTCATGTGGGATATTCCACACAAAGTTGACGAACCTTCGAGACCAATATGGCCACTAGCAATCACATCAAACGAAAGAACCTGGGCGGGCTTCAGACCCTGCTGCTGCGGGCGTGCCCGCCGGACGAAGAAGGACGGACGAGCATCCCCATGCTGGCGAAGGCCATGGGCCAGTCGCCGCAAAGTATCTATCGCTGGCTGGAGCGCCAACGTGTACCGCAAGGACAGGTTCTCGGCCTTTTGGCGGTCGCCAATGGGCGTGTGAAGCAGGAAGAGCTTCACCCTTACGTGTTCCGGGAGGCAACCCGTAAGTAGCCTGGCGGGCCCGAGGGCCTGAAATTTCTTCCTTCCGGTAAGAATATACTATGAAAGAGCCGAATGAGCGGGCAGATGGTCTTCCTATCGCTTCCGTAATCGCCGCGGCCCGGACCCCAGGGGAGGTTCGCCATGGCTGACCCGAAAACTCTATCGTTTGTAGCTCCACTGGTCGAAGCCGGTTTTGCGGTGCACTGGCTCCACCCCCGCGAGAAGCGGCCCTATGGCAACGACTGGGCGAAACGCCCGGTGGCCACATTGGACAAGCTCCGCGAGACGTACCGCCGCGACAACAACGTGGGCGTCCGCCTGGGACGCTGGTCGGAAGTCGCCGGCCTCTATCTGCACGTTCTGGACATCGACATCCGGAACGACGATCTCGAAGACGAAGCCTTTGAGCGCCTGGAGCGCCTGTTCCCCGGACAGGACATGGACCGGCTTCCGATGGTGCGCTCGGGCTCGGGCGGCGCCAGCCGGCACCTCTACCTGCTGACCGACCGCGCTTTCGCGTCAAAGAAGCTGGCCCACAGCGCCACCAAGCACGTGGACGCCCAGGGCAAGAAGCACTGGGATTGGGAAATCGAGCTGTTCGGGACCGGCAAGCAGGTGGCCATGCCGCCCTCGATCCACCCGGATACCGGCGCGCCCTACACCTGGGAACGTGAGTTCGACCTGGACCTCCTGGACATGGGGGTCGCGGACGTATTCCCCTCCGAGCTGCTGGCCGGCAAGGCCATGGAAGATGCCCAGGCCGAGGCCATGGCGGCCGACGATGAAGACTCCCTGCTGGCCCTGGCCCGCACCTCCCCGCCGCTCGGGCTGACCGAAGAGTCGGCGTGGGACATCCTGCGCGCCCTGCCGCTGGACGACCACTGCGAAGACCGCGACGGCTGGCTGAAGGTGGGGATGGCCCTCCACCACGAATTCGAAGGGGCTGAGGAGGGTTTCAACCTTTGGTGTGAATTCTCCCAACAGAGTGATCGCTACGACCCGGCAGACCAGGAGCGCGTCTGGAAGAGCTTTCGCAGCGACCGGGGCGAGACCATCACCATGGGCTTCTACCGGAAGGTGGTCCAGGAGGAGGGGTTGGATTTCTCGCTGTGCCAGAAGGCGCTGTTGGACATCTCCCGATACCGCCCGGCGCTGCTGGAAGCCGCGAAATACGAGCTGATGGCTGCCGAGCAGGAGGTGGTGATCGGCGTGCTGAAGGCGAAAGCGCAGGCCGAGGGCCTGGAAGTCGGGAAGCCGGCGATCAAGCGCGACCTCAACGCTGCGCACCGCGACTATCTCAAATCCATCCAGGCGGATTCCGACGCCCGGGTCAGCATCGAAAGCTGGCTGGCCGAGGAGACGATGCGCGTCTTCTTCGCCAAGGGTGACCACCTAATGTTCGTTGCCGGCACCCCGTGGCGCTACCACAAGGGCGTCTGGTCGATGACCGACAAGGACTTCATCGCCCACCGGGTCTGGCTGGTGATTCAGAAGCTCATGGCCGGCGCCAAGGGTGCCCCGAGCGCGCTGAAGGACATGGTGCAGGAGTCAGACCGCACCGACTTCCTGAATGCCCTCACCAACGCCGTCTGCGGCATGGTCGTTAAGATGCAGGCCGTGGACAGCGCCCAGGACCCACTCCACCTGAACCGCAGCAGCAACGAATCGGTAATGAACTGCACCAACGTCGAGCTGTGGTTCGATGAGGGCACCTTCGAGGTCCGCGAGCACGATGCCGCCAACCGCTTCACCAACCAGGTGTCCGCCGTCTACGACCCGGATTCCGAGAGCCCGGAGTGGGACAAGGCCCTAAAGCGCCTGTTCCGCGACACGTCCGACCCGGAAGGCATGGTCCGGCACCTGCATGAGGTGATGGGTTACCTGGTCCAGTCGAGCCGCGATCTGGCCGCCTGGGTGCTCTTCCACGGTGTCGGCGCCAACGGCAAGTCGATGGTGACCCGCGTGCTCCAGCACCTCATGGGGCCGCGTGCGTCCGTCAGCCTGGACCTGGCCGAGCTGGGCCGGGATCGGCACGCCGCCGCCGGCCTGGTGGGCAAACTGATGCTCCTGGAGGACGACTTCCGCGAAGGCGCGAAGCTGCCCGACGGCATTATGAAGAAACTCTCCGAGAGCAAGACCCTCACCGCCAACCCGAAGTACGGGCAGCAGTTCGAATTCGTCAGCAGGGCCAGCCCGGTCGTGCTCTCCAACCACTGGCCGCAAACCTCTGATCTGAGCCATGGGCTGACCCGCCGGGCCCAGGTGTTCGACTTCAACACCGTGATCCGGGAAGAGGAGATGGACCACGGGCTGTTCGGGCGGATCGCCAACAACGAAGCCAGCGGCGTGCTCAACCACCTGATCCGCGGCTGGTGCCGTGTTCAGAAGCGTGGAGGCTTTAAACCTCCCGTTGATTGCCTGAAGGCGCGGGACGTGTGGCTGTCCAACCGGAATGCCCTCGCTTCCTTCCTCCACGACCACCTCCAGGTCACCGGTGACGAAGAGGACCGGGCGGCCGCGAGCGACGTGTGGGAGGCCTTCCAGTTCTGGTGCATGGATAACAACAACGAGAACCGGTGGGGCCGCAACAAATTCTACTCCAAGATCGAGCAGATGGACGGCGTGAAGCTGGTGAAACCGAAAAATCTGAAGACGTTCGTAGGCGTTCGCCTGGTAGGCGATGTGGACGGCCTCGGCGATGACGAGGAAGAGGACCTGATTGGCTGACGACTGGGTTAAACTCTCTCCGAAAAGATAACAGCCGCCTCCGGGCGGCTTTTTTGTGGGCGCCTAAAATGGGTAAGCCCGCTTGACCTAGATGAAAAATAACGGGGATGCGGGTTATCTTTTCAACTCGAAAACGTAACAACGTATCCCAATCGCGCGTTTTTCCACGGAGCAGCAGCAAAACCGGGTTACGTTGTTACAGACATTGGTTGTACCTATTGTGTATAGGAAAAAATTTAAGGAAAAAAATTTATATATAGGGAGAGGGTTATATACAAAAAATAATAACACCCGACCCCTGAAGCCGCGAACGCCTGCGAACGCCTTCCCGGACGCCGAGATTCCGCCGACCACCCTGGCCAGACCGGACCCTGAAAACCCGAAATTCGGGGCCCCCGGAATCCGCCCTAAATCGGCTTGCACAGAGCCGCACGATTTCCGCGCCTCACCCCCGATCCGAGCAACGAAATCGCGCCATACGGGCTTTAGGGCGCGTCTCAGTGCGGTATCGCCGGCAAGCCCGTTATAAAATTGCAAAAATCCTCAGAGCCCGGGGCTCAGCGCCCCCAGATCGGAAGAGCACACGTCTGAACTCCAGTCACCTTGTAATCTCGT